>Ga0208262_1000401_pt1 | contig 15349 bp, 9 predicted proteins | sample LakWasMet15_LOW5_2_FD_183863 | JGI IMG/M metagenome (GOLD analysis project Ga0208262, IMG submission 183863) | Freshwater sediment methanotrophic microbial communities from Lake Washington under simulated oxygen tension - Sediment Metagenome... | ecosystem: Environmental > Aquatic > Freshwater >... | reverse complement strand
CACAGTGAGCCCCAAGGCGCATGACGGTGGCTGAACCGACTCGCCAGACCCGGTCCACCTGCCCCTACTGCGGCGTGGGCTGCGGCGTGCTGATTGAGTCGGCAGGCGGGCAAATCACCGGCGTCAAAGGTGATCCGGAGCACCCGGCCAACTTTGGGCGGCTGTGTACCAAGGGCGCCACCCTGCACCTCACCGCTACCGCCGCCGTGACCGCGCAGGTCCGGCTGCTGCAGCCCATGCAACGGCTGCGGCGCGATGCGCCGGCGCAGGCCATTGGCTGGGATGCCGCGTTGGATGGCGCCAGCCAGCGCTTTGCCCAGATCATCGCGCAGCATGGCGCGGACGCGGTTGGTTTCTACATTTCGGGCCAACTGCTGACCGAGGACTACTACGTCTTCAACAAGCTGGCCAAGGGCCTGATCGGCACCAACAACATCGACAGCAACTCGCGCCTGTGCATGAGCAGCGCCGTGGCCGGCTACAAGCTGAGTCTGGGCGCCGATGCGCCGCCGGCCTGCTACGAAGACATCGACCACGCGCAGTGTCTCTTCATCGCCGGTTCGAACACCGCATATGCGCACCCGATTCTGTTTCGCCGCCTGCAGGACGCGCGCCAGGCCGGCGGTGCACCGCGCGCCAAGCTGATCGTGGTGGACCCGCGCCGAACCGATACCGCGCAAGTGGCCGATCTGCACCTGCAAATCCAGCCCGGCACCGATGTGGCGTTGTTCAACGGCATGCTGCACCTGATGCTGCGCGAAGGTTGGGAGAACCGGGCCTATATTGCCGCCCACACTCAAGGCTTCGAGAGGCTGCAATCCACGGTGCAGGACTATCCTCCCGAGGTGGTGTGCGGTATTTGCGGCATCGATCCGGCCGACCTGCTGGAAGCCGCGCGCTGTTTTGCCACCTCGCCGGCCACGCTCAGCCTGTATTGCCAGGGCCTGAATCAGTCCAGCAGCGGCACCGCCAAGAACACCGCGCTGCTCAACCTGCACCTGGCCTGTGGCCAGATCGGCAAGCCCGGAGCCGGGCCGCTGTCCCTCACCGGGCAAGGCAATGCCATGGGCGGGCGCGAAGTCGGCGGCATGGCCAACCTGCTCAGCGCGCACAGGGATCTGGGCAACGCCGCGCACCGCGCCGAAGTGGCGGCGCTGTGGGGCGTGGCGCAGGTGCCGGCCACGCCCGGCAAGACCGCCGTCGAGATGTTTCAGGCCGCCGCGGACGGTGAGATCAAGGCGCTGTGGATCGCCTGCACCAACCCGGCGCAAAGCATGCCTGACCAAGCCACGGTGCGCCGCGCACTGCAGCGCGCAGAGTTCGTGGTGCTGCAGGAGGCCTTTGCCAGCACCGCCACTGCCGCCTATGCCGACCTGCTGTTGCCCGCCACCACTTGGGGCGAGAAGGAGGGCACGGTCACCAACAGCGAGCGACGCATCAGCCGCGTGCGCGCCGCAGTGGGCGCCCCCGGGCAGGCCCGTCACGACTGGCGCATCGTGTCCGACTTCGGTCAACGGTTGGCTCGGCAACTGGGGCGCGGCGCCGGTCTGTTTCCCTATGCCACGCCGGAATCAGTCTGGCTGGAGCACCGCGAATCGACCCGCGGGCGCGATCTCGACATCACCGGCATGAGCTACGCTCAGCTGGAGCAGTCGCCGCTGCAATGGCCCCTGAAAGCCGGTCAGGACCGGGGTGCGCCACGCCTGTACAACGATGGTGTGTTCCCCACTGCCAGTGGCAAGGCCCGCTTCGTCGCCATGCCCTACCAACTGGTGGCCGAACCCCTGAGCAGCCGCTACCCCTTCGCCCTGACCACCGGGCGCCTGCGCGACCAGTGGCATGGCATGAGCCGCACCGGCACCATCGCGCAGCTGTTTGGCCACGCCGCCGAACCCAGTGTGCAGATGCACGCGGCGGACATGACCCGGCTTGGCCTGCATGACGGTGATCTGGTCTACTTGACCAGCTCGCGCGGCACCATCGTCGTGCCGGCGCAAGGCAGTGCCGAGCTGGCGCGCGCCCAGGCCTTTATGGGCATGCATTGGGGAGAAGAGTCGCTCAGCGGCAGCGCCAGCGCCGGGCGCCGGTTGGCGGGTGTCAATGTGCTGACCACGGCCGCCTGCTGCCCCGACTCCCGCCAGCCGGAGCTGAAGCACAGCGCCATCAAGATCCTCAAGGCCGAACTGCCGTGGTCCCTGCTGGCGATGGCCTGGCTACCGGATGAGCAGGTGTTGCAGGCGCGCACCGCGCTGCAGCGGCTGCTGCACCAGTTTCCCTATGCTAGTTGCGTGCTGTTCGGCAGCGGCGCGTCGACTCCTACGTCGGGGCCAGCGCGTACTGGCGTGCTGCTGCGTGCCAGCGCACACGATGTGGTGGCCGATGCCGTGCTGCAGCAGATCGAAGCCCTGCTTGACCTGGATCGGCCCGAAGTACTGCGCTATGCCGACGGCCGCAAGGGACAACGCCGCGCCATCCGCCTGGTGCGCGGCGCCAGCCAGACCACGCTGGAAGGTTTCATGCTGGCCGGCGACACGCGCTCTCAAGGCTGGATCAAGACCGTGCTGCAAGACCAGCTCGATGCCCAAGGCTGGGGCCGTGCCCTGCTGGCGCCGGGGGCCACGCCGCCGGGCGCGGTGCGCTCACGCGGCAAACAGGTGTGCAGTTGTTTCAATGTCACCGAGCAAGCCATTTCCGAGGGCTTGCTCAATGGCACAGGCAACGCCAGTCAACGCTTGGCGCTGCTGCAGCAGAATCTGAAATGCGGAACCAACTGCGGCTCCTGCGTGCCGGAGTTGCAGCGCATGGTGCGCGCTTCGATGCTGATGCAAGCCCCGCTACAGGCCGCGCAGCCCCGCCTTGCGTGAAGGCGGCCCTGGCGGCAGATTCAAAAGGTCTCCCAATCTGCCTCGCTGGCGGACGAACCGCTGGTTGGCTTGGTCGTTGGCTTGGCATTTGACGCCACCGCCAGGGGTTTGGCCGGTTGGGGTCCTGCGGTGGGCTTGGCCAATGCCGGCTTGCTCGGCCGGGCGGGTACCTGCGCCGTTCTCGCCGCGGCCGGTGGGCGCCGGCTGGCTGGCGGCGCTTGGCTGGAGTGCGCGCGCACCGTATCGCTGACCTTGAACACCGCCACCGCGCGCGTCATCTGGTCGGCCTGATCGCGCAGGCTTTCGGCGGCGGCGGCACTTTCCTCAACCAGGGCGGCATTTTGCTGGGTCATCTGGTCCAGGTTGCCAATGGCCTGGTTGACCCCGGCGATCCCGGTACTTTGTTCGGCCGACGCCGAGGTGATTTCCCCGATCACGTCGGCCACCTTGCGCACCGACTGAACGATGTCGCTCATGGTGGCGCCGGCGTCAGACACCAGCTTGCTACCCGACTCAACCTTTTCGACCGAGGTGCCGATCAGCGTCTTGATCTCCTTGGCTGCCTCGGCGCTGCGCTGTGCCAGACTGCGCACTTCGCTGGCCACCACGGCAAAGCCCCGGCCCTGCTCGCCGGCGCGCGCCGCTTCCACCGCGGCATTCAAGGCCAGGATGTTGGTCTGAAAGGCGATGCCGTCAATGACGCTGATGATGTCGTAAATCTTCTTGCTGCTGGCGTTGATTTCTTCCATCGTCAGCACCACCTGCTTGACCACCTCGCCACCCTTCTCGGCCACGGTCGAGGCATTGGCGGCCAGCGCGCTGGCTTGCCGCGCGTTGTCCGCGCTTTGCTGCACCGTGCCGGTGAGCCGGTCCATGGAGGACGCGGTGGACTGCAGATTGCTCGATGTCTGCTCGGTGCGGTGCGCCAGATCGGCGTTGCCGGTGGCGATCTCGGCGCTGGCGATGGCGATGCTGTCGGTACTCTGGCGCACCTGGTGCACCATGCGACCGAGCGACTCGTTCATGGCCCCCAGCGATCGCAACAGCTTGCCGAATTCATCCTCACGGGTGGTTTCGATGGCTGAGCTGAGGTCACCCTGTGCGATGCGCTCGGCCAGACCATTGGCCTGCTCCAGCGGCTCGCGAATCGAGCGAACCAACCACGCGGTGCCGAAGAAGATGACTGCAACGATGACCGCCAGCCCGACCAGAATGCCAAGACTGTTGGCCTGGCGGCGCGCCTCGGTCTGCGCTTGGGTGTCGATCACCCGCTTGTCCTGCATCGCCACCAACTCTTTCTGGGCGCCAATGTAGCTCGCCATGGCGGGCAGGTACTCGTTCTTCATCTGCGCCATCGCCTCGTCCGCCTTGCCGTCGGTCTTGAGCTGGCGCAGTTTGGTGCGCGTATCGATCATGGCGGCGCGCAGTGCGGCAATCTTCTTGAGCTGATCCTTGTCGGCATCCGTCAAGGGCAAGGTCTCGAGCTTCTTCTGCAGCTCGGAGATCTGGTTGGTGGTGGCGGCCACCGCATCCTTGAACGCTGCCTCGGCGCTGCCATCAGGACTGATCACCATCGCCTGGGCACGTGCCGCATTGGTCTCCGTCAAGCCGTTCCACTGCCCGGCAACCTTGGAGAGCTCGATCGCCACCGACTGCGCCGCGCGCCCCTCGCTGAGGATATTGGCGCTGCGCACCAACCCGACCACCGCCACCGACGCAATCGCCAGAATCACCAGAACGATGAACAGCCAGAGCTTAGTGGCGATTCTCATTTGACTCAGTCCCATAGCGAACCTTTCTTGTTCTGCAATCGACGTGTCCCCCGATCGGTCATTCTGAACCAGAAAGCCCGATCGCGCCATGCCCTGCTTCAGGAAACGGTGTCCGGCTCCGAGCCGGATTGGGCGGCGCTGGCTTGCGGTGCCACCCGCGGCAGCTCGATACGGAACTCGCAGCCTTGGTCGGCCTCGCTGCGCACCAGGATGCGCCCGCCCAGCAGCCCCGTGACGATGTTGTGGGCGATCGGCAGACCCAGGCCAGAACTGCCCTGCCCCAGCTTGGTGGTGAAGAAGGGCTCGAACACATGCTGCAGGTGGGCCGAGGCGATGCCCACGCCGTCATCGCTGACGGTGATGCAGACCCGATCGTCGTCCATCGCCGCGGCACGCAGGTGCACATGGCCCCGGGTGCGCCCCTCGAAGGCGTGCCGCGTCGCGTTGCCAAGCAGGTTGACCAGCGCTTGCTCCAGCGGCTGCGGGTAACTGTCCATGGCCAGGCTGGGCGACGCCTCATGGGCAAAGGTGATGCCCGGCTGGCTCAGCATGGTTTGATAGGTGGTACCGATGGCGCGCACCAGATCGTCCAGCATGAACTGCCCCCGCTGCGCGCCGGATTGGTCCACCGCCACCTGCTTGAACCTGGCAACCAGCTTGGCGGTACGGTGCAGATTGCGCTCCAGTATCTCGCTGACCTCGCGCACCGAATTCAGGAAGCGGTCCAGCGCCGAACGCGTCAGCCCCTGCGCCAGCGCGCGCTCAAGCTCGCGTTGGTGGTCTGACAGGGTGGTCGCCACCATCAAGGCGTTGCCCAGCGGCGTGTTGATCTCGTGGGCGATGCCGGTCACCATCGCGCCCAGAGCAGCCATCTTCTCCGACTGCACCAGTTCGTACTGGGTCTGTCGTAGCTCCTGCAGCGCGACCGTCAGCTCGGCCGTGCGTGCTGCAACCCGGCTCTCCAGGTCATGGTTCAGCACACGCAGCGACTCCTTGGCGGCGCGCACCCGCGCCAATTCGGCGCGCAAGGCGCGTGCACCGAACAGGCCAATGGTCAGACCAATCGCCATGGTGCCGAGCAAGGCCAGCAGTTGGTACAGCGGCTCCGGGCTGACGACGCCCACCATCCCGCCAGACACCAGCAGGTAGCCGGCGATGCACAGTGCACTGGCGACGACCGTCAGCGCAATGCCGTGGCGCGCCGGCAGCAACCACGCGGCACCCATCGCGGCAATGGGCAGCGCCACCAGACCGGAGGCGCCCATCCCAAAAGCCCGCAGGCCGAACACGATCGGCAGCAGCACCATGCACCACAGCAGCAACGCGATGGCCGCATGCAGGCGTCCGCGGCGCAGCAGCAGCAGGCACAAGACGCTGGCCACGATGCCCGGCAGCGCCGCTCCGGCGTACCACGGCGAGCCCGTCGCCAGCCGGTGCAGCACCGCGAAGCCACACATCAGCAGAATGATCAGGGCCATGCTGGCGACCAGGCGCACCGTGCCTTCGCGCAAGTGGGTCTGCGCCGCGGCTTCGGCCGGCGGTGTAGCCGACCGGGAGCTGTCCGGTGCGACGGGCGCGCTCATCACCCACTCAGGGTTGTCGTGCCGCAAACGTGTCGCAGGCGCGCACGCTGCCATGTTTCAACCCGGTGTCGAACCAACGCTGTCGCTGCACGCTGCTGCCGTGCGTGAAGCTCTCGGGCACCACTGCCCGGCCGCTGGCGCGTTGCAGGGCGTCGTCGCCAATCCTGGCGGCGGCATTCATGGCCTCTTCCACATCGCCCTGTTCCAGCAACTGGCGTGCCGCCTGCGCGTGGTTGGCCCACACGCCAGCGAAGCAGTCAGCCTGAAGCTCCAGGCGCACGCTCATGGCGTTGTATTCGGTCGGGCTGACGCGCTGGCGCAACTGATCCATCTTGGCGCTGATGCCCAGGAGGTTCTGCACGTGATGGCCAACCTCATGCGCAATCACATAGGCCTGCGCAAAATCACCGGGCGCGCCCAGGCGCGTCTTGAGCGTCTCGTAAAAGCCGAGATCGATATAGACCTTCTGGTCGCCCGGGCAATAGAACGGGCCCATGGCCGACTGCCCCTGGCCGCAACCGGTCGGCGTGGCACCACGAAACAGCACCAGTTTGGGCTCGCGGTAGGTGGCGCCACCCTGACTGAACACGTCCTTCCAGACATCCTCCGTGTCCGCGAGCACGGTCGACACGAACTTCGCCATGTGGTCATCGGCTGGTGGCTTGTGCGCGGGCGCCTGTTGCGACTGCGGCGCGCCGGGACCCGCGCCGCTGAGCAGGTTCAACACCGTCATCGGACTGACGCCGAATAGCCAGGATGCGATCAAGGCAATGGCGATCGAGCCGATGCCGATGCTGCGCCCCCCGAAGCCACCACCGCCACCATCGCGGCGGTCCTCCACGTTGTCGGATTCGCGATTGCCTTCCCATTTCATAGCCCTGCTCCCCTGAATGACCTGGCCAGCATGCCGTTGCGGCAGTTTTCCCGCATGGTACAACCCACGCGCCCGCTTGTCTTGTCACACAGCCTTGCTCGGCCCCGTCGTGCCAGCACCCAGGCGCAAAACCAGGTTCGTGCAGCTCCCGTTGCCGGGTTGGCGTGTGTGCCTGCCGTGACGAGGCGAGCGTCCCGCAGGCAAAGTGCAACCCTGAACGAACTATCGGGCAGACTGGATCGCACCTATTGCGTCAACCGGCAGCTTCGGAGGTAGATCGTCGTGCGACTGCGGTTGATGGCTTGCAGGCAATAGAGACGGTTATATGTTCCGGATAGCGCGCAACACTGCACTAGCCGAGACCGTCCTGCCCGGCAACGAAGCACCAGTGCCATGGCTCGTAGCAGTACCCTTGTGGATTGCCTGCCGGATAGGACAGGCGAAAGCCGAAGGCACCAGCGTGCCGTGCAAGCCAGGCGAAGGCCTCGGTTCGGTCAAACTCCGTCTCGAGCGGCACGCAACCTGGGGTGGATACATCCACCGCGCACCCGCTGTGGTGCTCGCTGAAGCCCGGGGGCGCACAGACCGCGAGGATGTCATCCATGGTCTGCCCGGCCTCCAGCTTCCCGCGCACGATCTCGGCCTGCCGGGCCACGCTTCGAAACGCCGAGACGATGGCCACCTCGACACCCTCGGCCGCCGCGGCGTCGCGCAGCGAACGCCAGGAGCGCGCAGCGGCGGGCACGAGGAAATGCTGCCTGCCATTCGGTCCCACCTCCACCAACTCCAGATCATCGGCCTCCCTGCATTCGGCCAGTCCGCGTGCGACGATGATAGATCGGGTGATGCCAAGTTCGCCAGCCAGTCCGGTGCCGCCAGTGCATAGTTCCGAGACGTCTGACGGTGGGGGTCGAATTGTGCGGTCCATTGCGCGGTATGTTAGTCGAGCAAGCGGGCGGATCGCCGAAGCCTTGCGGCAGCGGCGCGCAAGGGCCGCGCTATACTGATTTTCCTCCCCGCCACAGCGCGCAAGCTTCGAACTCCAAGCCCCATGGACAGCCACTCCAACCTCGACTGGGGGATCGTCGCGGTGTTCGTCACGGTCTACCTTGGCATGTTCCTCGGCGGTTTGCCGCGGCTCAAGCTGGACCGCAGCGGGGTGGCGCTGCTGGGCGCCATTGCGGTCATGGGTCTGGGGGTGATGACCACCGAACAGGCGGCCCGGTCGGTCGATCTGCCGACCATCCTGTTGTTGTTTTCCTTCATGGTGGTGTCAGCGCAGTTGCGCCTGGGCGGGTTTTACCGCGCGCTCACGCTGCGGGTGGCGGCCTTGCCGCTGGAGCGCCGCGGCCTGCTGGCGGCGCTGATCGTGGTGGCGGCGTTCCTGTCTGCCGTCTTCTCGAACGACGTGGTCTGTCTCGCCATGACCCCGGTGGTGGCGCGCCTTTGCCTGCAGCGCCGCTGGAATCCGGTGCCGTTCCTGATCGGGCTGGCATGCGCGGCCAATATCGGGTCAGCCGCCACGCTGATCGGCAACCCGCAGAATATGCTGATCGGGTCCGTGCTGCACCTGCCGTTCCTGCCCTACATCAGCCAGGCACTGCCGCCGGTGCTAATGAGCCTGTTGGTGCTCTGGATCTGGCTCGCCTTCGGCCCGCTGGCCGTCTCGGTCACGGCGGAGGTGCCGTCCTGGTCACTGGCAAGTCCGAGCGCGGATCTCGGCGACGAGCCGCCCCTTGACCGCTGGCAGACCGCCAAGGGCCTGGGCATCGCCTGCGCCCTGCTGGGGGTTTTTCTGTTTACCGACTGGCCGCGCGACGTTGCCGCGCTGGTCGGCGCGGGCGTGCTGCTCCTGAGCCGGCGGTTTCATTCCTCGAGCGTGTTGGGTTTTGTCGATTGGGAGCTGCTGGTGCTGTTCATCGGACTGTTTGTGGTCAACCATGCGTTCCAATCCACCGGGCTGGCTGCTCAGGGTGTGAGCTGGCTGGCGCAGCAAGGTGTGCAGTTGGGCGAGCGCACACCGCTGGTACTGGCCAGCCTCGGGTTGTCCAACCTGGTGTCCAATGTGCCGGCCGTGATGCTGCTGCTGCCGCATCTCTCGACGCCGCAGGCGGGCGTCACGCTGGCACTTGTCAGCACCCTGGCAGGCAACCTGCTGTTGGTGGGATCCATCGCCAACCTGATCGTGGTGGACCTGGCCAAGCGCAACGGCATAGACATCGAATGGGCGGCACACGCTCGCATAGGACTGCCGATCACGGTGGTGACGACAGGGCTTGTGTGGTTCTGGCTGGCGTGAACAGGCCCTAAACTGGCAGCTTCACCTTCTCGAACCCCACACCAAGGAGACCCTCCCATGAACAAGTCCCCACGCGTAGCGGTGTTGCTGGCCGGCTGTGGCCACCTCGACGGCGCTGAGGTGCGTGAAGCCGTGCTGACCTTGCTGGCGCTGGACCAGCATGGCGCAGCCTACCAGTGCATCGCGCCCAATGCGCCGCAGCACCACGTGGTCGACCACGTCACCGGCGAGCCGGTACCCGGTGTCACGCGCAACATACTGGAAGAGTCCAGCCGCATCGCGCGACTTGGACAGTGCCTGGACCTGGCACAGGCTCGGGTTGAGGATTTTGACGCCCTGGTGATGCCCGGCGGCTATGGCGTGGCCAAGAACCACTGTTCATTCGCGTTCAAAGGCGCGCAGGCCGAGGTGCGGCCCGACGTGGAGAACTTTGTGCGCGGCTTCTTTGACGCCCGCAAACCCGTCGGGGCGATCTGCATCGCACCGGCCCTGGTAGCGCTGGCCTTGCACGGCAAATCCAGCGCTGCGCTAACCTTGGGCAACGACGCGGGCTGCGCCAGCGCCATGCAGCAACTGGGTCAGCAGCATCGCACCACGCCCAACGCCCGCGAGATCGTGATCGACGAGGCCCACAAGCTCGTCACGACTCCAGCCTACATGTTCGACGACGCGCGTCTGAGCGACGTCTTCGTGGGCATTGAGCGCTGCGTGGCGGAGGTGCTCAAGCGGGTCTGATGCCGGCTTGGCCTCGACCTTCCGGCCGTCCCGGCAGCGGCCGCTCGTGGCCCCGTCTCCTTGCTGCAGCGATAATGCCGCCCTCGGCGCACTCTCTGGCGTTGACACGGAACAGGATCATTGCGATGGAAATCAACCCGCTTGACGCAGTCAAATCGGAACCCGCCGTGACCGAAGCGGCAAAGTCGTCGTGGCTCAACCCGGCGGTCGCCATCGCGGTGGCGCTGCTGGCGACCTTCATGGGCATATGCAAAGTCAAGGATGACAACATCGTGCAGGCCATGCAGCAGGCGCAGGCCGACAAGCTGGACCATTGGGCGTTCTACCAGGCCCGCAACCTGCGGGAAGAGGTCGCCAGATCGACACTGGTGATGCTGCGTCTGCAGGCGGCCACGGTGGCTGCGCAACACCAGGCTGCGTACCAGGAGCAGATTGCGGTTTACGATGCCCTGGCAAGGGACCAGGCGCGCAAGAAGGACGAGCTCAAGGCGCTGGCGGAAAAGGACCAACTGAACTACGACGCGCTCAACTTCCGGGACGACCAGTTCGACCTGTCCGACGCGCTGATCGCCATCGCCATCGCATTGCTGGCGGTCACCTCGCTCACGCAATTGTGGTGGCTGTACGGCTTGAGCCTGCTGCCGGCCGGTTTCGGTGTGCTGATGGGTCTGTCCGGGCTGATTGGCTGGGGCCTGCATCCCAGCGCTCTGATCAAGCTTCTGAGCTGAGGGCAGGACCGGCCGGCAGAGTCAGGCGGCCGTGGCGGCCAGCGGCAACTCAAACCAGAACGTGCTGCCCTCGCCAGCAACACTGGTGACGCCGATGTCGCCATGCATGGCCTCGACCAGATTCTTCGCCAGCGGCAAACCGATGCCGCTGCCCTCGATGATCTCGTCCGCGGTGTTGAAGCGTTCGAAGGGCAGGAACAAGCGGGGCAAGGCGTTCACGGGAATACCGCGCCCGGTGTCGCGAACGACGACGCGCAGGCGCTCACCGACCACTGGCGTCCAGCTGATGTGGATGCTGCCGCCCCGGCGGTTGTACTTGATGGCGTTGGACAGCAGGTTGAGCACCACCTGCTTGAAGCGCATGGCGTCGGCCAGCACGGCGTCGGGCGTGTCCGACTCCAGCGTCATGTTGAGGTCGCGCTGCGCCGCCATCAATTGCAGCTGCCGCAGGCAGGCCTGCACCGCGGGCAGCACCGGTACTGCCTCGATGCGCAACTCCAGGCGTCCGCTTTCAATGCGGCTGAGGTCCAGCACCTCATTGATCAGCTTGAGCAAGTGATCCCCGGCCCGCAGGATCTCCTCGACGTGGTCGATCTGGTCTGGCGTCAGGGGATGTTGCGGATCGCTCTCCAGCAGTTGCGCAAAACCGATCACGGCATTGAGCGGGGTGCGCAGTTCATGGCTCATGCGCGACAGGAACTCGGACTTGGCCGCATTGGCGCGATCGGCCTCGTCGCGTGCCTGCACCAGCTGGACCGTGCGCGACTCCACTCGCTGTTCCAGCTCGTCGTTCAAGCGCCGCAACTCGGTTTCGGCACGCTTGCGCTCGCTGATGTCGACGAACGAGACCACCACCGACGATGGCAGCGATTCGCCCGGCTGGAAGATCGGCCTGGCGTTGATCGACAACCAGGTCAATCGGCCGTCCGGCGTGTGCACTCCCATCACGACGTCGGTCTGCGACTTGCCGGTGCGCAGCGTGACGGCGGCCGGGTGCGTCTCGCCAGGGAAGGGGCTTGCGTCCTCGTGAACCGCGCGCCAGAGCGGATCCACCGGGGTGCGTCCCAGCATCTGGTCCATGGAGAGGCTCAGGATTCGCAGCGCCGACTCATTGGCGGCGACAATCGAGCCGTCCTTGTCGTGCAGCACGATTCCCTCGGACAGGGCTGCCACCACCGAGTGGTAGCGCGCCTCGCTCTCGCGCAGCGCCAGCTCGGTCTGCTGCTGCTGGGTGATGTCCTGCACCGTGCCAAGCGAGCGCAGGGGCTTGCCGTCGGCACTGAAATCGGTCTCGCAGCGTTCGTGCACCCACTTGACTCGGCCATCGCGCATCAGCAACCGGTGCGTAATGTCGTACGGCGCGCGATGCGTCAGCGAGTCGACGTAGGCGCGGCTGACCCAGTCGCGGTCTTCCGGGTGAATTGCTTCCAGGAAGGCATCGTAGGTGGCGCCAAACTGGTTTTTGTCAATTTCGAACAGGCGGAAGATCTCGTCCGACCAGACCAGCGTATCGGTCAGCAAGTCCAGCTCCCAACTGCCGACCATGGCGATGCGCTGCGCTTCCTTCAGACGCCCCTCGCTGGTCTTGCGCTCGGTGAGGTCGCGGCTCACGGTGCCGAAATTGATGGGTCGGCCGGACGCCGGATCATCAATGCGGAATATGTCAAACAGCAATGGGATTGCGGCGCCCGTCCCCCTGTGCCGGAACTCCAGTTCGCCAACCCAGCGGCCCTGAGCCAGCGCGGCGGCAAGAATGTCGGCGAACTCACGCGTGCGCTCCGGCGCGGCGAGCAAATCCGTCAACCGCGCGCCGAGCAGGCTGAGCTCATCGCCCAGGCCGAGCAGTGTGCGACCGGATTCGTTGAGAAACTGGATCTGCCCGTCCATGTCGAAGACGCCAACCAGATCTGACGAGTGGCGCACGATCGCGGCGAGTCGCTCCAACTCCCGATCGCGGGTCTCGCGCGCGGTCACATCCTGCGCGGTCACCAGCACGCTGGTCACCGCGCCGCCGGCATCGTGCACCAGCCGGTCACGCCACTCGATCTCACGGTGCTGGCCAGTGCGCGTCAGGATCGTGAGGATGCTGCCGCCGTTGCCCTGATTGAGTCCCGAGCGCTTGAACCAGGCGCGGCCGCGTTCCTGATCCGGGGGCGACAGAAAGGTCGCAAACCAGTCGTTGCCCTTGATTTCGTCCAGCCGGTAGCCGGTCAGTTGCTCAAAACTGGGATTGGCATGCTGGATCCGGCCCTCGGTGTCGAGCAGCATGACCAGCATTGGCGCAATGCGGATCAGCCCCTGCGCGAAATCGCGCTCGCGCTCAAGTGCCTGTTGGGCGCGCAGGTCGTCGGCGTGCCTGGCCTCGTCATCGCGCTGCCCGCGCCGGATCTGCAACATGGCAAACAAGCCCAGGCCCAGCGTGGCCAGCGTCGCGCCGCTGGCGGCCAACATATAGCGCAGCCGGTGCTGATTGTGTGCCGCTGTCGCGGCCTCCAGGGAGGTGCCGATCAACACCACCAACTGAAAGTCAGGCAGCGCCCGGTAGCTGTTGATGCGAGCGACCTGATCGACCGGGCTCGGACCGACATAGCTGCCCACGCGATCGCGCGGCAGCAATTGCGTGAACAGCGGACTCTTGGATATGTCTTGCGCCGCGCTCAGCTCGGCGCCGGAACTGCGCACGCGCACGATGCCATCGCGGCCAATCAGGGTCACGATCGAGCCCTGGCCGAGGTCAAAGCCGGCATACAGTTTGGAGAAGTAGCTCGGGTCCATGCCGATCAGCGCCATGCCGTCAAAGGCCTCGTCTGGCTGGTTCAGCGGGATGGACAGCGACATCGTCAGCTTGCCCGACATCGGAGCCACATAAGGCACGCTGAGGTAGGGCTGGGGAGTCCGCGGCCCGCTGCGCGACTGGTACTGGAAGCCGTCGAACTGGCGGTAGTTCATGGGGCCGGTCACGGCAAGGCTCGAGGCCACAAGATTGCCCTGCCGGTCCAGGAAAGACAGGTAGTTGTAGGGATCGAGCACGGTGCCGCGCTGTTTGGCATAGCCGGCCAGATCAAAGCCTCGGCCAACGCGCCGGTACTCCGACTTGAGTTCGCGCAGGGTGGTCTCCGCGGCCCGCATCGTTCTGGAGACATGCTCCTCGAACACCCGGGCCAGGTTGCGGTTCTCCTCCATCCGGCTCTCGATGATGCGCTGGCGCTCCACGTCGAACTGCACCAGCAACCCGACCCACAACAAGCCCGTGGCGCCAAGACAGATGAGGGCAACGATCGCGTACAGCCGATACCGCTTCCAGGCCGCGCCCACAGTGGTCCGGGCGGCGCCACCTGGCGCGGACGCATTCATGGCTGCACGCCGAGCCCCAGCACGCGCTCGACCACTTCGCGAAATCGGGCCAGATCCAGCGGTTTGGTCAGGTAATCACTGAAGCCCGCCGCCATGCCACGCTCGATGTCGCGGGGCATGGCCTTGGCAGTCACCGCCACAACCGGGATGGCGCACAGCCGTTGATCGGCCTTGAGCCGGGCCAGCACCTGGTAGCCATCCAGGCCCGGCAGGTTGATGTCGAGCAGAATCAGACTGGGCGCATGCGTCGACGCCAGCGCCAGGCCGGCCTGCGGGTTGTCAGCGGTCAGCAAGTCAATGTCCTTGCGCCGCGCAAGGATTTGCGCAACCAGCTTCAGGTTGGCCGGGTTGTCCTCGATATACAGCACGCGGTGCCGAGGCCCCTCGCAGCGCTGCGTCGATATGGCAGTTTCGCTCACGGCTTGTGGTTCGGAGTATTCCGGCACAGTATCACATGTCAGCTCAATCCAGAAGGTGCTACCTTTGCCCGGCACGCTCTCGACATCCACGCTGCCGCCCATCATCTCGGCAAGACGGCGCGTGATGTTCAGGCCAATGCCAGAGCCTTCGATATTGCCACCTTCGATGCCGAGTCGACTGAACGGCAGGAACAATTCAGACTGCCGCTCGGGCGCAATGCCGACGCCGGTATCGCTCACCAGGATGCGCAGCCGGTCGGTGCCGTGCGCTCGCAGTTCAACGCGCACGCTGCCGCCGCGGCGGTTGTACTTGACGGCATTGGAGAGCAGATTGAGCAACACCTGACGAAGCCGGGTGCGATCGGCCCGGACCGTGGCCTCCCCTGAGTCGAACTCGCCGATCTTGATGCCGTGATGTGCCGCCATCGGACGCACCAATTGCAGACACTCCCGCACCACCAAGCCGGCCTGCACCGCCTCCAGAGACAGCGCCAACTGGCCCGATTCGATCCGGCTCAGGTCCAGCACCTCGTTGATCAGTTGCAGCAAGTGGTAGCCGGCCTTGAGTATCTCGCGCGCATTGTCCTTGTGCTCGTCGGGCAGGCCCGGATCGTATTCGATCAGCTGAGCGAAGCCGAGCATGGCGTTCATCGGCGTGCGCAGCTCGTGGCTCATGGCGGACAGGAACTCGGTCTTGGCCTGGCTCGCCTTCTCGGCGGTA
>Ga0208262_1000399_pt1 | contig 15359 bp, 10 predicted proteins | sample LakWasMet15_LOW5_2_FD_183863 | JGI IMG/M metagenome (GOLD analysis project Ga0208262, IMG submission 183863) | Freshwater sediment methanotrophic microbial communities from Lake Washington under simulated oxygen tension - Sediment Metagenome... | ecosystem: Environmental > Aquatic > Freshwater >... | reverse complement strand
AAGGTGCGGGTCGGCGGCAAGCCGGCGCCCTCAGGACAGCAGCAGCCCGATGGCCATCAGCACCGGTGTGAGCAGGCAGATCAGCACATTGCGCCCCATTGCCGGAATCAGTCGCGGCGCGTCGCACGCGTGGGCCAGCACCGCGCGCACCGTGGGCACCGCCAGCGCCAGCGTCAGCATGCCCGCTAGCGCGGACGGCGGCAGCCAGTGGCCCGCCACGCCCAGCACCAGGCTGGCGAAAGCCGCCAGCGTCAGCGCCGCATAGCAGCGCGCCGCCACGCGCGGTCCGGCGGTGATCAGCAGGTGGCGTCGCCCGACCTGGCGATCGGCTTGCGCGTCGGGAAACTGGTTGAGCAGCAGCAGGTTGTTCACCAGGAAGAAGGGCACCAGCGAGGCCACTGCCGCCGTGGCCGAGTAGGCGCCGGTCAGCGCCACGTCGGTGCCCAGGATCATCAGCGGGCCAAAGCCCAGGCCCGGGGCAATCAGGCACAGCAGCGGATGGCGCGTGAGCCAGCGCGTGTAGGCCAGCACCAGCGCCACGCCGGCCACGCCCACGGGCAGCAGGGCGGGTCCGCGCAGGGCCACGAAATACAGCCCGACGCCAATGCTGGCGCACAGGCTGCCGACGGCCATGGCCAGCGTCAAGCCGGCCAGTTCCGGGTGCGTGGGCAGCACGCCGCTGCCGCCGCTGAACGGGGTGCGCTCGGTCAGCGCATCCAGGCCGCTGCGAAAGTCCAGGTACTCGTTGAAGGCGTTGACGCTGACATGCGCCGCCAGCGCGCCAAACAGCACCAGCGCCGCCTCGCGCAGCGCCAACTGGCCATGGGTCCACTGCACGCAGGCCAGGCCCAGCAACAGGCAGGCTGGCGTGAGCGCCAGAAACGGCAGGCGCGCCGGGCCGAGCCAGACAGGTGCTTTGTTCATGCCACGAGGATAGTCCAAGGATTAGTGTTTCACGTCAAAATGAATGCTCGCCGGACGAGGTATGCTGCAGCGCAGCAATCACCATTGCCATGGGACCCGTATGGACAAGCATTTTCTGACCCCTCTTTTCGCGCCCAACTCGATTGCGGTGTTTGCCGGCAAGGCCGATGCGCCGGAGTCGCAGACGCCGCAGGCGCAGGTGCTGCACCGCGCCCTGCGCGCGCAGCGCTACACCGGAACCCTGGTGTTTCTGGACATCCACTTCAGCGGCACGCTGGCCGATCTGGCGCACACGCAGGCCGATCTGGCCATCATCGCGCTGCCGGCCGACGAGGTTGCCGCGGCACTCGAGATCGCCGGACGCATCAAGTGCCGCGCCGCCTTGCTGATCTCCAGCGGCATGGCCGTGGCGCAGGCGGCCGAGCTGCACAGGATCGCGCGGCGCCATGGCATCCATCTGCTGGGGCCCAATTGCCTGGGCTTTCAGCGCCCGCAACTGCAGCTCAACGCCAGCGTGGCCGGTGATCTGGCCGCGCCGGGGCCGCTGGCGCTGGTGTCGCAGTCGGGCGCCCTGACGGCTTCGATCCTGGACTGGGCGCAGAAGAACGGCGTGGGTTTCTCCACCGTGGTCTCGCTCGGTCCCAACACGGCGGTGGACATGGCGCAGGTGCTGGACTTCCTGGCCGCCGATGCGCAGACCCACAGCATCGTGGTGTACCTGGAGGGCATCAGCAATGCGCGGCGCTTCATGAGCGCGCTGCGCGCGGCGGCCAGCGCCAAGCCGGTGGTGGTGCTCAAAGCCGGCCGCAAGCTGGCGGGCAACCGCGCCGCGCTCACGCATTCGGGCGCCATCGTTGGCAGCGACGATGTGTTCGATGCCGCCTTGCGCCGCGCCGGCGCGGTGCGGGTGCGCTCCTTCGTGGCGCTGTTCTCGGCCGCCAAGTGCCTGGCCGCGCGCTACCGTCCGGTTGGGCGTAGTCTGGCCATCGTCACCAACGGCGGCGGACCGGGTGTGCTGGCGGCCGACTGGATCAGCGAGATCAACCTGCAACTGGGCTGCCTGACACCGCAGCAGGCCCAGGCGCTGCAGCCGCAGCTCTCGCCGCTGGCGTCCCTGTGCGACCTGATGGACCTCGCGGAAGACGCGGGTCCGGAGCACTTCCGCGCCGCCATCGAGGCGGCCGGCAAGGCGCCGCAGATCGACGGCGTGCTGGCTATTTACTCACCCAAGGTCGGCACCGACGGCGCCGCCATTGCCAGCGCGCTGGCCGACGCCAACAAGCGTCTTGGCAAGCCCCTGCTGACTTGCTGGATGGGCGACGCCACGGTGGGCGAGGCGCGCCAGATTCTCAACGAGGCGGCGATCCCGAGCTTTCGCACGCCCGAGGCGGCGGTGGGCGCCTTTGGCAACATCGCCTCGTTCTACCAGAACCAGCAGTTGCTGCAGCAAACGCCGCCGCCGCTGTCGGACCTGGCCAAGCCCGACGTCGAAGGCGCACGCATGCTGATCGAGAGCGTGCTGGCCGAACGCCGCAAAGTGCTCACCGAGATGGAGTCCAAGGCGCTGCTGGCGGCGTTCCACATTCCGGTCACCAAGACCATCCTGGCGCGCAACGTCAACGAGGCCATCATGATCGCCACGCAACTGGGCTTTCCGGTGGCGCTGAAGGTCGATTCGCCCGACATCAGCCACAAGTCCGATGTGCAGGGCGTGGCGCTCAACGTGCTCAATGCGGTGGGTGTGCGCGACACCTACCTCGAGATGATGCAGGCGCTTGCCAGGCTGCAGCCGCAGGCCCGCATCAATGGCGTCACGGTGCAGAACATGGCCGCGCAAAAGCGCGGCCGCGAGTTGTACATCGGGCTGGTCACCGATGATCCGTTCGGCCCGGTGATCGCCTTCGGTGCCGGCGGCACCATGATCGAGTTGATGAACGACCGCGCCATGGAGCTGCCGCCGCTCAACCAGTTCCTGGCGCGCAGCCTGATCGAGCGCGCCCGGGTGGCCGAAACCCTGGGTGAGTGGCGTGGCGCGGCGGCCATCAACATGGAGGCGCTGGAGCAGGTGCTGCTGCGCGTCTCCGAGATGGTCTGCGAGCTGCCGCAACTGCGTGAGATGGACATCAACCCCATCATCGTCGACGAGTCCGGCGCCATGGCGGTGGATGCGCGCATCGTCATCGACAGCGCGCCGCCCTCGGCACGGCACTACAACCACCTTGCCATCCTGCCCTACCCGTCGCAACACGAGCAGGTGTGGCCACTGCGCGGTGGCGGCGAGTACACGGTGCGGCCGGTGCACCCGGACGATGCCGAGATGCTGCAGGAGTTCGTGCGCCGCCTCTCGCCCGAGAGCCGCTACTTCCGCTTCGTCTCCAGCATGCAGGAGTTGCCCCCCACCATGCTGTCGCGCTTCACGCTGATCGACTACGACCGCGAGATGGCGCTGGTGGCGGTGTGCCGCGAGCGCACCGTGGCTGCCGATGGGCAGAGCGCCGAGACCGCGCGCATCGTCGGTGTGTCGCGTTACATCACCAACCCGGACCGCGCCTCCTGCGAGTTCTCGCTGGTGGTGGCCGACGACTTCAAGGGCCAGGGCCTGGGCTCGCGCCTGATGCTGTCGATCATGGATTTCGCCCGTGAAAAGGGCCTCACCGAAATCGAAGGCCTGGTGCTGGCCAACAACCCGTCGATGCTCAAGCTGATGAGGAGCCTGGGCTTCGTGGCGAAGACCTTCGAGGAAGACGCCGACTTCAAGCTGGTGACGCACGCGCTTTAGCCACGCGGCGCCGCCTGGCCCAGCCGCTCAAGAGCTTGTCAGAGCGCCGGGTCGTGGAAGAACCTGAAGGTTCCGCGCCCGGACTGCTTGGCCTGGTACATGGCGGTGTCGGCCTGTTTCATCAGTGCGTTGGGGTCGGCGCCGTCGCTCGGAAAGACACTGATGCCAATGCTGGGCGTGCACATTGCGAGGTGCTCGTTGACCGGGTACGGGTTCGACAATTCACCAAGCAGCTTGTGGGTGACGGTCAGGATGTCCTCGGCGCCATGCGTTTCCGGCAGCAGCACCACGAACTCGTCGCCGCCAAGGCGGGCTACCGTGTCGGCGCCGCGCACACAGGTCTTCATGCGCTGGGCGGCCAGCCTCAGCAGTTGATCGCCCGCGTCGTGGCCGAACTCATCGTTCACGTGCTTGAAGTGATCCAGGTCGAGGTACAGCAGTGCCACCTGCAAGCCCAGCCGCCGGGCCCTTTCGATCGCCTGCTCCAGCCGGTCGATCAGCAGGCTTCGGTTGGGCAGGCCGGTCAGGGCGTCGTAGTGGGCCAGATGGTCGAGCCGCTCTTCAATGGTCTTGCGCTCGGAGTTGTCGTAGAAGATGCCAACGAAGTGGGTGATCCGGCCCGCGTCGTCGGTGATGGCGCTGATGGCCAGGTACTTGGGGTAGAGGTGACCGTCCTTGTGGCGGTCCCACATGTCGCCGTGCCAGTGCCCGGTGGCCAGCAGCGTCGCCCACATGGACCGGTAGAAATCCGGATCGTGCCGCCCTGACTGAAGCAAGCGCGGGTTGGCGCCCAGCGCCTCCTCGTTGCTGTAGCCGGTGAGTTGCGTGAACGCGCGGTTGATCGAGAGAATGGTGCCCTGCACGTCGGTGACGACGATGGCATGGTTGGTTGCCTCGAAGGCCTTGACATACAGCGAGGTCTGCTCTTCTTCCTGACGCAGCGCCGTCACGTCATCGCCTATGAGTATCGTGCCGCGCAGGCGGCCGCCGCCGTCGCGCCACACCACGGCATGCCAGAACACGTGGCGGGACTGGCCGTCGCTGGTGAGCAGTTCCGACTGAAACTCGCCCGGAAACGGCGATGCCTGTGCGCCGTCGGGGTAGAGCCGCGCCAGCAGCTCACGATCGGCGACCGCCAGGTGCTGCGCGAACAGCGCGCTGTGCATGAGTTCGGCACCGCCGCGCTGCAGCAAGCGACACAGGCCGCCGTTCGAAAACAGCACGCGGCCCTGCGGGTCGAGCACCACCGCGATCAATCGGGTCTGCTTGAGCAGCGGGAAGACACCCTGCACCGCGCTCTCCATCTCCGCTTCGCCCTCCTGGTATGGCGTGACGTCGAAGCACAGCGCCAGGTGGCCGACAAACTCGCCGCCCGGTGTCAGCTGAGGCATGCCCTGGGCGACGAACCAGCGGAACACGCCGTCGTGACGCCGGTAACGAAACATCAGCCGAAACGCCTTGGCCGCGCGCCGTGCCTGCGCAAGCCCCGCGACCAAAGGCGGCAGATCGTCCGGGTGGACGTGGTCCAGCCATCCTTGCAGCAGTTCCTGTGCCGTGGCGCGACCGGTGAACGCCGGCCACGAGGGGCTGACGAAACTCAGCCGGCCCTGAGCATCGCTGATGAACGCCAGCAGGTGGTCCGGATAGGCCAGAAATCGAAAGGCCTCCTGCACGCCGTCGGGGCCGGCGGGGTCGGTTGGCAAGCGCGTGTCGTTCATGGGTAGTGGCTCCAACGTGGCCAATGGTGCACCGCGCACCAGGCAGGCGCCCCGACACGACCCCCGTGTTCAGTAAGTGCCTGGCAGCAGGATACCCTTGTCGACGGTCTTGATGTTGGTGTGGCCGCAAAACGCCATGGTCAGGTCCAGCTCGCGGTGGATGATCTCCAGCACCTTGTCCACGCCGGCCTCCCCCATGGCGCCCAGGCCGTAGAGGAAGGCGCGGCCGATGTAGGTGCCCTGCGCGCCCAGCGCGCGCGCCTTGAGCACGTCCTGGCCGCTGCGGATGCCGCCGTCCATGTGCACTTCAATCTCCTTGCCCACCGCGGTGACGATTCGCGGCAGCGCGCGGATCGAGGATTCGGCGCCGTCGAGCTGGCGCCCGCCATGGTTGGAGACGATCAGCGCGTCGGCCCCGGAATCGACCGCCAGGCGCGCGTCCTCCACATCCTGGATGCCCTTGAGAATGAGTTTGCCGCCCCAGCGCTTCTTGATCCATTCCACATCGCCCCAGTTCAGCGCCGGGTCGAACTGCTGGGCGGTCCAGGCGCCCAGATTGCCCATGTCGTCCACGCCCTGCACGTGGCCGACGATGTTGCCGAACTGGCGCCGCTTGGTGCCCAGCATCCCCAGGCCCCAGCGCACCTTGGTGGCCAGGTTGATGATGTTGGCCAGGGTGGGCTTGGGCGGCGCGGACAGGCCGTTCTTCAAGTCCTTGTGGCGCTGGCCGAGGATCTGCAGGTCCAGCGTCAGCACCAGTGCCGAGCAGTTGGCCGCTTTGGCGCGATCGATCAGGCGTTCGATGAAGCCGCGGTCCTTCATCACGTAGAGCTGGAACCAGAACGGGTGGCCGCCGGTCTCCTGCGCCACGTCCTCGATCGAGCAGATGCTCATGGTCGACAGCGTGAACGGGATGCCGAACTTCTTGGCCGCTCTGGCCGCCAGGATCTCCCCGTCGGCATGCTGCATGCCGGTCAGCCCGGTGGGTGCGATCGCCACCGGCATCGCCACCGGCTGGCCGATCATGGTGGTGGCGGTGCTGCGGTTCTCCATGTTGACGGCCACGCGCTGGCGCAGCTTGATGGACTGGAAGTCGCTCTCGTTGGCGCGGTAGGTGCTCTCGGTCCACGAGCCGGAATCGGCATAGTCGTAGAACATGCGTGGCACGCGCTTCTTGGCCAGCACACGCAGGTCTTCGATGGTGGTGATCACGGTCATGGTGGTCCTCGGGATGGGTTGGATGGCTGCGTCGAATGGTACTGCGCCGCTTGGCTTCGCGGGTTGAAATGTGCCGGGCGCAGTTTGAAAAAATTTGCTCGGCCAGCACACTGGTGCGGCGTGCTGGCGCTCACTCACCTGTGATGTCAGCGCGTGCACCCTAGAATCGACGCATGATTGATCCATTTCCCCGCCTGCGCCGGATCTCGGCGGGGCTGCTGCTGGGGCTTGGCGCCACGCTGGCGCTGGCCCAGGAAGCCGCCAAGCCGGTGCCGCCGCGCAATGGCCAGGAGGCGGTGCAGGTTTCGCGCGATGCCCAGCGCGCCTACGAGTCCTCGCGCGACAAGCTGGTGCAGATCCGCACGCTGCTGCGCAACACCAACACCCAGTCCAGCGTCGGCTCGGGCTTCTTCGTCTCGCGTGATGGCCTGATCATCACCAACTTCCATGTGGCCAGCCAGCTCGCGCTGGAGCCCGATCGCTACCGTGGCGTCTACGTGCCGGTCGATGGCAAGCAGGCCGATGTGGAACTGCTGGCCTTCGACGTGCTGCACGACCTGGCGCTGCTGCGCGTCAAGGATGCCGGGCCGGAGCGGCCGGCGCTGGCGTTCCGCGGCCCGGACGCCGCGCTGCAGCGCGGCGAGCGTTTGTACTCGCTGGGCAACCCGCTGGACATTGGCTTTGCCGTGACCGAGGGCACCTTCAACGGTCTGGTGCAGCGCAGCTTCTACCCGCGCATCTTCTTTGGCGGCGCCATCAACCCCGGCATGAGCGGCGGCCCGGTGATCGACGAGGCAGGCCAGGTGATCGGCGTCAATGTCTCCAAGCGGCTCGACGGCGAACTGGTGAGTTTTCTGGTGCCGGCGGAATTTGCGCAGGCGCTGCTGACGCGCGCCGCCAGCGCCAGCGCGTTGACGCGCAAGGCGCATGCCGAAGTGACGCGCCAGCTCATCGAGCACCAGAACCAGGTGACGCAGCGCTTCATCGGCACCCCTTTCAAGGCGCAGCGCCATGGCGGCTACAGCGTGCCGGTGCCCGACGACGCGTTGGCGCGCTGCTGGGGGCGCGCGCGCGACCCCGACTTCAAGGCCTTCGACCTGGAGCGCACCAATTGCCAGCTCGACAGCCAGGTGTTCGCCGGCGAGATCACCACCGGCTTCATCCGGGTGCGCTACGAGGCCTACGACGCGCCCAAGTTCAGCGCCCTGCGTTTTGCGCGCATGTATTCCGACAGCATGGCCAATGAGCAATTTGCCGTGCGCGGCAACAGCCGCATGACCGCCGCTGAGTGCTCGGAGCGCTTCATAGACCGCGCCGGCATGGCCATGCGGGCGGTGGTCTGCATGAACGCCTACCGCAAGTTCCACGGCCTGTACAACGTGTCGGTGCTGGTGGGCTCGCTCAATCGTCCCACGCAAGGCGTGCAGGGCCGGCTGGACGCCCATGGCGTGAGCTTCGAGAACGCGCTGGCGCTGGTGGCCTATTACCTCAACGGCTTCAAGTGGGAGGGTGCGCGATGAGCGACGGCGACACCCAGATGATGGAGCTCGATCCCGCGGGCGAGCCGGTGCGCACGGCGCCGGCCGGACTGGCCGCGGCGCAGACCGCTGGCGATGCCGACGCGGGCCGGCGCCATGGCGAGGAGGGCGGCAACGGCAGCGGCCTCTTGGGCCTGCTGGAAGTGATAGACCGCAGCGGCGTGATGGTGACGCGGTTGCCGGTGACCCACTGGCCGGTGACGATAGGGCGCGCGCTGTCGGCCGATCTGGTGCTGGACGACGCGCATGTCGCGGCCGAGCACCTGCGCATCGAGGCGACGCTGGAAGGCGCCATCCGCGTGAGCGTGCTCGACACCATCAATGGCGTGCGCCGTGGTCGGCGCGCCTACCAGCGTGACGAGCAGTTCGACTGGGATGCCCAGGACGATCTCGGCCTGGGGCGCCTGCGCTTGCGCCTGCGCCTGCCCGGCATGCCGATTGCCGCCGAGCAGGCGCTGCCCCGTTCGCCCTGGCGCGTGATCGGCCTGACGCTGGCGCTGTTGCTGGCGGTGCTGGCGCTGAGCCTGCTGCAGGCCTGGTTCCGGGCCACCGAGCCGGCCAAGTTCGCGCAGGCGGCGCTGTCACTGGCGGGCATGCTGGTGGCGGGCCTGGGCGTGTGGGCCGGCCTGTGGTCGCTGGCCACCAAGCTGTTCACCGGCCACCCGCAGTTCTGGCGGCATGTGCGCATCGCCTGCACTTTTTCGCTGCTGGAGCCGCTGGTCACCGGCAGTGCCTACCTGCTGGCCTTCTCCTTCTCCTGGGAGAGCCTGGCGCGCTTCAACTTCCTGTTCAGCGCGCTGGTGTTTGCCGCCGGCGTCATCATGCATCTGCTGGTGATTGCGCCGCAGCGCCGCCGCACCCTGATTGGCATGGTGGCCGGCATCACGCTGCTCGGCATGGTCGCCACCATGGGCACCACCTGGCTGCAGAACCAGCGCGCCAGCAACCAGCTGTACCTGTCGGCGTTGTTTCCGCCGGGCTGGCGGGTGGCGCCGGCGGTGCCGGTGGACCAGTTCATGCTGGAGGCGGGCTCGATCCGCCAACGGCTCGAGCAGCGGCTGAAGAACCCGGACGACGACACCCCGGGCGACGAGGAAGAGGATTGAGGCCAGCGCCGCGCGCCGGCCGCTGAACTTTGGAGGGTGCCTATGCAGACCGCAGACGTGCTGATCCTGGGCGCCGGCATGGCCGGCGCCTCGGCGGCCTACTTCCTGGCGCCGCACGCCAAGGTGTTGCTGCTGGAGCGCGAGTCGCAGCCGGGCTACCACGCCACCGGGCGCTCGGCGGCGATGTATTCGCAGTCCTACGGCAACGCGGCGGTGCGTGCGCTCACCGTGGCCTCTGCAGACTTCTATCGCCAGCCACCGGATGGCTTTTGCGACTACCCGCTGCTGACACCGCGCGGCGCCTTGACCGTGGGCACGGCGGCGCAGGCTGACAGCCTGCGCGAGACCTGGCATGGCATGCGCGCGCTGGTGCCCAACGTCGAATGGTGGACCACGCAGCAGATCCAGCGCCGCGTGCCGGTGCTGCGCGCCGAGGCTGCCGCGTTCGCCATCTACGAGCCCGATGCCATGGACATGGACGTGCACGCCATTCACCAGGGCTTCCTGCGTGGCGCCAGGCAAGCCGGCGCGCAACTGCTGTGCAACGCCCAGGCGCAACGGGTCTGGCGCGAGGGCTCGCTGTGGTGCGTCGAGACGCCGGCCGGCCGTTTCGGCGCGCCGGTGCTGGTGAACGCTGCCGGTGCCTGGTGCGACGAGCTGGCCGTGCTGGCCGGCGTGGCACCGGTAGGGCTGGTGCCGATGCGGCGCACGGCCTTTACCTTCGAGGCGCCGGCGGGGATCGACATCCACGACTGGCCGCTGGTGATCGACGCCAGCGAGAGCTTCTACTTCAAGCCCGACGCCGGCGTGCTGCTGGCTTCGCCGGCCAATGCCGATCCGGTGGCGCCGCAGGACGTGCAGCCCGAGGAGCTGGATGTGGCGATCGCCGTGGACCGGCTGGAGACCGCCACCACCCTGACGGTGCGTCAGGTCAAGCGCAAGTGGGCCGGACTGCGCTCCTTTGTGGCTGACAAGACGCCGGTGGTCGGCTTTGCGCCGGATGCCCCCGGCTTCTTCTGGCTGGCGGGGCAGGGTGGCTACGGCATCCAGACCGCGCCGGCACTGGGTGAACTGGCGGCGGCCTTCGTGCGCGGCCTGCCGGTACCCGCCGCCATGGCGGCATGGGGAGTCAGCGCCGCGGAGCTGGCGCCTCGTCGAACAGCCCGGGACCATTGAAGCGCGCGCGCTCGATCAGCAGCAGGCGCAGCTTGGTGTCGATACCGCCATTGGCCGAGAAGCCGCCGGCGCGGTTGTGGGCGGCCAGCACCCGGTGGCAGGGCACCACGGGCGCAAACGGGTTGGCGCCCAGTGCCTGCCCCACGGCGCGTGCGGCGCCGGGCTCACCGAGTTGGCGCGCCACTTCGCCGTAGGTGAGCGTCTCGCCGGGGGCGATGCGCCGCGCCAGCGCGTAGACCCGCTGGTGAAACGGCGGCACGCCACGCATGTCCATCACGATGTCGCTCAGGTCTGCCGGATCGTCCGGCCTGCCATCGAGCAGGGCCACCACGGCGCGCATGGCCGCTTGCACCGGCGGTGGTGCGGGCGCTTCGCGCCAGTGCGCGAAGCGGCGTGCCATGCGCGCGCGCGTGGCGGCCTCGTTGGCCTCGGGCAACTGCACCCCGGTCAGGCCGTGCGCGCCCCAGGCCACGGCGCAGTGGCCAATGGCGGTAGGGAACAGCGCATAACCCTCGGTTGGCATCATCAGGCGCATGGTAAACGCCGGGCCGGCCCGTGTCAGCCGCCGGCCAGCAAATGGCGCGCAAAGAACGCCGTGATCTTCTGGTTTACTTCGACCATCACGCTGCGGTCGAAGCCCGGCGGATCGTTGAGCATGTCGCCCAGCAGGCCGGTCAGGCCCGGCGGCAGGGGCGAGAGCAGCGCCCCATGGCCACCCGTGGGCAGCTCGGCCACGCGCTCGCAAGTCCTGCAGGCCTGCAGCACGCGCTCGCTGTGAAAGCGCGGGTTCAGCCAGCGGTCTTGCTGCGCGGTGACCAGGCCCAGCGGCACGCGCGGAGAGGCCAGCGAGCTCATGTCGAAGTCGGCCGAAGACGGCACGCCCGCCACCACCGCTGCCACGCGTGCATCGGTGTGCTCGCGAACCACGGCATCGTCAAAGCGCTGGCGAATCACCGCCAGCGCGGCCCACTTCTTCAGCCCGTCGAAGGCGCCGCCGGTGAGCCGGGTGATCAGGCCCACGCACGACTGGAAGTCTTCCACCAGGTTGGCCTCGCAATGCTGCTTGAAACCCGCCGGCGACCAGCGCCCGCCGGCCATGCTCAAGGCGGTGTGGCCGCCGGCCGACATGCCGTACATGCCGACCTTGTCGAAGTTGAGCAGCGGCGCAAAGCGCGGGTCGTGTGCCACTGCGTCGATGGCGTGCGACACCTCCTGCGGCCGCAGGGTCCAGCTGTCGGGGCCGGGGTCGCGGTCGTCGCGGTAGTTGTCGCCCCGGTGCTGCGGCATGGCGACCACGAAGCCGGCGTCCACCAGGCTGCGTGCCAGATCCGCGTGCACCCAGGGTGAGCCACCCGAGCCGTGCGAGATCACGACCAGGCGGCCATTGCCGCGCACCGGTGCAGCCTGTTCGGCCAGCATCAGCGTGAAGGGCCCGCGCCGAACCGGCTGGGCCGCGGCATGGGTCGGGTAGTACAGCGTGACCGGACCATCCATGGCCGTGGCAGCGATCTCGCCCAGACCAACGTCGGCGTGCGCCGAGCCCCAGAGCAGGGTGAGTGCCGCCAACAGGCCAAGGCGGCGGTGCGCGGCGCGAATCGAGAGGAAAGGCGAAAACATGAAACGGACTCCTTTTGAAAAAACCAAGGGCAATCGCCCCTGGTGAGCCGTACTGTGCGATCCGCGACCCGCCTTGTCTTGCCGAAGACTGCAGCTTGCAGGGTCCGGCTGGCCGATTTCAGGAATCGGCCATATTCTCCTTGCGAAACTCGGTGGGCGTCAGGCCGGTGGCGGCCTTGAATGCCCGGTTGAACGGGCCGATGGACTGAAAACCGGAGTCCAGCGCGATGGTCAGCACCGGCAAGTCGCGCCGCGCCGGGTCACACAACTGGCGCCGTGCCTGCTCCAGGCGCAGCCCATTGATGAAGGCATTGAAGTTGCGATGCCCCAGGCGCTGGTTGATCAGCCGGCGCAGCCGGTACTCGGGCACCGCCAGCCGCGCCGCCAGGCTGGCTACCGTCAGGTCTTCGCTGCGGTAGGCGCGCTCCTCGTGCATCAGGCGCTGCAGCGCCTCGGCCAGACGCTCCTCGGCTGGGTCGCTAGGGCGTGGCGCCGGCTCGGCCGGCGCGGGCTCGGCCGCCTCGGGCGTGGCCAGCGCCAGTTCGCGCACGGAGCCAGACAGCGGGCCGCGGCGGGCCAGCGGGAACAGCTCGGAGCCGGTCAACTGCAGCATGCGCGAGGCCACCACCGCCACGATCACCAGCAGCACGGCCACGTCCACCGTGGCGCTCAGGCCGGTCAGCCGGCCTTGCGGCGAGCCCAGGCGGGCCGCCAGCGAGGCCAGGGTGTAGGCGATGCCGGTCACGACGATGAAGGCACGCAGACGGCGGCGCTGCTCCACCAGATCGGCGCGCCACTGCCGCGCCGCCGCCAACGCCGCCAGCACGGCAAACACCAGCGGCACCGCGCGCTGCACACCCATGGTGGCGGGGGCCAGAGGCGATGCGCTGTTGGCCAGCATGGCGCAGTTCAGCCCGCTCAGGCCCGCCACGGTCAACCAGGCCAGCGCATGGGCCGGACGCAGCGCAAACTCGTCGTCAAACAAGGCCTGCACGAAGACCCAGAACAACACCGCATTGCCCACCGACACGGCCACCAGCGGTGACTGCCACAGGCGCGGCACCGACATCTCGAACAGCGGCGTGGCGCCGACCACCTGCACGCACAGGCCCAGGCACATGGCCACGCCAACTCGCGCCATGGGCAAGCGCGGTCGGTCGCGCCGCAGCACGGTCACCAGCAGCAGCAACAGCGCCAGCAGCGTGCCACGCAGGGCGGCGTCAATCAGAGCGAGCGCTTGCGGGTCTGGCATGCCGATTCCGGGAATGGGAGAGGGGGAGCCACGATAACAGGAATACCGCACTGCGCGCTGGCGCTGGGCCATGCCCGCCGGCCGCGCGTCCGTCTCTCAGCGCTGCGCGTTGGTGCTGGCCTGCCCGACTTTGACTCCGGCCCCCCGCACTTCCAGCCGGATCTCGTCCAGCACCTCGCCCCGTGCGCCGACGAGCTGCACCACATGGCGCCCCGGCCAGGGTAGCCATTGCGCGGCGGGGCCCGTTGCAAACGGCTTGCCGTCCAGGCGCCAGCGCAGCTTGTTGCCCTCGGCCAGGAAGTTCACGCGCTGGCGCTGGGGTGGTATGTCGGGGTCCAGCGCAATGATGGTGCCGCTGGCGGGGGCGGTGATGCGGGCGCTGCGCTTGGCATCGGCGGCTTTCGAGCTGATGGCAAAGCGCGCCTGCTGTGTGCCCTGCACAAACCACTCGGCGCGCGCGGCTTCGATGGGTGCGGCCTTCGGGCCAGACTCGGCGGGCGCGAACTGCACCGGCGCCTGCACCACGCCGGCCGGCGGTTTGGGCGCGCGGCTGGGCTGGGCGCGATGCAGGTAGTTCATCAGCGCGGCCCAGACCGGCGCCGCGCCGCTGGTGCCGCTGACGTCCCACATCGGCTCGCCGCTGGCGTTGCCGACCCACACGCCAACGGTGTAGCGCTGCGAGAAGCCGATTGCCCAGTTGTCGCGCATGTCCTTGCTGGTGCCGGTCTTGACCGCGCTCCAGAAGCGGGTGGCCAGCAGGCTGTCGGTGCCGAAGGTGCGTGCGCGGGCCAGCGGATCAGCCAGCACGTCGGTGACGATGAAGGCGGCGCGCGGGTCCAGCGCGGCGCGCGGCGCCACCTTGCGGCTGGCCGTCAGGCTGACCGGGCCGTAGCGGCCACCCTGCGCCAGCGCGCGGTAGGCGTTGCTGAGGTTGAGCAGCGAGACCTCGGCGCTGCCCAGCGCCAGGCTATAGCCGTAGTAGTCGCCGCTCTCCTTGAGCGGCAGGCCCAGGGCCATCAATTGCCTGTGGAAGGCGTCGGGCGACACCATCATCAGTGTGCGCACGGCAGGCACGTTGAGCGAGGCGCCCAGCGCCGTGCGGGCCGACACCCAGCCCTTGAACTGGTGGTCGTAGTTCTGCGGAATGTACAGGCCGGCGGCAGTCTGAATGTGCGCGCTGGTGTCTTCCAGCAGCGAGGCGGCGGTGATGCGCCGCTCTGCAATCGCCTGCGCATACAGGAAGGGCTTGAGGGTGGAGCCCGGCTGGCGCAAGGCGGTGACGCCATCGACCTCGGCCGCGCTGCTGAGCTCTCCCGACGAGCCGACCCAGGCGAGCACTTCGCCGCTGGCGTTGTCCAGCACCACCACGGCGCCGTCTTCCACATGCCGGCCGCGCAGCTCGCGCAGTTGCTGCTGCAGGCTGCTCAGGGCGAAGCGCTGCAGCGGCGCGCGCAGCGTGGAGCGGATCGCGCTCGCCGGCGCGGCGCCGGCGCGCCCGGCTTTGGCCGCGCCGGCTTGCGTGCGCACCAGCTGGCGCGCCAGGTGCGGTGCGATGCCGGCGCTGCTGTCAAAGGCCTGGCGTTGCAGGGCGGCGCTGGTGAACAGGTCCAACGCGTCGCACTCGGCGCGCGCCGTGGCCGGGTGCCAGGCCTTGAGCACGCCGCAGGCGCGCTGCGCCACCTGGGCCGGCTTGGCGTTGGGCGCGCGCACCAACGCGGCGGCCAGTGCCGCCTCGCGCTCATCCAGGCCGTGCGCAGCCTTGCCAAACAGCGTCTGGCTCAGCGCGTCGATGCCGACCAGCTCGCCGCGAAACGGCACCAGGTTGAGGTAGGCCTCCAGAATCTGGTCCTTGCGCCAATGCTGCTCCAGCATCTGGGCCGAGACGGTCTGCCCGGCCTTTTGCAGCAGGCTGCGTCCGGTGCTGCCGCGCCGGTAGTCCTCGTCGAGCAATCCGGCCAGTTGCATGGTGATGGTGGAGGCACCGCGTGTCCTGGTGTTCCACAGGTTGGCCCAGGCGGCGGCCGATACGGC
>Ga0208262_1000392_pt1 | contig 15590 bp, 15 predicted proteins | sample LakWasMet15_LOW5_2_FD_183863 | JGI IMG/M metagenome (GOLD analysis project Ga0208262, IMG submission 183863) | Freshwater sediment methanotrophic microbial communities from Lake Washington under simulated oxygen tension - Sediment Metagenome... | ecosystem: Environmental > Aquatic > Freshwater >... | reverse complement strand
AGTGAAGATGTATTCATAAAAATATTTAAACCGTTTCTATTTAGAAACGGTTTTTTTATAAAAAGTAAATTATAGATTAACAAAAAATAGTATCTTTACATCCCAAACAACACTTCATTATGAGTCAAAAAATATTGCTCACTTCAAAGGAAGTCAATATCATTCTGCATCGTTTGGCCTGTCAGTTAATCGAAAAACATCTTGATTTTTCGGATACTATTTTGATTGGAATACAACCACGAGGTACTTTTCTTGCGGAACGATTAAAAGATTTGTTGGAAAAAGAATATAAAATCCCAAATATTGCCTTGGGATATTTAGACATCACTTTCTTTAGAGATGATTTCCGCAGAACAAACAAACCATTAGAAGCTAACAGAACCCATATAGATTTTATAGTCGAAAACAAAAAAGTCGTTTTTATAGACGATGTTTTATATACCGGTCGAAGTATTCGGTCGGCTTTGACAGCCATTCAATCCTTTGGAAGACCATCAGAAATTGAATTATTGGTTCTCATAGACCGTCGTTTTAGCCGTCATTTGCCCATTCAACCGGATTATCGCGGTCGCCAGGTTGATGCCATAAATGGCGAAAAAGTAAAGGTATGCTGGACGGAACAAGACGGTGAAGATGCCGTTTATTTAATTAATAAATAAGAATAAAAATGAGCGAGTTAAGTGTAAATCATTTATTAGGAATAAAATATATCAACGAAAAAGATATTAACCTCATTTTTGAAACTGCCGATCATTTTAAAGAAGTCATTAACCGTCCCATAAAGAAAGTACCTTCACTGAGAGACATTACGATTGCCAACATCTTTTTCGAAAATAGTACCCGAACAAAACTCTCCTTTGAATTAGCACAAAAACGTTTGTCAGCTGACGTGATTAGCTTTTCGGCAGCACAATCATCGGTAAAAAAAGGTGAGACCCTGATAGATACTGTCAACAATATTCTTTCGATGAAAGTCGATATGGTGGTAATGCGACATTCAAATCCCGGAGCGGCTCATTTCTTGTCCCAAAACGTGAAAGCCAGTATCGTAAATGCGGGAGATGGTGCACACGAACATCCAACCCAAGCTCTATTGGATAGTTATTCCATAAGGGAAAAATTAGGCGAGGTAGCTGGAAAAAAAGTGGTTATTGTGGGTGATATTTTGCATTCCAGAGTAGCACTTTCCAATATTTACGCCTTGCAAATGCAAGGAGCTGAAGTTAAAGTTTGCGGTCCGAAAACGCTCATTCCAAAACACATTGAATCACTTGGAGTTACCGTGGAGCCCAATCTACGCAAAGCGCTAGAATGGTGTGATGTAGCCAATATGTTGCGCGTTCAAAACGAAAGAATGGATGTGAATTTTTTTCCTTCAACACGTGAATATGCACAGCAATATGGATTAGACAAAACTTTGCTTGATTCACTGAATAAAGAAATTATAATTATGCACCCAGGGCCTATTAATCGTGGTGTTGAAATAACGTCAGATGTTGCAGATTCGAAGCAATCCGTGATTTTGAACCAAGTGGAAAATGGAGTTGCAATTCGAATGGCAGTAATTTATTTATTGGCCTCAAAAATTAAGTAAACATTCGATTCTAAAAAGCCAAAATTTTCTTTGTAAATTAGCAACACATTAATTTTCTATGTAATGAAAGTAGAACAAAAAGGACATTCGGTTTGCATAAAAGATACTCAAGGAGATTTAATTTCATTTTTGATGAAAGTGACTCACGAGTATAAAACTTTCGAAAAACACAACATCATCATTGATATTAGAATATATAAAAACCTTTCAGTTAAAGAGATTAATAGTTTTATGCCGCTTTCAAAAATTCACAAAAAAGCAAAAAAATCATTTGTAGTAGTGACTTCGGATATTGATCATAATGCCATTTCTGATAAATTGGCAGTTGTTAGATCCATTCAAGAAGCTCACGATATCATTGAAATGGAGGAAATTGAACGTGATCTGGGTTTTTAAGACACCTAACCTCCAAGGAGGTAACAGCACACACGAAATGAACACTAATACTAACAATGAATCTAACCATCCTGGGCTGTTATGCCGCAACTCCAAGAACCTTTACAAATCCAACTTCACAGGTCTTAGAAATCAGAAATAGGCTGTTTCTAATTGATTGTGGCGAAGGAACTCAGGTGCAATTACGCAAAAACAAAATTAAATTTTCGAGAATCAATCATATTTTTATTTCGCATTTGCACGGAGATCATATATATGGTTTAGTAGGCTTGGTTTCTACATTTATGTTGTTAAACAGAACAACAGACTTACATATTTATGGTCCGAAAGGTATCAAGGAAATCATAAATTTACAATTGAAATTATCGAATTCTTGGCCCAATTACGGCTTGTTTTTTTACGAATTGGATTCAAAGGAAAGTGAAATTGTTTTTGAAGATGACAAGGTAATCGTTAAAACTATTCCATTAAGACACAGGATTTACACTAATGGATTCTTGTTTCAGGAAAAAATTGGAGCTAGAAAATTGGATATGAATGCTGTTCAAAACTATGAAATAGATAAATGCTATTACCAAAAAATAAAAAATGGAAAAGATATCACTTTAGAAGATGGTCGAATTATTGAAAATCATAAATTGACTTTTGATCCAATTCCGCCTTTGAGTTATGCGTTTTGTTCTGACACGGTTTATGACGAAAGTATTATTCCAATTATAAATGAAGTTGATGTATTGTATCACGAATCTACTTTTCTGGATTCAGAAGAAGCTTTAGCCACAAAAACAATGCATTCCACGGCAAAAGAAGCGGCAACTATTGCTTTGAAAGCCAACGTAAAACAATTGGTTTTGGGACATTATTCTACTCGATATGACAGTACTGAACTTTTTAAAGAACAAGCTGAAACTATTTTTCCGAATATCCTTTTGGCCGATGACGGAAAATCATTTGAGTTTTGAATTAAACTGAACATTTTTACAATAGAATGCCTTGATAATAGATCATTTATCAATAAATAACAGTCCAAATATTTACTTGATTTGTCACGCTGGAAGCGTCTAAATTATGTTGCTCTCTCGCTTTGAGACGCTTCCAGCGTGACAAATAGCAAGAATAATTCATTTTACCGCAAACTCTTTTATGATGATAAGTTTGCTTATTTTTGCAATTAAAGAAATAAAACAATGAAAGACATTACCAATTATAGAAAATCTTACGAAAAAAGCGAACTTTTGGAAACGAATATTCCTGAGGATCCAATCAATTTATTTAACAGGTGGTTTCACGAAGTGGAAGATTTTGGTGGAGTCGACGAAGTCAATGCAATGACGGTTTCGACTTTTGGTTTGGATGGTTTTCCAAAATCACGCGTTTTGCTTTTAAAACAATACACTTACGAGGGTTTTATTTTTTATACCAATTATAATTCAGAAAAGGGTAGATCCATTGCTAATAATCCTAATGTTTGCCTTTCCTTTTTTTGGCATTCAATGGAACGTCAAGTAATTATAAAAGGAATTGCGGAGAAAACTTCCGAGAATATTTCCGATGGATATTTCGAATCTAGACCTACTGGAAGCAAGTTGGGAGCCATTGTTTCGAACCAAAGTGAAATAATTCCTTCAAGAACATTTTTGGAAGAAAGTTTAAAACAATTAGAAAAAGATTTTGAGGGAAAAGAAATTCCCAGACCTAAATACTGGGGAGGTTTTCTTGTTCGCCCCATAGAAGTTGAATTTTGGCAAGGAAGACCTAACAGATTACACGACAGAGTTCGTTATCATTTAGAAAAAGATTACTCTTGGAAGATTGATAGATTAGCACCCTAATAATTTTATTTTTAATTTTTTCACTATCCGCCATTCAGCGGATTTTTTTATTTTAAACATTTAATATTTACTGTAAGAAAATTATATATATAATTATTTTTATTGTGTATTTTATCGATTTTATTTGTATTTTAAACGATAAAATATCTATATTTGATCTAAGAAATAAAAAAAATAAGTGTTTAAAAAAGTTTGCCCCACAATCTACTTTAAAACTTAGCCTACTATTTTAAAAAAACGTTCTCAATTAAAAAGAATTAAAAGAGTTTGCCCCACAATCTACTTTAAAACTTAACCTACTATTTATAAAATAATAATTGAGAGTTTTTGGTTAGTAATTAGTTAGAAAAACCATTATGCTAGGCGTGATGGTTTTTTTATGAAATTATTTTATCTAAAAAACTGGTTCAAAATAATTTAAAAAAAGTATTGAATATTTAAAATCAATACTTGAGTAAATAACTCATCAAAAAAATTAAGCAATTTTTAATGTCAAGTTAAGCCATTCTTAACCGTAGATTCAAGGTTTTTATTATCTTTGAAATAGAAAAAAACTCCAACAAATCAGTCATTATAATCAGAAAACAAAACCGCATTATGGATTTAAACAAACTAAAAGGTCAATTACAAACTGAAGTTGATACAGCATTTTTATACAATAGTATTGCAGCCATTCAATCAGATGAAAATCTAAGCCGTGTATTGAAAAGTCTAGCTCAAATTGAAAATGGTCATGCAATGCATATGCTCAATAAAGTACATGAATTTGATCCTAATTATAATATGCCTCCAGCTTCTTCAAGAGCAAAATTTCAACTAAAATTGGGCAAACTTTTTGGTTATGGCTCCATCATTAGCAGTTTATCTAATATTGAAAAGCAATTTGCCGTTAATGCTATAAAAAATAAAATTGAGATGGGGGAGAAGCCTAGTGGTTTTGAACACAACCACCTCAATATAATTGAAGCCGTAAATAATAATAAGTCCCTGAATGTTTCGGGTGGATTGTTATCTAAATTCGAAAGTCGTCATAAATCTGTGGGCGGGAATGCATTGCGTGCAGCCGTTTTAGGGTCAAATGACGGATTAGTTTCTAATATGAGTTTGGTAATGGGAGTTGCTGGTGCGGCAGTTTCAAACAACACCATTTTATTGACAGGAATCGCTGGACTTATGGCTGGAGCAATATCAATGGCATTGGGAGAATGGCTTTCTGTACAAAGTTCCAGAGAATTAAATCAACGTCAAATTGATTTAGAAACCGAAGAACTCGAAGCTTCACCGGAAGAAGAAAAAAAGGAGTTGGTTTTGCTCTATCAAGCTAAAGGAATGAACATTGAAGAGGCTCAAAAACTGGCTGAAAAAGCATTCGAGAACCCCGAAACTGCAATTGATGCCATTATTACCGAAGAATTGGGAATTGACAAAGAGGAATTGGGAGGTTCTGCATGGGAAGCTGCCATTGCTTCTTTTGTACTTTTTGCCATTGGAGCAATTATTCCTTTATATCCTTTTATGATCCTGGATGGAAAAAATGCAATCTATTTGAGTATAGCCAGCAGTGTGGTGGGACTTTTTGGCATCGGAGCTGCTATCACTTTATTGACGGGAAAAACGATTATGTTTTCGGGGCTTAGGCAAGTTGCTTTTGGCTTAGCCGCAGCCGCAGTTACATACGGAATTGGGACATTAATAGGGGTTTCTTTGGCTGGATAAGTCTATGTGATAATTAACAACAAATTGCATAACTTTGGTTGAGCAACTTTAAATTTTAAACAAAACAAATTTTAAATAAAAATAATATGAACGACGCACATTTACATTTAGTAGTAAACCATTTTCCAATTATCGGGACGATACTTGGTCTTGGAATTTTGATTGCAGGAATTATTTTAAAAAACAATACGGTTAAAAATACCGCTTATGTTTTATTTATCGTGGCGGCAATTTTTGCTGCATTTAGTATGGGAACAGGAGAAGGAGCTGAAGAAATGGTAGAAGATATGCCTTCTGTTGGAAAACAAATCATCCACGAACATGAAGAAATGGCAGAGAAACTTGCCGTAGTTTTATATTTTTTAGGGGTGATTTCTCTTGTGGGACTTTATACTAATATAAAAAATAAAGCTAAAGCTAAAGCTAATTTAGTTTCCTATTTAGCATTAACAGTTGCCTGTGTTGGAGTATTTCTTGCCCAACAAACAGGAACCACGGGAGGTGAAGTTCGTCACACTGAAATTAGAGCAAATGCTGTTACAGCTACAGGAACTGAACAAAATGCAACTAATGAAGAAGGGGAAGATGACTAAATAAAAGATGTTTGGGTCAATAAATTTACTAATTTTCAATCATTAATATGAATCACCGTACAAAAGGAGTTCTTTTTTAAGGACTCCTTTTTGTGTGTCTCTAGCTCCTTTTAAAAATTTTCATAACGAATGATATTTTCTCAACGAAATGAGAGAAATCTAAAGGAAAGAATTTAAAAAACGTCTTTAGCTTTCAAGATTTTAAATCCAATTTTTTCAATAATAAAACCAGAATTTTAGTTATTCTTTTTCGAATAATTTTTTGATTAAAACATTCAAATCTTTTCCCTTTACAGTATAGGACTTGAACACAATTATAGGAAATGCAACCCCAAAGGCAAGTGCAAAAAGTATGAAAAGCGTCGTTATTCCATAGGAAAAGGTTTCAATAACTTCCTCGACCGATGGTCTTTGTCCTCTACCATTGCTAATCCAATCGATCATACCCATCATAAATTTGTAACTAATCAATCCTGGAATCATATTGATGACTGCAGGAATCATAAAAATAATGGGAGGTGTATGTGTTCTGTGGGCAAAATACATTCCTGATATTCCCACAAAAGAGGAGGCTGCAAAAATGGACAGGATTAAATTCACTTCTAATTCTTGAAACAAAAGATATTTTATAAAATAACCAAGGGCACCAAGGAGAAAGACCGTCCATAACGCTCTTCTTGAAGTGTTAAAGATCAATGCAAATCCCAAAGATGTTATTCCTCCAAAAATAAATTTAGAAGCGTGTAACGCAAAACCTGTTGGTTCAAATACTTCTTTTACCTGAGTTTGCAAATTCGAAAAATCAAAAAGGCTCAACTCGTTAACAAAAGGCATATTAAAAATCATATTTGAAGCAAAAAAACCAAAAGCAATCATCAAAATAGCTATTGAACTAAAAATAAATCTGGCAGTTCCGGACTCAAAATACCCTTCTAAATAATCGATAAATGAGTTAATCATAACAACCCCAGGAATTAGATATAATATTGAAACTATCAAGGCTTGCTCTACTTGAATATGAAAAATTATTCCTGATAAATGTATAATTAAGGTAGAAATAGCTGAGGCAACGAAAAAAGTCATTAAATGATTATAATGTTTTAGTACCAAAGTTCTTCTTGCATAAAAGCCTACAAATGTCGAAAAGTAAACGATTAATGCTTGAATCCAGTCACCGTCAAACAGCATACAAAGTGCCACACTTGCAAATGGTGCCAAGAAATACAGTTGGAAATTAGAATATATCTTTCTTAATTTTATTTTTTCCAATGCTGATCGTATTTCCGCAATTGAAATTTTATTTTCCAGAACATCCCAAGACAAGACACTAATTTCAGATATGGTTTCAAAATTTGTCCCTTTATCCTTTACTGTTCTGGCAAGGGTACGTGTTTTAAATTTATTTTGTTTGTAAATGGATATTACAATTCCGGTATAAGTTAAAACTAATTCGCAATGATAACCAAGTCCCTTAGCAAATCGTTCTAAATTTCGAATAATTCTCGCTGTATGAGCTCCACTGGTCATCATCATTTCACCAATTTCGGTAAGAAGTTCCAATACTTTTTGAGATTCTCTTTCTTCAATCATAATTAAGGGAGTTTTACCAAACATTTATTCACAAAATAAGTTTAAACAATCGAATTCAAAATATAAAAACAGATGAATTTTTCACGTCAAAATTAGTAATTAATTTTCCGTTTGACATACAAATTTTCATAAATAATTATTGGTAAACCCTTATAAACAAAGAAAACGATTGCGTAGATTTATTTACATTTTTTGTAAATATTGGCTAGTTTAAATAAGAATTTGCTAAATTTGAGGTAGAATAAAAACATTAAAATTTTTAAATATTTACATTATGAAAAACATTAAAATTATCCAGGAATTACACGATTTAGGAATCACAGGCTATCACGAAGTTTCATATAATCCTAGCTATCAAGAATTGTTTGAAGCCGAAGTTTCGCACAAAAGAAAAGGATACGAAAAAGGAGCTCAAACTGATACAGGGTGTGTTGCCGTAAAAACTGGAATTTTCACAGGACGTTCCCCAAAAGATAGATATATTGTAAAAGACGAAATAACCAAAGATACAATTTGTTGGGATAAAGAATCAGGAATCAGTACCCCTAATTATCCCACAACAAAAGAAGTTTGGGACGATTTAAAAGCGCTTACTTTAGAACAACTTTCTACCTCACCAAAATTATATGTTGTTGATGCTTTTTGTGGAACCAATGCCGATACAAGACTAAAAGTTCGTTTTATAATGGAAGTGGCTTGGCAAGCACATTTTGTTACCAATATGTTTATTAGACCTTCCATATATGAATTGGAAAACTTTGGAGAACCCGATTTTATTGTAATGAACGGTTCAAAAGCAAAAAATCCTAACTGGAAAGAACAAGGATTAAATTCAGAAAATTTCGTTTTATTTAATCTTACCGAAAAAATTCAAATTATTGGTGGAACTTGGTATGGTGGTGAAATGAAAAAAGGAATGTTTGCAATGATGAACTACTATTTACCTCTAAAAGGAATGGCATCTATGCACTGTTCTGCAAACGTAGGCGAAAAAGGAGATGTTGCCGTATTCTTTGGTCTTTCTGGAACAGGAAAAACAACTTTATCTGCCGACCCTAAACGCTACTTAATTGGAGATGACGAACACGGTTGGGATAATAATGGAGTATTCAACTTCGAAGGAGGCTGTTATGCAAAAGTTATTGACTTAAGCGAAAACAACGAACCAGATATTTGGAGAGCCATCAAGAGAGACGCATTACTAGAAAACGTGATTGTTGATGAGTATGGAGAAATTGATTACTACGATCATTCAATCACCGAAAACTCTAGAGTTTCCTATCCAATTTATAATATCAACAAAATTGTAACGCCTTCAAAAGCAGGGCACGCAAGCAAAATCATCTACCTTTCTGCCGATGCGTTTGGTGTATTGCCTCCAGTTTCTATTTTGACAGATGAGCAAGCACAATACCACTTTTTATGTGGATATACCTCTAAATTAGCTGGTACCGAAAGAGGAATTACTGCACCAGAACCATCTTTCTCTCCAGCTTTTGGTGAAGCATTCTTAACATTACACCCAACAATGTATTCAAAAACATTAATCGGGAAAATGAAAGAACACGGAGCTAAAGCTTATTTAGTAAACACAGGTTGGAATGGTACAGGAAAAAGAATCTCTTTGAAAAATACCAGAGCAATCATTGATGCTATTATTAGTGGAGAAATTGATAAAGCCGAAACTATTACAGTGCCTAATTTGAATTTAACAATTCCAACATTCTTGTCAGGCGTGGGCGAAGGCATTCTTGATCCGAGAGATACTTATAAAGATAAGGAAGATTGGACGGCTAAAGCTATAGATTTAACTTCTCGTTATATTAAATATTTTGAACAATATACTAACACCGAAGATGGAAAACGTTTAGTAGCGGCTGGACCATCTTTATAATTGAATTAGATTTATTTTTTTAAAAGCTGTTTGTCTAAAATGATAAACAGCTTTTTTTAACAACAAATATTTAATTAGTTAAATTAAATATTGCTTTATAAATATATTTTCAAGTATATTTGCACCCAATAAAAGGACTATCAAATTAAATAAATATGTTATCAATTCAATTGCATCACCATCATTTTCATTATTGCTCTCAAGCGATGTGTTAATGATATGCGTGTAAATCATCATATTCTAAAACCCGTTTGAGTACATCAAACGGGTTTTTTATTTAAAAATCGTTGTGCTCAAACAAAACAATAAACAACGAACAATAAACATTTAAAAAAATGAGTACTTTAAAAATTGCCATTCAAAAATCAGGTCGTTTAAACGAAGAAAGCATCCAAATCCTTAAAGATTGCGGAATTTCGATTGATAATGGAAACGACCAACTCAAAGCCGTAGCAACAAATTTTCCTTTAGAAGTTTTGTTCTTACGCAACTCCGATATTCCCCAATATTTGATAGACGGCGTTGTAGATGCCGCTATCGTTGGTGATAATCTTTTAGTCGAAAAAGGAAAAAACATTAAAGTTGCACAAAAACTTGGGTTTTCTAAATGTAAAGTTTCTGTGGCGGTTCCCAAAAATTTCGATTATAAATCAATTAAGGATCTAGACGGCATGCGTATTGCTACTTCGTATCCAAATACTGTTATTGATTATTTTGGTTCATTCGGGATGAAAGTTGACATTCACCAAATCTCGGGCTCGGTTGAAATCGCACCAAACATTGGTCTTGCCGATGCCATCGTGGACATTGTTTCCAGCGGAAGTACTTTGTTTAAAAATAATTTGAAAGAAGTTGAAGTAATTTTCAAAAGTGAAGCGGTTTTAGCGGTTTCGCCAAAGGTAACTCCTGAAATTCAAAAGTTAATTGATACGCTTCAATTTAGAATCGAATCAGTATTAAGAGCCCGAAAATCTAGATATATTTTGATGAACGTTCCAAACGAAAAAATTGAAGCTATTGGCAAAATATTGCCAGTTTTAAAAAGTCTTACTGTTATGCCATTGGCGGAAGAAGGGTGGAGCAGCGTTCATTCAGTAATCGATAAAGATACTTTTTGGGATGTTATCGATCAATTAAAAGAAGCCGGAGCCGAAGGGATTTTGGTTTGCCCAATAGAAAAAATGGTTTTATAAAGTACGATTTTCAAAAATCGAAGATTTGAGTTATTATTGTCAAAATCCTCTAATTTTTGAATCATTAATCTTTAAATAAAATAAAATGAACAAAATATTCAATCCAAAACCCGAAACTTGGTCCACTATTTTAAAACGACCAACGCAAACAATTGAAGATATTGAAATTACCGTGAAAGAGATTTTCAAGGAAGTTCAAAAGAAAGGTGATGTTGCAGTTGCAAAATACACTTCATTATTCGATGGTGTAAAATTCGAAAACATCGAAGTTTCAAAAGCTGAAATTGAATATGCAAACTCAACTATTTCTTCAGAACTGAAAGAAGCCATTCAATTGGCAAAATCAAATATAGAAAAATTTCATTCTGCCCAAAAAACAGCTAAAGTTGTTGTAGAAACTACCGAAGGTGTCAATTGTTGGCAAGAAAAAAGACCCATCCAAAAAATTGGTTTGTACATTCCCGGAGGAACTGCACCTTTGTTTTCAACAGTTTTGATGCTTGCAGTTCCCGCAAATATTGCCGGTTGCAACGAAATTGTTTTATGTTCGCCACCAGGTAAAAATGGGAATATAAATCCAGCTATTTTGTATGCAGCCAATTTATGTGGTGTTACAAAAATTTTGAAAGTAGGAGGAATCCAAGCCATTGCAGCAATGACTTTCGGAACGGAATCAATTCCAAAAGTGTATAAAATTTTTGGCCCTGGAAATCAGTTTGTAACTGTGGCCAAACAACTCGCAACACAATTTGGCGTGGCAATCGATATGCCTGCCGGACCTTCTGAATTGTTGATTGTGGCCGATGACACTGCCGTTCCAGCTTTTATAGCTTCCGATTTATTGAGCCAAGCCGAACACGGAACGGATAGCCAAGTAATTCTGGTTTCTACGTCAAAAATATTGATTGACGATGTGGAAAAAGAAGTTCAAAAACAATTGGAAGTCTTGCCAAGAAAAGCCATTGCCGAAAAAGCCATTGCCAATTCCAAACTTATTTTTGTCGAAAATGACACTATTGCATTGGAATTAATCAACGAATATGGCCCCGAACATTTTATTATTTGTAGCAAAAACGAAGATTATTTTGTAAACAATATTGCCAATGCTGGTTCGGTTTTTATTGGAAATTATACTCCGGAAAGTGCCGGTGATTATGCTTCGGGAACGAATCATACTTTGCCAACCAACGGATATGCCAAGAATTACAGTGGAGTGAATTTGGATAGTTTTACCAAATCGATGACCTTCCAAAAAATATCAGAAAAAGGCATACAAAATATTGGCAAAGCCATTGAAATTATGGCGGAAGCCGAAGGATTGCAAGCTCACAAAAATGCGGTTACTTTAAGATTAGCATCCTGCGAGGTTTCTAAAACCTTGTAGGTATTTATTAAAAAAATATTAATAAATCATAAAGATGAGTATATTTAATAAGATATTAGAAAGGTCAAAACTAAACAAAGAACTTATTGGATTGTGGAAATACAATGATGATGAAGGATTTTGGTGTGGCTATGTAATTGACTATAATGAAAATTTAGTAAAAATTCAGCATTACACTAAATATGGTAAAAAAGATGGGATAATCATCGCTCAAATTTCAGATATTCAAAGTGTTGATTTTAATGATGAATATGAAAAAGTAATGCAATGTGTGATTGATTATTCAAACGAATTAGAAAAAGAAGATGAAACTAATGTTTTGCTTATAGAAAATGAAGATTGGCAATTTGAACTTCTAAAACAAATGGAAGGAAATTTAGATAAAATAACAAGTTTGGAAATTAATTCTAGTTATTTTTCAGGTTTTATTATTGAAGTTTCTGAAACTGATTTTATCTTTCATTGCATTGGAAAACTTGGTGAAGATGAAGGATTAGTAATTTATAGAATTGAAGATATAACAGGGTTCAAAATTAACGATATTGAAAATCGTAAGCGAGCAATGTTATATAAATGGAGAAAATCCAGTATATAATAGCAACACAATTTAAAAATGAAAAATTTCGATATAAATAACTTAGTTCGAGAAAATGTCAAGTCGATGAAACCTTATTCTTCGGCACGTGACGAATTTGAGGATTTCGATACTGCCGATATGATTTTCTTGGATGCCAATGAAAACCCCTTCGAAAATGGCGTAAATCGGTATCCAGATCCACAACAAAGCAATGTAAAAAAGGTTTTAGCCAAACTAAAAAATGTAAAACCCAATCAAATTTTACTTGGAAATGGAAGTGATGAAGTGTTGGATTTAATTTTTAGAGCTTTTTGTGAACCAAAAGTGGACAATGTAATTACTTTGCCGCCAACTTACGGAATGTATGGTGTTTTGGCAAATATCAATGCCGTTGAAAATAGAGAAGTTTTGCTTTCTGAAGATTTTCAACCGAGAGTTGAAGAAATTTTGCAAGCTGTTGATTCAAATACAAAAATAATTTTTTTATGTTCACCAAATAATCCGACCGCCAATTCATTTTCGGACGAAAGCGTGGTCTATTTGTTACAGAATTTCAAAGGATTGGTGGTTATCGATGAGGCTTACATTGATTTCTCCAAAAAGCAAAGCTGGATGAACGAATTGGACGAATATCCAAATTTAATAATTACACAAACACTCTCAAAAGCGTATGGTTTGGCAGGAATTCGATTGGGAATTTGTTATGCTTCAGCCGAAATAATTTCGATTTTAAACAAAATAAAACCACCCTATAATGTGAATGAATTAACCCAAAAAAGAGCTTTGGAGAGATTAAGTGAACCAGAAAAAATTAAATCTGAAATAGCATCAATTATTGAGCAAAGAGAGGAATTACTTAAAGTTTTGGTTGATATTAAATTTGTTGAAAAAATATATCCAACCGAAGCTAATTTTATCCTTATAAAAGTAGATGATGCCAATAAAAGATACAATGAATTAATAGCTAAAGGAATCGTAATTCGAAACAGAACAACGCAACCTTTATGTGACAATTGTCTGCGTTTGACAATTGGAACTGAAATAGAAAATACAAAATTAATCGAAGCATTAAAATCAGTATAAAAATGAAAAAAGTATTATTTATTGACCGAGACGGAACAATTATTAAAGAAACAGTCGATGAACAAATCGACGCTTTTGATAAAATGATTTTTTATCCAAAATGTATTCCTTATTTGAGTAAAATCGCTCAAGAATTAGATTACGAATTGGTTATGATTACCAATCAAGATGGCTTAGGAACGTCCATTTTTCCTGAAGAAACCTTCTGGCCAGTTCATTATTTTATTATGAAAACCTTTGAAAATGAAGGTGTTGTTTTCGAAAATGTTTTTATTGATAAAACCTTTCCACACGAAAATGCCAATACCCGAAAACCAAATACAGGATTATTGACAGCCTATTTTTCCGATGCCTACGATTTAGCCAATTCATTCGTGATTGGAGATAGATTAACCGATGTGGAATTGGCTAAAAACTTGGGTTCAAAAGCCATTTTTATCAATGATAACACTAATTTAGGAACTGGTGAAATAGTGTCTAAACGGGAGGAATTAGAAGGTTTTATTGGCATTGAAACTAACGATTGGCAGAAAATATATGAGTTTTTAAAGTTGGAAAACCGTTCCGCATCCATTGAAAGAAAAACGAATGAAACTGATATTTTCATCAATTTAAATCTGGATGGAACGGGAAAAAGCAAAATCGAAACCGGAATTGCTTTTTTCGATCATATGTTGGATCAAATCGCGCGCCACGGTCAAATGGACTTAGAGGTTCTGGTAAAAGGCGATCTCGAAGTCGATGAACATCACACCATTGAAGACACAGCAATTGCCTTGGGAGAAGCTTTTGCCAAAGCATTAGGAAATAAATTAGGTATTGAAAGATACGGTTTTTGTTTGCCAATGGATGATTGCTTGGCGCAAGTAGCCATTGATTTTGGAGGCAGAAATTGGTTGGTTTGGGATACCGAATTCAAACGAGAATTGATTGGAAAAATGCCAACGGAAATGTTCTATCATTTCTTCAAATCCTTTTCGGATGGAGCAAAAGCCAACATCAACATCAAAGCAGAAGGAACGAACGAACATCACAAAATCGAAGCTATTTTCAAGGCTTTCGCCAAAGCGATAAAAGTAGCCGTAAAACGAGACACGGAGAAAATGATTTTGCCAAGTACGAAAGGGATGTTGTAAATTAGTTTCAAGTTTAAAGTTTCAAGTTGTTGGAACGGAAACCTTAAACTTGAAACCTGAAACTTTAAACTAATGAATATTGTAATCATAAATTACGGAGCAGGAAACATTCAAAGCATTATGTTTGCCATCGAAAGATTGGGATATAAAGCGGTTTTAAGCAATAATCCGGATGAAATAAAATCAGCCGATAAAGTAATTTTTCCTGGAGTAGGAGAGGCGAGTTCCGCTATGAAGATGTTGCGAGAAAGTGGTTTGGATGCCTTGATTCCAACATTAAAACAACCCGTTTTCGGGATTTGTTTGGGAATGCAATTGATGTGTAACTATTCGGAAGAGGGAAATACAAAAGGATTGGGAATTTTTGATGTGGATGTTGTGAAATTTTCACCAAAAGTGAAAGTGCCACAAATGGGTTGGAACCAAATTTACAATCTAAAATCAGACTTGTTCAAAGGAATTGCCGAAAACGAATATATGTATCTGGTACACAGTTTTTATGCTCCCCTTTGTACTGAAACCATTGCCACAACTAATTATGAACTGGAATATTCTTCTGCATTGGAAAATGATAATTTCTATGGAACCCAATTTCATCCTGA
>Ga0208262_1000389_pt1 | contig 15700 bp, 16 predicted proteins | sample LakWasMet15_LOW5_2_FD_183863 | JGI IMG/M metagenome (GOLD analysis project Ga0208262, IMG submission 183863) | Freshwater sediment methanotrophic microbial communities from Lake Washington under simulated oxygen tension - Sediment Metagenome... | ecosystem: Environmental > Aquatic > Freshwater >... | reverse complement strand
CATTTTATTCATGGACAGTTGTGGTTAGTAACACTGGTTCCGTTACGTGGCGAACAGGATTCGCCGCTGGGTTATTTCGAGGGCGTTTATCAGGTTGATCCGGAAACGTTTGCCACATTGAAGCAAAACCTAATTCGTATGCTGGCGTTCGTGACGCTAGGCATTTTCTTTACCAGCCTCTTGATGTATCCAATTGTCCTGGCCCTTAATCGAGGCGTCATTAGGCTTTCCGGCGAACTCTTACAAGGCAATCTTGAATTGATGAATGTACTGGGCTGTGCCATCGCAGAACGCGATTCGGAAACCAACCATCATAACTATCGGGTGACTTATTACGCACTGCGGCTTGGCGAAGCGATCGGACTGCCTGAAGAAAATATGCGCGATCTCATTGCAGGGGCTTTTTTACATGATGTCGGCAAGATCGGCATCCGCGATCCGATTTTACTGAAACCGGAAAAACTAACGGCGGCTGAATTCGAGGTTATGAAAACGCATGTGGCATTAGGCGTGGAAATTCTAAACAAATCGCACTGGTTGACCGGTGCGCGGGATGTCGTGGAGTTTCATCATGAAAAATATGACGGCAGCGGTTATCTGCAAGGCCTTACAGGGGACACCATTCCACTAAACGCGCGAATATTCGCTATCGGGGACGTGTTTGATGCGCTGACCTCGCAACGTCCGTACAAGGATGCGTGGCCCGTAGTCGATGCTATTTCCAAGCTCGTAAAAGAGGGCGGTAGCCACTTTGACCCTCGGCTGGTAACGATTTTTGCCAAGATTGCTCCGCGTCTTCATCAAGAGGTGAATGATTTAGACGAATCTCAACTGGAGGCAATGCTACAACGCCTCGTTGGCGAACACTTCTTGAATACAGCTTTTAAGGCTCGAAAGGCAAGCGATGAAGTTGCTCGCACATCGGCTTAGGAGGTTGACCCAATACGGTGCGTCAACACTTCTATTTGCACCAGTATTACACAATCAGCCACGAGAATATGTAAAGACAAGTTTAACTCATTGATTTTAATGATGGCACTATTTGTGCTTGGAAAATAAAGATTTATAGATTGGATTGATGTGATTTCTAATTTGACATCACTCCATGTACTATAAAAACGGGCCGAAATTAACGACTATTAAAAATTAAAACAAATCTGGAGAAAATTTATGAAAACAAAACTATTGATTACCCTATTGTTGGGTACTGGCATCTTAGTGGCATGTAGTGAGATGAACCCGCATCCGATGGATATGACTCAAGCCGTACAAAGCGCAACGACAAAGGCAGATCATGAAGCGCTGGCGAAACACTACGAAGAAGCCGCGCAAGAATTACAGCTTAAAGTGGAAGAGCACAAAAAACTTTTAAATCAATATCGATCAAAAAGTTACCTTTACGGTAGACAAGCACAAAGTTTTGAAAATCACTGCGAAGCCCTAATTAACGCTTATGAAAAAGCGGCTCAAGCCAATTTGAGTATGGCAGCAATGCATCGTCAGATGTAAACAGTAAGCCTTTTCGTCAACATTAACCTAGGCAAGATGGGCTAAGGTAACGAGGTCCATCTTATTTGGTAAGTATTCCCCCTCAAGCGGGTTCCGGCTCTATTTTTACCTTTTTCCCAAGCGCGGCGGCGGCTTTTTGCCATTGCCGTTTTGCTCAGCTTAAGCGAAGACATGCCTTCTGAAATTTGCCAAGCAATAATTCGTTTTGTTGCAACGGCTGTTACGTCTTCGAGAATCGCTTCTTCGCCGATTTAATATTTTCGTCAATCGTTTTTCTATCCTGAGCGGATAATTGTTTCAGCCATTCTCTAACCGGTTCGATACGGGTTTCAGTTACAAAAAATCTAACAGATTTGTGTCATTAGTTTTTCACTAACGTGTCATTTTTTCATTAATTTTAAAGCGTTATTTCATTTTTTGTGTCACGCTCCATTCCCGTTGTTGACACAATTAATGAAAAGTTCCGGATTTTAAGCCACCAATAATGAAAAATTTCGCACCCTTGCGCTCCAATCAATCAAAGTACTTCGAAAGTGCATGCTGCGCCGAAGAGCCGCTAAAATAGCTAAAATTACTTGGCAATATCCCCGGAGCTTTAGCGTGAATAATGCGATATTTGACTTACCGAAGACAAGGCTATGCGCCGCCGTTGTTTTGGCGTGGGGTTATGCTGATCCATTAAAAGTCGAAAACGCTACCACAGCACTACAGGCCGAGCTGGGTAATGGCTGGTCTTCAACAAGCGCTTTTCAATTTATGGCCGGAAAGACAGCAAAAGCCGCTCTGGATACCGCAGACTCCGAAGAACAAATTTCATTGCTGGTCGCTTACCAGCTCGCCAAATTAGTCAGTCATGAGTTTGGCCTGGGTGCCGTCAATAAACCTGACCATATAGACCGGGCTGAGTTGATAGCTGCAATTTCAGCGAAGCACTAACCCTACCTCTTAACTAGCGTTAGCACTCGTTTTTCAGGCTCCTGAATAATTGGCCGTTCTGGCGATATTTCCAGGTGAGCAGGCCGGGGCTGGTCAATATCAATACCATATTTCAAAAGCGCCGCTCGATGCTTCTTAAGCGTTTTTTGTGAGTACAGCGTTGAAATATCCTTATCGTAAAACCAAAGCGATGCCGTAAGCTTCACCGAATGCGGTTCGTGGTCAGAAATGGATTTTAAAATCGACTTTGGATGCTCCGGCGGATAAACCGGGTCCGGCTCAACCACCCAACATTGCACCGGGATCAATTCGAACTTAAATGTCCTTGCATGCTTCCAAAGAAAGTAAAAATCCCTAGCCTCTTTTTCAGTAGCAAATTCCGCCGCCCGCTCCCGACCGCAAACTCTATGTTTAACCGAAAGATATTGACCGTACTCGTATTGAAAATGCCAAGGCCAGGCGTCGTCTTGAGTCGGGTCGTAAACGCCTATCAAATAACTAAGTTTCAGAATATGCATAACCGTGACACGTCTACACCCCTAAATTATTGAACAAGGGCCTCGATCTTAGCCAACACTTCGGCTAACACCACGTCGTCCACCTTAGACGCCTTTTCGGCCTGACGCGCGGCCCAATCCAGACTTCGAACCTGATCCGCCAACACCACTCCAGTTACGCGGCCCCCGACCGGCAAAGCGACCTCGAAGGGATAGCCTTTAACTTGGCTTGTCACAGGACAAATCAACGCCAGCCCCGCCTTGGCGTTATAAGTGCGTGGCGTAATAACCAGGCCGGGGCGACGCCCCGCCTGCTCATGCCCCGCTTGCGGATCGAACGCGATCCAAACCAAGTCGCCGCGCTCAGGTACATACGAAACCGCCACTAATAATTACCCTCGCGTCCCACATCTGGTCCCCACTCGATATATTCATGACGGTTCTCGTCAGTAATACACGCCAGCAAATCGTCCAACTTGAAAACAGGCTTAGCAGTGGTCGGCATAATGTGAAACCCACCATCATCAGCCGTCAGCTCGACAGGCGAACCCACTTCAAGCTTTAACCGTGCAAGCATCGCCGCCGGCAATCGAACCACGGCACTATTACCCCACTTCTTAATTTCAGTGTGCATTTTGCCCCTCGTTTTCGCCTTCCTTCGTCGATGAAATAGCTTCTTGAATGGCGTCTAAATGTTGCAAGGCGCTGCCTGCAAAAGTACGGCATCGCGCATACCCAATGATGTACAACCAGACAATCCCGCTTACCGTCACACAATACGCGACAAATAAAACCGGGCGGTACTGCATGAACGTTTCAGGCATTAATTCGTACAGATAGGCGACTAAACCAGTGAGGCCAATAAACACACCGATGAGGGTGCGGATGGCGTTAGTGAGGGTAGATATATTCATTGTTCACCTCTTTGCGTGTAGCTGATATGGAAGGTAGCTACATTGTAGCAACTGAGTTTTCGAGTTGCAACAGCGTAGCTACAATTATTGCAAATTCGGCAGTTTATTTAACCAAATCCGAAGACGCACATAAATCAGGCCAGTTGTCGGTTTTTTCATTATTTGTGTCACACACCATACCCACTTTCGACACAATTAATGAAAAATTTCGGATTTTTTGCCACCAATAGTGAAAAATTTCGCGGATGAAAGAATCTGGAAATAATGGCTAGATTTCGGATAGCTGGCTTCCAATAATTATTTGGCAACGATAGGTTCGACGCCTGGTTGAGGTATAGTTCATTCGGACACTTGAGGGAGAAAACTTAAAAATGTCAGCTCTGACCATCGGCAAACTTGCCAAACAAACCGAAGTCACTATCGAAACCATCCGTCACTATCAACGTATTGGTTTACTGAGAGAGCCAGCGAAACCCGATGGCGGTTATCGAGTTTATTCAGCTGATGCGATTGCCCGAATACGTTTTATCAAACGCGCTCAACAGGCCGGATTTACCTTGAAAGAAATTACCACCTTGCTATCGCTTGATGGGGCGCACTGTTCTGATGTTCGACAAGTCGCCGAGCAAAAATGCCAGCAGATCGATCAACAAATCAGAGACTTAACGGCTCTCCGTCAGGTATTGGTAAGCCTGGTCAACGACTGTCAGCAGACTGCTCCAGCCGCTCATTGCGCTATTCTCGATGCGTTTAGCGATAATGCATCAACGCAACCCTGATTTCAAATCACACACTTGACTCTGTTCCAAACAACAGGGTTTAGACTCCTTGCCAACATTGAGCATTGTTTGGCTTAGGAGATTGGCATGAATACAGACCCTGAAACGCCCTTAAAAACCCCTTCATGGTTGGGTATCGGCGCCCTTTTGGCCGCTGTAGGGGCTTCGGCCTGTTGTGTCGGGCCTTTTTTGCTGTTGTCGTTGGGTATTGGCGGTGCGTGGATCAGCACGTTGACGGCACTGGAACCGGCCCGGCCATTTTTCATTGTCATGGCCCTGATTTTTATAGGACTCGGCTATCGAAAACTCTATTTAACACCTGATCGCTGTACGGTAGGTGAAATCTGCTCCACATCCGACAACCAACGCCGACAGCGCCTACTGTTTTGGCTGGGTTCCGCGTTCATTTTGATACTGCTGGCCTTTCCCTGGTTAGCGCCTTTTTTTATGGCTTGAGAGAATTCCGATATGACCATTAAATCCGGATTGTTACTGATAAGCTTGTTGTTACCGGCCACTTTATGGATGCCAGTGGCCTATGCTGAAACCACACTGGCACTGCCAAACCAACAACAAACGGTGATACTGAAGTTAGAAAATATGACCTGTAGCCTATGCACAGTTACTATCAAGAAAGCCTTGCAGCAAGTCGAAGGCGTGCAAAAAGTGGCTGTCGATTACGATGCCAAAACGGCCGTGGTTACTTTCGACAGCCAAAAAACCAATAGCGCCGCCTTGATCAACGCCACGACGGATGCCGGTTATCCAGGTTCTCTGGTCACACCTATTACCCGATAAAGTCGAGGATAGCGTCTATGTCTGATTGTTGCTCCACCAAAACCAAACAGATTTGTCCTGAATGCGGTTCCACATGCAAAAGCGTCAGCATGCCTACGCTGTACCATCAGGTACGGTTTTCCGAAAATCAGTCAATCGTTACTGACAGCTATTATTTTTGTCCGGCAAAAACATGCCCGATTGCCTACTTCTCCAACGCAGGCAACACCATCCCCAAACAGCATTTGCGAAGCTATCAATCGATTCAGAACGATGCGCTTTGTTACTGCTTTGACATAGACGCCGAGCAGTATTTATCGGCGTTAAAAGATCAACGGGCAGAACCGATCAAAGCTTTCGTCATGCAACGCACTCAAGCCGGTGAATGTGCTTGTGAAATTAGAAACCCATCAGGCCAATGCTGTTTAGCGAATTTTAAACATTTGGAAAAAAGTGGTTGAGACAGGCTCATATAGGTGTAGTGACCCGATAAGCACAAGCCCAAAACTTATAGGCTATAGATTCGCTCCGAAGCCTTAGCGTACTATTTTTTCCGAATTCTGTGACTGCCCCAGATAAGATTGTTACTCTGGACACAACGCATAGATTTCCAGCCTTACTCGAGGTGCTACAACTAATGATCCGCGTCTCGCAACATCTCGGCCATATCCCGATTTGCAGTGACGGCCTGCTGGTAAATATCAATCACTTCTTGACTGTGCGCTTTAAGATCGTTCGCGTGTCTACCGTATAAAAAGCTTTTTGACTCAAATTGGCTGAGAAATTTTTTGTGTTCCTCTATCTTGGTTTGCAATTCGTTCGATTCGTCTTCGAAGTGTTTGGCTAGTGCTACATGCTGTATGGCTAGATCAGGAGCCATCGCATGCCGATCAAAGAGGCTGCACCCTGATAGTAAATATTGCGCCAGAAAAAGGGTAATCAGTAATTTTGATTTCATGGTTTGTTCCAAAAGGAGTTTATAAGTTGTTTCTATAAAGTTGTTCAGGCTATTTAAAAGAAACATTTTTGGGATGTAGCAATCTCAATCCGTTGGCCACGACCAATAACGAAGCGCCCATATCGGCAGCAATGGCTTCCCATAAGGTCGCCACGCCGGCAAAGGCTAAGACGGCGAACACGGCTTTGATCATCAGCGCAAACGTAATATTCTGTCGAATAATCGCCAGTGTTCTTTTGGAATGCCCGATCAGCCAAGGCAGTTTGGAAAGGTCATCGCCCATCAGAGCAATATCGGCTATCTCGATGGCCGCATCCGACCCTAATACCCCCATGGCAATCCCCAGGTTGGCCCGCCCCAGCGCCGGGGCGTCGTTGACACCATCACCGATCATCGCTACCTGTCCGTATTTCTCGACCATTTGACTGACGATCTCCACTTTGTCGGCGGGCAATAATTCGGCGTATACCTCATCTATGCCAATTTGGGCCGCGATGTTATTGGCCGTCACCCGATTGTCACCGGTCAACATTACCAGGTGTTGGATGCCAGTCTGTCTCAGCGCTTGCAAAATCGATCTGATGTCGGCGCGAGGCTGATCAGCAACGGCAATCAGACCGCAAATATGCCGATCATTGCCGATGGCAATCACGGTTTGCCCCGTTTGTTCAAGGGCAATCGCTTTTTCACTGATTTCCGGGATTTCTTGGCTACGCTCCAATAGATAACGACGCGATCCCAGCCAGAAATCCGTGCCATTAAATAATCCGGTTACACCTTTACCCGGTAGAACCGTCACATTCTCTGCGCTGGCCACGTTGATACCGCGTTGTTCCGTATAGCGTAAAATGGCTTTGGCCAACGGATGATTGCTTCGCGCTTCCAGTGCGGCAGCGCGGCTTAGAAGTTCTTCTTGGCTATGACCATTAAACGGATAAACCCCCGTGACGATGGGGTCGCCCGAGGTCAGCGTGCCGGTTTTATCAAAGGCAATCGCATTAAGATGGGCGGGTGTTTCAATATAAATGCCCCCTTTGATCAGAATGCCTTGTCGGGCTGCACAGGCCAACGCGGCGACAATACTGACTGGTGTCGAAATGACTAATGCACAGGGGCAAGCAATGACCAACAACACCAAGGCGTGGTAAAACCATTCGTTCCAGCCCCCTTCGAAAAATAACGGCGGAATGATGCACATCGCCAACGCCACCAGCATGACAGTCGGAGTATAAATTCGCGCAAACTTTTCCACCCATTGCTCGACCTCAGCTCGCTTACCATGGGCTTCGCCAACCAGCCGGGTAATCTGTGCCAAGGTGGTATCCGAAACCAGCTTGGTGGATCGAATTTCCAATGTGCCTTCAACATTAATGCTTCCGGCAAATACCTCGTCACCCACTTGCTTGGCAACCGGCATGCTTTCACCGGTAATCGGTGCCTGATTGACCGAACTGAAACCGGCAATTACGTTGCCATCCAGGGGAATTTTAGCGCCAGGCGCTAAAATGAAACGGGTGCCTATACTGACTTCTGCGGCAGGTACCACACATTCCTGGCCGACTTCATCCTTGATCGTCACCGTCGAGGGGGCTAAATCCAGCAAGGCTTCTACGGCATGCCGGGCACGGCCAATACTCCAGCTCTCAATCGCCAGAGACAGGGCAAACAGAAAGCTGACCGTTGCCGCTTCAAACCATTCATCAATGAACATCGCACCGACAACAGCAATCGTCATCAACAAATTCATATCCGCCCGTAAGCGTTTCAAGGCATAAAACGCTTTCACAATCACATGTCGCGCACCGCAAGCCACCGCTAAACCAAAGGCTATTTTTTCAGGCAAAGGCATCGCCTGCTGCGCATGTGCATTCAATAAGCTTTGCAGATAATGAGTGACCACGCCCCATTGCAGGGTTCCGTTTTCTGCGGAGCTGAAAACGGTTTGAATATCCACAAAGCCGCCGGCTATGGCGATATGAATCATCATGCCGGCTACGATAAATACACCGCTAAGCACGGTATAAACGGTCTTCGAACGGTGTAGTTGCTTGACATCGGCATCGGTCTGACCGGACTGCCAACGAGCCGCCTGCATGCCCGTTGCCGCTACCGCTTTGATGATGGTTTTTTCAGTCACGGGCTCGGCATCAGACAACAGTGTCATGCGCCCGTTTAATACGTCAAAGGCCAGTTTGTCACTACCCCCCACTAGCGGGCCTAACGCGCTTTTCAACGTGGCGACTTCTTCTGCGCAATCCAGTCCCTCGATTTTGAACGTCATGCCACTCGACGAGTTTGATGCCGTTGGCGGGTGGCTATCCGGTTTTTCGCCAGGGCAGCAACAGGCTTTTTCTGATGGCTTGCAGGTACTCATCGTTTAATCCTCATTGGCATCAATCTGCGCAATTCCCGGTATTTTGGTATTTACTGGTTGGTCTTTTTGATGCGCTAGCCAGTAGAGAATCGGTAATACCAACAAAGTCAGCATTGTTGACGACAGAATGCCGCCAATCACCACGGTGGCCAGCGGGCGCTGTACTTCTGCACCGGTACCCGTCGCAATGGCCATCGGCACGAAACCGAACGAGGCCACCAATGCGGTCATCAGCACAGGCCTAAGGCGTGTCAGAGCACCCTCTACAATCGCCGTGTCCAGCGACATGCCTTCGTCGCGCAAACCACGGATAAAGGCAATCATCACCAGGCCGTTCAGTACTGCCACACCCGACAACGCGATGAAACCCACCGCTGCTGAAATCGACATCGGAATATCGCGCAACCAAAGCGCGACCAGACCGCCGGTCAACGCAAAGGGAATGCCGCTAAACACCAGCAAACCGTCTTTGGCGTTGCCAAACATCATGAACAGGAGTGTGAAAACCAGGATTAGCGCCACAGGCACTACAATCTGTAAGCGATGGGCCGCCGATTGCAACTGCTCGAACTGTCCGCCCCAACTTGTCCAATAACCGGATGGAATTTTGACTTTCTGTTGCAGCTTTTGTTCGGCCTCGGCAACAAAAGAGCCAATGTCACGGCCGCGCACGTTGGCACTGATGACGATTCGGCGCTTGCCGTTCTCACGGCTGATTTGATTGGGACCAGGTGCCATTTCCAGGCTGGCCACTTCAGCCAGTGGAATATAGCTGGTTCGTCCGTCTCGGTTTTGCCCGCGCGGCAATGAGATCGGCAAGCGGTTGATGGAATCCAGATTACTGCGCAGGTTTTCCGGCAGACGCACGATAATGTCGAAACGCCGATCGCCCTCGAACAAGATGCCGGCTTCGGTGCCACCAATCGCGGTAGCCACCGCATCCTGCACATCGCCCACGTTTAAGCCGTAGCGCGAAGTTTTATCCCGGTCGATATTGAGTGTCAGCATCGGCAAGCCGGTGGTTTGCTCGACTTTCACTTCGGATGCACCGGGAATTGCCTCCATGACCGCCGAAATTTCAGTCGCCGTGTCATTCAATACATCCATATCATCGCCGAACACTTTAACCGCAACGTCGCTACGCACCCCTGAAATCAGTTCATTGAAGCGCAACTGGATTGGCTGGGAAAACTCGTAGAGGTTGCCGGGTAGTTGGTTGGCTGCCGCTTGTATCGCCGCTAGCAGGTCATCGCGTGATTTATCGGGATCAGGCCATTGCTCGCGTGGTTTCAGCATGATGTAACCATCCGAGATATTCGGCGGCATCGGGTCGGATGCGATTTCGGCGGTACCGGTTCGTGCAAATATTCGCTCGATTTCGGGAAACTGCTGCTTGAGAGCTTGTTCAATCTGTTGTTGCATGGCGACCGATTGCGACAAGCTGGTACCCGGAATACGCATCGCCTGAATGGCGAAATCGCCTTCATTCAAGCTCGGCACAAACTCGCTGCCCATCCGCGTCGCCAACAGGCCCGACAGAATCACCGCGACCACCGCCAGCGTGAGTATCACCGGCTTGTTGCGCATGACGCTATCCAGTACCGGCGCATAGATATGCTTGGCGCTCTGCATCACCACATTTTCTTTTTCGGCGACTTTATCGCCGATAAACAGCGCCACAGCGGCTGGGATAAAGGTCACCGACAGTATCATGGCCCCCACCAGCGCAATGACCACCGTGAACGCCATCGGATGAAACATTTTGCCTTCCACCCCCGTCAGCGCGAAGATGGGCAAATACACGACCATGATAATCAACTGGCCAAACAATAGTGCTCGCCGCGCTTCTTTCGACGCCGTAAACACTTCATGAAAACGTTCATGTCGTGTTAGCGAACGTCCCTGCTGTTCCTGGGCGTGGGCCAGCCTTCGCACACAGTTCTCCACGATCACCACCGCACCGTCGATGATCACACCAAAGTCAAGAGCCCCCAGACTCATCAAGTTGGCACTGACCTGGTACGTCACCATGCCGGTAAACGTAAATAGCATCGATAACGGTATGACCATTGCGGTAATGATGGCCGCACGAATATTGCCGAGGAACAGAAACAGAATCACAATGACCAGAATTGCCCCTTCGGTTAAGTTCTTCTTGACCGTATTGATGGCTTTATCGACCAATACCGTCCGGTCATAGACAGTCACTGCCTGCACCCCTTCCGGCAGCGTGCGGTTGATTTCAGCCATCTTTTTGTCGACCGCTTGCGAGACGGCACGGCTATTCTGACCGATCAGCATAAAGACCGTGCCCAATACCATCTCTCGGCCATTTTCGGTGGCTGCGCCGGTGCGCAGTTCCCGGCCGATTTCGACTTCGCCGACATCGCGAATGCGAATGGGCACACCCTGGACATTACCGAGAATGATGTTGCGAATATCTTCCATCGAATGCACTTGGCCCGGCGCACGAATGAGATATTGTTCGCCACGCTTTTCGATGTAGCCGGCACCAACATTATTGTTATTGCGATCCAGCGCGGTGACGATGTCTTGCAAGGTCAGACCGTAGGACGCGAGTTTTTCCGGAATCGGTGCCACCTGATATTGTTTGGCGTAGCCGCCAATGGAATTGATTTCGGTGACACCCGGCACGTTGCGCAGTTGCGGTTTGATAATCCAGTCCTGGATTTCACGCAGATCGGTCGCGGTGTAAGGCGAACCGTCCGGTTTTTTGGCACCTTCTTGGGCTTCGACGATCCATAGATAGATTTCCCCAAGACCGGTGGAAATGGGACCCATCGCCGGCGTGATACCAGCGGGCAGTTTATCCTTGGCTTCCTGAATACGTTGATTCACCAATTGCCGTGCGAAATAGACATCGGTGCCGTCCTGGAAAATCACCGTGACCTGCGATAAGCCATAACGCGAAAGCGACCGGGTTTGTTCCAGATGTGGCAAGCCGGCCATGACGGTTTCGATGGGATAAGTAATCCGCTGTTCGGTTTCTAAAGGCGAGTAACCCGGTGCCGTGGTATTAATTTGTACCTGAACGTTAGTGATGTCCGGCACGGCGTCGATGGGCAGAATCGAATAATTAAAGATACCGAGCCCTGCCATACCGAGGACGGCCAGGATAACCAGCCAGCGATGCTCGATCGCTAAACGAATGAGTCGTTCAAACATGATGCGAACTCCTGGGGATCAATGCGAGTGCTCGGCACTGCTTTTGCCTTGCTCGGATTTAATGACGAAGCTGCCATTGACAGCATATTCGGTACCGGGCATGAGTCCTGTCACGATCTCGGTGACTTTGCCATCCGATAGCCCGGTGGTGACCGGTTGAGCAATAAAGCCGCCGGATACGCGAATAAAAATCGTCGGCTTGTTTTTGATCATCTGGATGGCATCGGCTGCGACCGCGACCGGTACTTCACTTTCCTTGGTTGGCAGTTCGACCGTGATAAACAATCCAGGTCGCCAGGCCATCTGAGGATTGTCCAGCGTCACGCGAGCCGTAGCAGTGCGGGTTTGTTCACCCATCAATGAGCCTACATAAGACAACGTACCGCTTGCCGAAGAATCGAACGCCGTGGCCTTGATGCTGACCTGTTTGCCGACTTGCACGACATTGAGATCCTTCGCCGATACGATAATTTCGGCCCATACGGAGGATAAGTCAGTAATCGTGAAGATGCTGGCATCTTCCTTGACCGCTTCTCCCATGGCGATGTGTTTCTCGACCACCATACCGTCGAACGGTGCGCGAATTTCGTAGCGGTTGAGTGCGCCGCCGCTGGCCGACACGGTAGGGCTTGCGCCGAGTGCAATTAATTTTTGCTGGGCATTATGGACGGCGATTTCCATTTCCCGCATCGCTTGCTGGGCTTGCAGGTAGTCTTGCTCCGCCGAGATTTTGTCTTCCCATAAGTGCTTTTCCCGTGCAAAGGTGGCACGGGCTAATTCCAGACGTCTTTGTGCCGACAGCAACTCACTACGCTGTTCGGACAACGCCGTACTGGCAATCACGGCGATGACCTGGCCTTTTTTGACCTGCTGGCCCAGGTTGGCGGAAATGCTCTCCACCACACCGGCCAAACGCGGTACCACATGAGAAGTCTTATCTTCATTGAAGCGAATTTCACCCGGTAGAGTGACGGAACTTATGATGTTCGCTGCGCCTGCGGTCTGAATCGAGATACCGGTTTCGGCGATTTGCTGATCGGTCAATGCCACTTTGCCTTCTTCTTTACTGAAAGCAAACTGAAACGTCTGACCATTATGCCTTGCCGTCACCTTCGCTTCAAAGACATGGGGTTCGTCGATAGCCTGAGTACTCTGCCAATACGCTTTTTCAGGTTCAAACTCGATGCGCTGTTGCTCGCCGCTCGGGCGCTTCAGTTGCACGGAGAGTTGATCGGCAACTGGCTGAAGCGGTTTATCCTGATTGAACGGATAAACCCGAAAGCGCGGCTCACCGCCTTCCTCGCTGAGCAGGATTTCCAGCTTGAAATCGCCGTCACTGTAAACGTCACCGCCGTGCGGGCCTTGGGCCTGCTTGGTTTCATTGGCATGGTCATCATCGCCTTCGGTGCTATCTACTTTAGCCGCTGCATGGCTTTCTTCGCCGTGTTCCTCGCCTTCCGGCATGGACTTGTCGATGCTCAGAATAAATAGGCTGAGCAATAGGCCGACCACGATAATCGCGGCGATAGCGGTCCATTGTTTTTTGTTAATGGTGTTCATGGTGATACCTCGGGTTGGCTGTCCGCCACTGTCTCGTTCATATTACTGCCGACCAAACGTTCCACGTTGGCCACGGACTTGTGATATTCGGCCAAGGCCAGTAAATACTGATTTTTGGCGCTAAACAGCGTGCGCTGTGCATCCAGTACGTCGAGAAAACCAAACTTACCCAAACGATAACCTTCGCAGGCGGCGTCATAAGCACTTTGGGCACCCGGTAAAATGTCTTGCTGCAAGGTGATGATTTCGGAATGAGCGGTATCCAGGGCTTGATAGGCGGTGTTCAATGCCGTGGCGATGCGTACCTCGGTACTGCGCAATTCGTCTTCCGCTTTGGTCAAACGATGCTCGGCCTCCTGAATACGGCCTTGATTGCGATCAAATACCGGCAATGGCACCGAAAAACCAACCACTAAGGCGTAATCATTCGGCATCAGAAATTTACTGGCACCGACGGTTGCGGTGACATCCGGGACGGCTTTGGACTTTTCTATCGTGATGAGCGCCTGACGTTGGGTGATTTCGGTGGCCCAACGGGCTAAATCGGGATTTTTGGAGAGGCGTTGCGCCAATGAGTCTAGGGAAGCCGGCGCTTGTATGTTTTCCAAATTACCGCTCACCGCCTCAAAACGCGGTGTCGTGCTGCCCCAGCCAGCGGCTAAACGCTTGCGGGCGGCTTCCAGTTCTTTCTGGGCTCGCATCAGCTCAATTTGCACCGAAGCGCGAGCAATTTTGGCCTTGGTTTCTTCAACGGGCGACACCTTGCCTGCCTGTACTCGTGCAGAGGTCGTGACCGTCGTCTGATTCGCCAATTCATGCGTTTGTATTGTTAGCGCCAACCGTTGCTGGGCGGCCAACACGTCAATGAAAGCCTGAGTGACTTGAGTGAGTACATCGGCTCGTTTGGTTTCGTAATCCCAATCGGCTAATTGCTTGGTCAGCGATGCAGCCTCCATACGGGCGGTGCGCTTACCGCCCAATTCGATCAATTGGCTGAGTTCCAAGGTGACGACATCACCATCGAAGCCCTTGATCACCTGATTCCCAAAGTTCGCCGCATTGGCGTTGAAGGTGGGATTGGGAAACAAGCCCGCTTGCAGGGTGGCCGCTTCCTGTGCACGACTTTCCCAGGAAAAGGCTGATAGCTCGGGGTTCTGAGTTAGCGCTAAGGCAAGCGCTTGGGATAAAACCAGGGAGCCGGTCGGTTCCTCAATGGTTTGCCGAAAAGTGTTGTCTGCCGGACTCGCATCGATGGAGCCGGTAGTGATCAATAAACACAGTGCAACGCCAAGTGGCCGCACATAATTTGAGAACATGGAAAATTTCTCCGTAGCATAGAAGTAACGTCAGCACAGACACAGATGAACCTGCGCCTTCGGCTGGTGAGTTGCGGCTAGGAGAGGTGGCTAAATCAGTAAAACGGTGCTGCGTAGCGCAAGCAGTCGGGAATCGGTAAACGGCGGGTCTGAAAAAACCGGTTGCCGAATGATGACTCTGGCATAAAGAACCAAGAGTGAGATCAGGAAAAATACTGGCAGAAGACCAATATCAATCGCTATTTTTGACAAATTCGTCAATTGCAGGGGAATGTGATCATCACCATCGATAGGGATGTCAGTGCAAGGCGACGAGCAGGGATCACTGTCATCGCTCGTAAGAGCATTGGTCTCATCGTTGAAACGAGTGACAGCATTTACACTAGCGAATTGGTCTTTTCCAGTCTTCTCTACAGCTACATGACCATCCGCCCCAAAACACAGCACAAAGGCCGACACATCTCGATGGCCCAGGCCAAAATGACCGAGCACAGCGAGTATCAGCACAATAGAGAGCCATGTTTTAAAGCGAAGTAGGGTAACCATTCCTTAAAAGGATACTCGCCATCCAAAATAATTCAAGCATTTAGGAAACAAACACCAGCGCGAGTGCCCCTGAAAATCCTCCTGATTGCTTTAGCCTAGCTGTGCTGCCGGTTTTTTTCATTATGTATGACATTAGTTTTTCACTAACTTGTCATTTTTTTCATTAATGGTGTCATTCGACACGGTTTTTTTAGGTTAAGGCCTTTTTTTAACTTGCGTAGTAACAATAATAGTAATAGTATTGCTACTACTATTATTTATTATGTCTGGCTCGGAGTGGATCATGAATACAATCACCGTATCACTGTTAATAACCGGCGATCAGAAATGCTGCCTCTTTAGCTGAAT
>Ga0208262_1000387_pt1 | contig 15786 bp, 12 predicted proteins | sample LakWasMet15_LOW5_2_FD_183863 | JGI IMG/M metagenome (GOLD analysis project Ga0208262, IMG submission 183863) | Freshwater sediment methanotrophic microbial communities from Lake Washington under simulated oxygen tension - Sediment Metagenome... | ecosystem: Environmental > Aquatic > Freshwater >... | reverse complement strand
TGTGTTGATAATCAGGCCGTCCAGCGTCGGCCATTCGGGCTCGGGACTGAACTGCCATCACCTCCATCATGGGCTCGTACCTTCTCAAGCGGCTGCTGACACTGATCGCCACCCTGGCCGGCGCATCGGCACTGGTGTTTGTGGTGCTCGAAATCCTGCCTGGCGACGCCGCACTGATCATGATGGGGCCCGACGCCGCACCGGAAGCGGTGCGCGCCCTGGCGGCCAAACTGGGCCTGGACCAGCCTGCGCTGCAGCGCTACGCACAGTGGGTTGGCGGACTGCTGAGCGGCGAACTCGGCGACAGCTACGCCTACAGCTCGCCGGTGGCCGAACTGATTGCCGAGCGTCTGACGGTGACCGTCCCCCTGGCCCTCATGAGCATGCTGCTGACCAGCGTGCTGGCCCTGGTCGTCGGCGTCTATGCCGCGTCCCATCACAACCGCATTGGCGACGTCGGCCTGATGGGCCTGACCCAGCTGGGCATTGCCATTCCCAACTTCTGGTTTGCCATCGTGCTGATTCTGCTGTTCGCAGTGCACCTGCAATGGTTCGCCGCCGGCGGCTTCCCGGGGTGGAGCGAGGACCCGGCGCAGGCATTCAAGGCGCTGCTGCTGCCCGCGATCTCACTGGCCGTGGTGCAGTCGGCCATCCTGGCACGCATCACCCGCTCGGCGGTACTCGACGTGCTGCGCGAGGACTATGTACGCACGGCCCGCTCCAAGGGCTTGTCGCTGCGCGCCACCTTATGGGGTCACGTGTTGCGCAACGCCATGATTCCGGTCGTGACCATCATGGGACTTCAATTTGCCAACCTGCTGGCCGGCACCATCGTGGTCGAAAACGTGTTCTACCTGCCCGGGCTGGGTCGACTGATCTTTCAGTCCATCGCCAACCGTGACGTGATCGTGGTGCGCAACTGCGTCATGCTGTTGGCGGCAATGGTGATCGTGGTCAACTTTGTGGTGGACGTGCTGTACGCCGTGATCGATCCGCGCGTCAAGGCCAACGACCTATGACAACGGCCGCCGCCACCCGGACCGATGCGCACCCTGGATTGATCACCCGGCTGCGCCAGCAGCACAACCTGCTGGCCGGCGCCCTGCTGACCCTGCTGCTGGTCGGCGCGGCAACGCTGTCGTTGGTCTGGACCCCGTGGTCTGCTTTCGAGATCGACATGGCCGCCAAGTTGCAGGGACCCAGTTCGCAGCACTGGCTGGGCACCGATCCATTCGGGCGCGACGTTGCATCGCTGCTGCTGATGGGCGCGCGCAGCTCGATCCTGGTCGGCGTGATCGCAGTCAGCATCGGTCTGGTGCTGGGTACGGCCGCCGGTCTGCTGGCGGCGGCGCGGCGCGGCTGGGTCGAGGAACTGATCATGCGGCTGGCCGACTTCACCTTTGCCTTTCCGGCGATCCTGTCGGCCATCATGATGACTGCGGTGTTCGGCGCCGGCATTGTCAACGCCATCGTTGCCATCGGCATCTTCAACATCCCGACCTTCGCGCGCATCAGCCGCGCCTCGGCCAGGCAGATCTGGGCACGCGAATACGTGCTGGCCGCGCGCGCCTGCGGCAAGGGCCCGTGGCGCATCACGATCGACCACGTGCTGCCCAACATCGCCTCGGTACTGGTGGTGCAGGCCACCATCCAGTTCGCCATGGCAATCCTGGCCGAGGCGGCTCTGTCCTACCTGGGTCTGGGAACCCAGCCGCCACAACCATCCTGGGGCCGCATGCTGGCCGAGGCGCAAACCCTGCTGTATCAGGCGCCCTTGCTGGCGGTCTTTCCCGGCATTGCGATCGCCCTGGCGGTGCTGGGCCTGAACCTTTTGGGCGACGGTTTGCGCGACCTGCTCGACCCCAAGCTGACCAGAAAGCGCTGAGTCCATGCCCCTGCTCGAAGTGCGCAACCTCCATGTGCAGCTGCAAACCCGCCATGGCGCGGCATGGGCGGTACGAGACCTCAACTTCGCACTCGACCGTGGCCAGACCCTGGGTCTTATCGGCGAGTCCGGTTGCGGCAAATCCCTCACCGCCATGGCGTTGATGGGACTGCTGCCGCACAGCGCCCGTGTGACGGGGCAGATCGTGCTCGACGGCCAGCCCTTGGTTGGGCAGCACGACCGCGTGCTGCAGAACATCCGGGGCAACCGCATCGGCATGATCTTTCAGGAGCCGATGACTGCCCTCAACCCGGTGCACAGCATCGGCAGGCAAGTCGCCGAGCCGCTGCGCGTGCACCGCAACGCCTCGGCCGCACAGGCCCGGCAACAGGCGATTGCCCTGCTCGACCGGGTCGGCATCGCTGACGCCAGCCGGCGCTTCGACGCCTATCCCCATCAGTTCTCGGGCGGCCAGCGCCAGCGCATCACCATCGCCATGGCATTGGCCTGCGGCCCCGACCTGCTGATTGCCGATGAACCCACCACGGCGCTCGACGTGACGGTGCAACGCCAGATTCTCGATCTGATCGCCGAGCTGGTGCACGAGCGCCAGATGGCCTTGCTGCTGATCTCCCACGACCTCGGTGTGATCGCGCAGAACACCGCGCGCATGCTGGTGATGTATGGCGGGCGCGCGGTCGAGAGCGGGCCCAGCGACCACGTCTTTGCGCACATGGCTCACCCCTATACCAAGGGGCTGTTCGCCGCCCGTCCGCGACTGGGGGCGCACCGCGGCGAGCGCCTGCCAACCATTGCCGGCACCGTGCCTCAGTTGCATGAGCTCAGCGCGCTGTGCCCCTTCGCCACGCGCTGCGACGTGGTGCTGCCGGCCTGCGCCGGCCAGGCCCCGGTCGCCACCGATCTGGGCGGCGGCCACCACGCCCACTGCCTGCGCCTGCAGGCCACGCCGCAGGTCGCCGGATCATGACGGACAAGCTGCTCCGAGTGGACCGCTTGACGCGCAGCTACGAGCTGCCGCGCGACGCGCTGTGGCGCAAGCCACGCCAATTGCACGCGCTGCAGGGGGTTAGCCTGCAACTGCACCAGGGCCGCAGTCTTGGCGTGGTGGGTGAATCGGGTTCCGGCAAGTCCACGCTGGCGCGGCTGGTGATGGCGCTGGAGACGCCAACCGCAGGGTCCGTGCACCTGCTTGGCCAGGACCTGGCCACGCTGGGTGCCGCGCAGTTGCGCCAGGCACGGCGTCATTTCCAGATGGTGTTTCAAGACCCCTACGGCTCACTGGACCCGCGTCAGACCGTGCAACGCATCGTCAGCGAGCCGCTGACCGCGCTGGCGCGCAGCAGCGCCGCCGAGCAGCGCGAGCAGGCCTCTGCAATGCTGGCCGCGGTCGGCCTGCGCCAGGACGATCTGGACAAGTACCCGCACGAGTTCTCCGGCGGGCAGCGGCAACGCATCGCCATCGCCCGCGCCCTGGTGACGCGCCCACGCCTGATCGTGGCCGACGAGCCGGTGAGCGCGCTGGACGTCTCGGTGCAGGCCCAGGTGCTCAATCTGATGCAGGACTTGCAGGACCAGTTCGGCATCAGCTACCTGTTCATCAGCCACGACCTGGCGGTGGTGGACCACCTTTGCGACGAGGTGGCGGTCATCTTCCAGGGACGCATCGTCGAACAGGCTGCGGCGACCACGCTGTTCCAGCAGGCCGCGCATCCCTACACGCTGGAGTTGCTCGAGGCGATTCCGCGCATCGACCGCCCGGCCGCCCGGCACGTGCATGGTTCGGGCGCGGCGGCGCCAGCGCAAGCGCCTGGCGACACCGGATGCCCTTACGCACCACGTTGCCGGCACGCCGGCAGCCTGTGCCACAGCACGCGCCCCGAACTGCGGCCGCTGGACGACGGCCACCAGCTTGCCTGCCACCTGCCTTTCACTGGAACCGTCCGCCCTTGAGCGCCCGAGCGGCTGGCCAGTGCAGGCCGCGACAGTGAGCCGGCGCGTAACGCGTTGAGGGCCCAACGCGGCGCCGCATATGCAAATTGGGACTATCATTTCGCACACGCAACGAGCCCTGCCGAAGCAGCGGTGGTCAAGGAGGACAGTCGTTCACATGTCACCGCCCGATTTCTACCGGCAATCACTCCAGACCCGGGTGACCTTGTTCACGTTGGCGATCTTTCTGGCGAGCATCTGGTCGCTGGCGTTCTACGGCAGCCGGATCCTGCGAGAGGACATGCAGCGCCTGCTTGGCGAGCAGCAGTTCTCGACCGTCGACGTGATGGCCGCCGACCTCGCCCGTGAGGTCAACGACCGCCTCACCGCGCTGGACCTGATGGCGCGCAAGACCAGCCCCGAGCAACTGCGGCGCGTCGGCGCCCTGCAGGGCTTCCAGGAGGACCACCCGACCCTGCGCAAGCTGTTCAACGCGGGCATCATCGCCTACCAGTTCGATGGCACCGTCGCGGCCGATTCGGCGGCTGGGCAGATCGGTCGAGACCACGGCGACGCGGCCGCCGTCGCCGCTGCCCTGCGCCACGGCCAGGCCGGCATCGGCCGGCCGCTGCGCGCGCAGGATGGTGGCGCGCCCATGTTCGGCATGACGGTACCGATGCGCGACGCGCAGGGCAAGGTGGTTGGCGCCATGACCGGCATGACCAGTCTGGGTCAGCCAAGTTTTCTGGACAACATGACCAGCCGGCGCTATGGCAAGACCGGTGGCTACCTGCTGGTGGCCGCCGCGGATCGGCTGGTTGTCACCGCTTCCGACCGCGGTCGGGTCATGGAATCGCTGCCTGGGCCCGGCATCAGCGCGGCGTTGGACCGCTTCCTCGCCGGGTATCAAGGCTCCGACATCTTCATCAACCCGACCGGCACCGAAGTGCTGGCGTCTGCCCGCAGCGTAGGGGCCACCGGATGGTACGTGGCCGCCATCTTGCCGACCGCCGAGGCCTTCGCCCCGATTCATGAATTGCAGCGCCGGCTGCTGCTGGCATCGCTGCTGCTGACGGTGCTCGCCGGTGGCCTGACGCACTGGATGCTCAAACGCCAACTCGCGCCGATGCGGTCGGCCGTGCGCGCACTCGACGAGCTGGCGGTCACCCGGGCGCCACCGGCTGCGCTGCCGGTTGCCAGGGATGATGAGATCGGCAAGCTGATCGGCGGCTTCAATCACCTGCTTGAGGACATCGCCCAGCGCGAAACCCTGCTCCAGCAAGTGCTCGACACATCCAGTGTCGCGATATTCGTGGTCGACAAGACCGGCCGCATCACACAGGCCAACCAGCGCATGGCAGAGATGTTCGGCTGCACGCTGGCCGACTTGACCGGAGCCGAATACGTCAGCCTGGTGCACCCGGACGAGCGCGAAACCGGCCGCGAGCGGATGCTGGCCCTGCTGGCCAGTGCCATACCGTCGGTCGATCTGGATCGCCTGTATTGGCGCAGCGACCACACCAGATTCTGGGGCCACCTGACGGGCAAGCGATTCTTCTCGGCCAAGGGAGAGGAATTGGGCCTGGTGGGCGTGATTGCCGACGTCACGGCACGCATCGAGACCGAACGCTTCGAGCAGTTCCGCAGCCACGCGCTCGAACTGATGGCCACCGGCGCCACGCTGCCCACCATCCTGGACGGAATTGTCCGCGGCGTGGAACGACTCAATCCGGCCATGCTCTGCAGCGTGTCCCTGCTCGATGCGCAAGGGCAGCACCTGGTCCAGGGCGCCGCACCCAGCCTGCCTGATGCATTCAACGCCAGCGTCGACGGCGTGGCGATTGGCCTGGGCGTGGGTTCCTGCGGGACGGCAGCAGCCAGCGGGGAGCGCGTCATCGTCGAGGACATCAGCACACACCCCTACTGGGCGGCCTACCAGGATCTGGCCAGCAGCGCCGGCTTGGCCGCCTGCTGGTCGCAGCCGGTGCACGCATCCAATGGGCAGGTGCTGGGCACCTTTGCGATCTATCACCGCACCGTGAATGCACCGACCCAGGCCGATATCGCCATCATCGAACAGGCGGCGCGTCTGGCCAGCATCGCGATCGAGAAAAACCTTGCCACCGAAACCCTGCGGGCCAGCGAGGAGCGCTTTCGCTCGCTGATGGAAAACATCCCCGGCGTCTCGGTGCAAGGCTATGCGCCGGACGGCACCGTGGTGTTCTGGAACCACGCCTCGGAGCGCCTGTACGGCTACGGCGCGGCCGAGGCCATGGGCCGCAACCTGCTGGACTTGATCATCCCGCCGGCCATGCGCGACGAGGTCCAGGCGGCGGTCAACCAGAGCTTCGCTTCCGGTCAGCCCATCCCGGCCGGGGAATTGGTGCTGCAGGCCAAGGATGGCTCGAGCGTGCCGGTCTTTTCCAGCCACGCCCTGGTACAGCGCTACGGCCGCCCGCCGGAGATGTTCTGCCTCGACATCGACCTGTCAGAGCGCCGGCGGGCCGAGGCCGCGCTGCACGCCAGCGAGGCACGCATCCGCAGCATCTTCGAAGGCGCTGCCGATGCGATGTTCGTCGCCGATCGGCAGGGCAACTACCAGTACGTCAACCAGGCCGCCTGCACCTTGCTGGGCTACCCGCGCGAGCGGCTGCTGCGCATGCACCTGAGCGACATCACGCCGCCCGAGGACCTGCCCGAGGCACTCGCCGGGTTCGAGCACCTGAAGTCCAGCGGCGTGCTGCGCACCGAATTCCGGCTGATCCGCGCCGACGGCAGCACGGTGCCGGTTGATTTCCACGCCACCGCCCTGCCGGACGGCACCTTGCTGGGATCGTGCCGCGACATCACCGAGCGCAAGCGCGCCGAAGAGCGCCTGCAACTCGCGGCCAATGTCTTCGCCCACGCGCGCGAGGCGATCCTGATCACCGCCGCCGATGGCCGCATCATCGACGTCAACGACGCCTTCACGCGCATCACCGGCTACAGCCATGATGAAGTAGTCGGCGAGAATCCGCACTTTCTCAACTCCGGGGTGCACGGCAGGGACTACTACGCGTCCCTCTGGCGTGACCTGGTCGACAAGGGATACTGGTACGGCGAGGTCTGGAATCGCCGCAAGAACGGCGAGATCTACGCCGAGATGCAAACCATCAGCGCCGTGCGCGACGCGCAGGGCAAGGTGCAGCAATACGTGGCGCTGTTCTCCGACATCACGGCCCAGAAGGCGCACCAGCAGCAACTGGAGCACATCGCCCATTTCGATGCCCTGACCAGCCTGCCCAACCGGGTATTGCTGGCCGATCGCATGCACCAGGCGATGTCGCAGGCGACGCGGCGCGGCCTGACCCTGGCGGTGGCTTTTCTCGACCTCGACGGCTTCAAGTCCATCAATGACAAGCACGGGCACGAGACCGGCGACCAGTTGCTGCTGGCGCTGGCCAGCCGGATGAAGCAGTCGCTGCGCGAGGGCGACACGCTGGCGCGCATCGGTGGCGACGAGTTCGTCGCGGTGCTCACCGACCTGAACGACGCCGCCGCCAGCGAACCCATGCTCAGCCGGCTGCTCGGCGCGGCAGCGCAGCCCACGCAAGTGGGCGAGCTGTCCCTGCAGGTCTCGGCCAGCCTGGGCGTCACCTTCTTCCCGCAGGCCGAGGACATTGACGCCGACACCCTGCTGCGCCAAGCCGACCAGGCCATGTACCAGGCCAAGCTGGGCGGCAAGAACCGCTTCCACGTCTTCGACGCCGAGCAGGACCGTAGCGTGCGCGGCCACCACGAGAGTCTGGAGCACATCCGACGCGCCCTCGATGAACACGAATTCGTTCTGTACTACCAGCCCAAGGTGAACATGCGCACCGGTCAGGTGATTGGCGCCGAGGCGCTGATCCGCTGGCAGCACCCCGAGCAGGGCTTGCTGCCGCCGGCGGTGTTCCTGCCGGTGATCGAAGACCATCCCCTGGCCGTCGACATCGGCGAGTGGGTGATCACCAGCGCGCTGGCGCAGATGCAGGCGTGGCAGGACGGCGGCCTGTGCATCGCCGTCAGCGTCAACGTCGGCGCGCGCCAATTGCAGCAGGAAGACTTCGTCGACCGCCTGCGTGCCCTGCTGGCAGCGCATCCGGCAATCGCGCCGTCGCGCCTGGAGCTCGAAGTCCTGGAGACCAGCGCGCTGGAAGACATCGCCGGCGTGTCGCAAGTGATCGAGACCTGTGCCGCCATGGGCGTGCGCTTTGCCCTGGACGACTTTGGCACCGGCTATTCCTCGCTGACCTACCTCAAGCGTCTGCCCGCGAGCCTGCTCAAGATCGACCAGAGTTTTGTGCGCGACATGCTCGATGATCCGGACGATCTGGCCATCCTCGAAGGCGTGATCGGTCTGGCCAGTGCGTTCCGCCGGGAGGTGATCGCGGAGGGTGTGGAGACCATCGAGCACGGCGAGATGCTGCTGCAGCTGGGCTGCAATCTGGCGCAGGGCTACGGCATCGCGCGGCCCATGCCAGCCCATGCCTTGCCGAACTGGGTGCGGACCTGGCAGCCCGAACCCAACTGGCGCGATGTACCGCTGGTCAGCCGCGACGATCTGCCGCTGCTGTTTGCCAGCGTGGAGCATCGCGCCTGGGTCAAGGCGATGGAGAACTACCTGCGGGACGAGCGCGAGACGCCGCCGCAACTCGATCACGAGCAATGCCATTTCGGCAGCTGGATGCGCGGCCAGGGCCTGGGCAGTCACGGTACGCACCCCTCGTTCGACACCATAGACGGCCTGCATCGGGCCGCACATGGCCTGGCCGCCGAGCTGTGTGCCCAAAAGGCGCTGCATCAGGACGATCTGGCACTGGCGCGGCTGGGCGAGCTGCAGGCACTCGGCGAGGACTTGCTCAGACGGGTGAAGGAGCTGGAGCTGTCGCGCAGCCGCTGACCCCGGTTCGGCGCCACACCAGCGCCGGCGACGGCCCGCACTGGCCGTGTCGGCCGCAGCCTGGATTGCGGTAGTGGTATGGTTCACGCTTGGGCACGGCGGTGCCCGCCGCGTCCACCTTTTTGTCTGGAGACTTGACCATGATCCAACGCCGCACCCTACTCACTTCCACCGCCTGCGCCGCGGCGACAGCCTCGCTGCCGATGGGCGCGACGGCGCAAGCCAAGAAGGACAACCTGGTGCTGGCCATGACGCTGGAGCCGCCAGGCCTGGACCCCACCGCCGGCGCGGCCTCGGCGATCGCCGAGATCGTGCACTACAACGTGTTCGAGACGCTCACCAAGATCAACAGTGATGGCTCGGTCTCGCCGCTGCTGGCAGAGAGCTGGGAAGTGTCTCCCGACCTGAAGACCTACACCTTCAAGCTGCGCCGCGGCGTCAAGTTCCACAATGGCGAGCCCTGCAACGCGCAGGCGGTGAAGTTCTCCTTCGAACGCGCTGGCGCCGAGAAGAGCACCAACAAGGACAAGCGCACCTTCGCCGGCATGGAGAGCGTGGCTGCGCTGGACGAGCACACGGTTGTAATTCTCAACAAGGGCCTGGACCCAGACTTCCTGTTCCTGATGGGCCAGGCCACCGCCATTATCGTCGAGCCCAAGAGCGCCGATGGCAACGCCACCAAGCCGGTCGGCACCGGACCGTACCAGCTTGCCGCCTGGGCCAAGGGCTCGTCCATCACCCTGGCCAAGTGGGACGGCTACCGGCAGGCCGGCGCCATCAAGCTCAAGAAGGTCACGTTTCGCTTCATCAGCGATCCCGCAGCCCAGGTGGCGGCACTGCTGGCCGGTGACGTGGACGCCTTCCCGCGTGTCACGCCGCGCAGCGTGGCGCAGTTCAAGACCAATCCGAAATTCCAGGTGCTGGTGAGCGGCTCGCGCGCCAAGACCATTCTGGCCATCAACAACAAGAAGAAGCCGCTGGACGACGTGCGGGTGCGCCGCGCCATCGCCGCGGCGATCGATCGCAAGGCGGTGATCGAAGGCGCAGGCGACGGCTACGGCGCGCCCATCGGCAGCCACTACGTGCCGGGGGCGTTTGGCTATGTCGACACCACCGGCATCAACCCCTTCAATCCCGACAAGGCCAGGGCGCTGCTGAGCGAGGCCGGCATCAAGACGCCGCTGGAACTCTCGCTCAAGCTGCCGCCGCCCCCCTATGCGCGCCAGGGCGGCGAGGTGATTGCGGCGCAACTGGCCAAGGTCGGCATCATCGTCAAGATCGAGAACGTGGAGTGGGCGCAATGGCTCAGCGGTACCTACACCAACAAGAACTACGACCTCACCATCATCTCGCACGTGGAGCCCTTCGACCTTGGCAACTTCGCCAAGCCCGGCTACTACTGGGGCTACGAGTCCGCCGCCTTCAACGCGCTGTTCGACAAGGTGCAGAACGCGCCGCGCGCGGCCGATCGCGCCAAGCTGCTGGCCGACGCGCAACGCATGATCGCCAACGACTGCGTGCACGCCTTCCTGTACCAGCCGCAGTGGGTCAGCGTAGCCAACAAGCAACTCAAGGGCCTGTGGAAGGACATGCCCATCTTCGTCAACGACCTGTCCACCATGTCATGGTCCTGAGCGGGCGCGGCACACCATGACGCAAGCCACGGCGGGCGCACTGGCCCTGCATGACTGGCCGGCGCCGTCATTGCTGGCGGCCTTCGCGCGAGGCGAGTTGTCGCCCGTCGAGGTGACCCAGTCGGTGCTGGACCAGATCGAGCGCTGGGAGCCGCAGCTTCATGCCAGCTACCTGCTGCGACCGGAGTTGGCGCTGGCACAGGCACGCGCCTCGGAGACGCGCTGGCGCGCTGGCACGCCCTGCGGCGCGCTGGACGGCGTGCCGGTCACTTTGAAGGAGAACATTGCAACGCAGGGCGATCCGGTGCCGCTGGGCACGGCCGCCACGCAGTTGGTGGCGGCCAGCGCCGACGCGCCGCCGGCGGCGCGGCTGCGCGAGGCCGGCGCGGTGCTGGTCTGCAAGACCACCATGCCGGACTATGGCATGTTGTCCTCCGGGCTATCGAGCTTTCATGCCACCAGCCGCAATCCCTGGGACCTGAGCAAGACACCGGGTGGCTCCAGCGCTGGCGGCGCGGCCGCCGCCGCAGCCGGCTATGGCCCGTTGCATGTGGGCACCGACATTGGCGGCTCGCTGCGGCTGCCGGCCGGTTGGTGCGGCATCTTCAGCCTCAAGCCCAGTCTGGGGCGCATCCCGATCGATCCACCCTACACCGGCCGCTGTGCCGGGCCGATGACCCGCAGCGTGGCGGACGCGGCGCTGATGATGCAGGTGCTGTCGCAGCCCGACGCGCGCGACAGCATGAGCCTGCCCTACGCACGCATCGCCTGGGAGCAATTCGACCAGGGCACCGCATGGCCCAAGGGTCTGAAAGTCGGCTTGCTGCTGGAAGCCGGTTGTGGCCTGACCGTTGAGCCCGAGGTCTACCGGGCCATCGTGCGCGCCGCCGAACTGCTGGCGCACGCCGGTGCCCGGATTGAGCCGATGCAGCCCTTCATGACACAAGACATGCTCGACGGCATGGACCACGCCTGGCGCATGCGTTCCCACCTCGACCTCAATGCGCTCCAGCCCGAGCGCAAGGCCTTGGTGCTGCCCTATATCCGGGCTTGGGCCGACAGCGCCGCGCAGCTGTCTGGCGCCCAGACCTTTGTCGCGATGAGCCAGTTCCACGCCACGCGCCTGGCCACCGTCAAGGCCTGTGCGGGGTATGACTTCGTGCTCTCACCCACCTCGCCGGTGGTAGCCTTCGCGGCGGAACTGCCCTCGCCCACCAACGACCCCCTGCGCCCGCTCGAGCACATTGGCTTCACCGTGCCCTACAACATGTCGGAGCAACCCGCCGCCTCGATCAATTGCGGCTACACCACGCAGGGCCTGCCGATTGGACTGCAGATCGCGGGTCAGCGCTTCGATGACCTGGGCGTGTTGCGGCTGGCACGCGCGTTCGAGATGCTGCGCGACCCACAGCGTCCCTGGCCAGTGCCACGATAACGGCCTCGGGACGGCGCGGCAGCGCCACCATCCATCCCGCCCAGACTCAGGCGGGCTTGGGCTTGACCAGCGAGCGCTGATCGTAGCGCGGCTGCGCCGGCAGATCGGCCAGATGCTGGGTGTCGGCCCAGCTGAGGATCTCGACCGCCTGCGCATCCAGGCGCACCCGGTTCAGGCCGGCGTTGGGAATCTCGCTCTGGCGCGGGCCCGACAGTGGCAGGCCGCGCGCGGTGCGGTAAACCATGTCGAGCACGCCACCGTGCGTCACCACCACCAGGGTCTGCTGCCGGCGCTGCTGCGCCAGCGCGCGCAAAGCAGCCATCACGCGGCTGTGAAACTGGCGGGTACTCTCGCCGCCGCTGGGTGCGAAGTCTTCCTGGAATTCGATCCACCGGGCCCACACGGCGGGTTGCGTGGCCTGGATATCAGGCACGCGCAGACCCTCCAGCGCGCCGAAGTGCTGCTCGCGCAGCGCCGCGTCCAACAGCAATTCAGCTGTGGCCAGGCCCGAGTTGCGTTGATGGATGGGCGATGCGGTCTGGCGTGCCCGCACCAGATCGCTGCACACCACGCCATGGACCACTTCGCCGGCCAGCCGCTCGCCAAGCCTGCGCGCCTGCTCCAGGCCCACGGCATTGAGCGGAACGTCCACTTGCCCCTGAAACCGCAGCTCGCGATTCCAGTCCGTTTCGCCGTGACGGATCAGGATCAGTTCTGTCATTCCTGCGCTGCGGGCCTATCCTCGGCATCAAGCTCCTCGCCTGCGGCTTGCGCCTCGTCCGGCGCCTCTGCGCCATCAGCCTTGACGATCATCACCGGCGCGCCACAAGCGTGCAGCACCTCATGCGATACCGAGCCGAGCAAGGCACTGCGCAAATCGCCCATGCCGCTGGCGCCCATCACCACCAGATCGCAGGCAAAGCGTTCCACGATGTCAACGATCGCGTGCGCCGCGTCGCCCTGCGTCACCTCACTCTCGTAGGCGATGCCGGCCTGATCGAGCAAGGCCTGCGCGGGCTCCAGCGCGTGGGCACCCGCCGCCGCCGCGACACTGGCCAGCACTGCCGGGTCGTGGGCCATCACCATCTCGTACAAAGTGGCAGGCTCCTGCACATTGACCAGCACCGCGCTGGTGGCCAGGCCCTCGCGCGCCAGGCGAATCGCAAAGCGAACCGCCTGCAGGGACACGTCCGATCCATCAACCGGCAACAAGATCTTCATCACGCTTCACTCCATTCATAAACTGAGTCTTGCCCGGCCAAGCCGGGCCTTGCGGGGCCCTGGCCGGCCCCGCCAAACCGATCAAGGTGTCTGCGCCAAGCTGCGCACCTTCTCGATCAAACGCTGCTCCACGCCAGGCGACACGAACTTGTGCACCTCCCCGCCCAGCAGCGCAATTTCGCGCACAAACGTGCTGGAAATGAACTGGTACTTGTCGCTGGGTGTCAGGAACACCGTCTCCACCTGCGGCATCAGACTGCGGTTCATCCCGGCGAGCTGAAACTCATAGTCGAAATCGGTCACGGCACGCAAGCCGCGCACCATCGCCTTGCCGCCACGGGCCACCACAAAGTCGCGCAACAGGCCGGAGAAACTCTCCACCTCCACTTGCGGGTAGGGTTTGGCCGCCTCGCGCGCCATGTCTATGCGTTCCTGCAGCGAAAACAAGGCCCGCTTGTGGTGACCGGCTGCCACCGCGACGATGACGCGGTCAAACAGCTGGGTGGCGCGGCGAACGACATCCTCATGGCCCAGCGTCATGGGGTCGAAGGTGCCGGGATAAACAGCGATCACGTTGTGGGCCATGTGGTGCCTTGATGGTTCAATGAAAGAAGGGCTCAGGGCGACGTTCTCTTCCAGGCTCTCGTTGGCCGCATTATGCAGTGCGGGCCGGCTCGGGCACGGGGCGCAGCAAATGGGCATGCACCGTGCCGGCACGCAGGTGCCGATAGCACTGCAGGCCGAACGGCGCAAGCGCAGCATCGTCCCAGGCCTTGGGTGCCTCCAGGTAGATGAATCCCTGCGCACGCACCACCCGCGCCGCCGCAGCCAGGGCCGGGTCAAACAACGCCGAGTCGAACGGTGGATCCAGAAACACCAGGTCCAGCGAGGCCGCTGGGCACTGCCTGAGCGCGGCGACGCCGTCCGAACGCAGCACCTGCACCGTCGTGGCGCCGAGCTTGGCTTGAACCTCCTTGAGATTGGTCACCAGGCCGGGATCGCACTCCACCAGGCGCACCGCCGTGGCGCCGCGCGACGCTGCCTCGAAACCCAGCGCGCCGGTACCGGCAAACGCGTCCAGACATGACCAGCCGCTCAGGTCCTGACCCAACCAATTGAACACGGTCTCGCGCACACGATCGGGCGTGGGGCGCAAGCCCGGCTTGTCAGCCACCGCCAGCTTGCTGCGCTTCCATTGACCGCCGATGATCCGGACCTGACCGGCCGCACGCGTGGCGGGCGGCCGCGCCGGCTCGGAGCGGGTGTGGCGGGAAGGTCGCTTGGAAGGGGCTTGCATGGCGCTTGGTCCTGGTTGGGAAACGCCGCCGCGCGGCCGCTGCAATACCTTGCGAGCCCGACCAGACAGCCAAAGCCAGGCCCAGACAGCGTGGGCTCAGGCGCGTTTCATAGAATGGGGTGATTCTAAGTAGCAACCATGTTCAGTTTTTTCAAGAAGAAGCCCGTCGAACCACAGGCCGAGCCCGCGCCTGCCACCCTCGCCACGGCCGCAGTGGCGACAACCGAAGCCCCTGCAGCCGCCGCAGCGCCACGTCAGAGCTGGGTCGACAAGCTCAAGAGTGGCCTGCGCAAGACCGGCAGCAGCATCGCCACCGTGTTCACGGGGGCGCGCATTGACGACGCGCTGTACGAAGACCTGGAGTCCGCCCTGCTGATGGCCGACACCGGCGTGCGTGCCACCCAATACCTGCTTGACGATCTCAAACGTCGCGTCAAGGAGACCGGCACCACCGAGCCGCAGGCCGTCAAGGGACTGCTGGTGGAATCCCTGGCCAGCCTGCTCGCGGTGCTGGAGCGGCCACTGGTGATTGGCCAACACAAGCCGACGGTGATCATGGTTGCTGGCGTCAACGGGGCGGGCAAGACCACCTCCATCGGCAAGCTGACGCGGCACCTGACGAATCAAGGCGCTACCGTGCTGCTGGCTGCCGCCGACACCTTCAGGGCGGCGGCACGCGAGCAGTTGCTGGTCTGGGCCGACCGCAACACCATGGAGATCATCAGTCAGGAAGGTGCCGACCCGGCCGCCGTGAGCTTCGACGCGGTCAGCGCCGGCAAGGCCCGCGGCAAGGACGTGGTGATGGTCGATACCGCCGGGCGCCTGCCCACGCAATTGCACCTGATGGAAGAACTGAAAAAGATCAAGCGGGTGGTGCAGAAGGCCGATGCCAGCGCGCCGCATGAAGTATTACTGGTGATCGACGGCAACACCGGCCAGAACGCTCTGGCCCAGGTGCGCGCCTTCAATGAGGCGCTGGGGCTGACCGGCCTGATCGTGACCAAACTCGACGGCACCGCCAAGGGCGGCGTGCTGGCCGCCATCGCCCGCGAGCAGCCCGTTCCGGTCTACTTCATTGGCGTGGGCGAACAGCTCGAAGACCTGGAAACTTTCAAGTCACGCGAGTTTGCGCAGGCATTGCTGAGCTAGCTGAGGCGGGGCGGCGGGGCGGCAGAGCACTCTGCTCCGTGTCCCCCGCCCGCTGCGCAGGCTCCTCCTTTACCTGCGCAGAGCGCTCTGCCGCCCCGCCGCCCCGACGCTCTGCCTCCTGGCGGTGACACCAGCGCGCGACACTTTCGGCGCTGTCGCGCCCAAGCCATTGCGTGGCCCTATAGCACCGGCTAGACTGCGCAAGGAAGTGAACTATTGCCACATTTGAGGTGACTTATGGCCGGGAGCGGCACAACACGGCGCGGACTCGGACCGCTTCTGAGCATCTTGTGC
>Ga0208262_1000384_pt1 | contig 15899 bp, 13 predicted proteins | sample LakWasMet15_LOW5_2_FD_183863 | JGI IMG/M metagenome (GOLD analysis project Ga0208262, IMG submission 183863) | Freshwater sediment methanotrophic microbial communities from Lake Washington under simulated oxygen tension - Sediment Metagenome... | ecosystem: Environmental > Aquatic > Freshwater >... | reverse complement strand
ACTCGAAGCTCTATTTCCGCGAAGTCTGGGGTCACCGCTCCTGCTCCATGCACGCCAACATGGAGCCGCGGCTGATCGAGCGCGACCACAGTGTCGATGAGCTGATCGGCATCCTCACGTCGCAGGATCAGCGCTACCTGACGGACGGTTTCATCGTCACGCAAAATGGCCGCTATGTCGGCCTGGGAACCGGTGACCAACTGGTGCGCTCCGTCACCGAGACGCGCATCGAGGCCGCGCGCCACGCCAATCCGCTGACCTTCCTGCCGGGCAACATCCCGATCAGCCAGCACATCGAGCGCCTGCTGAAGAAGCGCGGCACCTTCGTGGCCTGCTATGCCGATCTGAACAACTTCAAACCCTTCAACGATCACTACGGCTATTGGCGCGGCGACGAAATGATTCGCCTGCTGGCGCGCATTGCGATGGAGCAGTGCGACGCGCAGCGCGATTTCCTGGGCCATGTCGGGGGTGACGATTTCATCCTGTTGTTCCAGAGCCCGGACTGGCGCGCTCGCGCCGAGCGCATCGTGGCGGATTTTGACGCGCGGGCCCTGGCGATGTTTGATGAGGCCGCGCGCGCGGCCGGCGGCATTCACGCCGAGGACCGGCACGGGGTCTCGCGCTTCTTTGCGTGCACCACGCTGTCGATCGGCGCCGTGCTGATCGACGGCAGGCGCTTCACCAGCGCCGAGGACGTGGCCAATGTGGCGGCGCTCGCCAAGCACGACGCCAAGCAGGCGTGTGCCGGCCTGCTGGAGCGCTTGGCCAATCCCCAGGATCTCCGGCAGCGCAGCGTGGATCGCGAGCGTGGCAACTGATCGCAGTGTCCGGACAAGAGGGGGAGCGCCCGGGCGCCGTCGTCACGACGAAGCGCGGCGAAGCTGCAGGCGCGCGCGCCGCAGCGCGATCAGTTCCACGATGCCCCACGCCAGGCAGGCGGGAAGGGCCATCAGGCGAAAGAAGCTGGCGTGTCGCAGTGTCATGGGAGGCCTCCTTGAGCGGCAGTGCTTGCACCATAGGCCGATGCTGTGACAGGCTGATGTCAGCGCGCGACCACGCGGCCACGGATGGGCGTGATGCCCGCGCCAGCCGGTGATGGCGGCCGAGCTGCCCGAGCTGGAGGCGCTGGCGCGCACCATCGAACTGGGCGCCAAGTGGCTCGACGTGCGCACCCTGTGCCAGGTCGAACTGCCCGGCGGCGCACGCTATCCCATCCAGGCCATCGCCCTGGGAAATCCGTCGCCGGAGCTGCCCGCGGTGGGCTACTTCGGCGGTGTGCATGGCCTGGAGCGCATTGGCGCAGCGGTGGTGCTGGCCTACCTGCACAGCCTGGTGATGCGCCTGCAGTGGGACAGCGCGCTGCACCGGCAACTTGAGTCCGTGCGTCTGGTTTTCGTGCCCATGGTCAACCCCGGCGGCATGGTCCTGAACACGCGGGCCAATCCCAAAGGGGTTGATCTGATGCGCAACGCGCCGGTCGAGGCCACCGAGAAAGTGCCGTTTCTGGTCGGTGGGCAGCGCTTCAGCGCCGGCCTTCCCTGGTACCGCGGCGAAGCCGGTGCGGCGATGGAGCAGGAGAACCTGGCCGTCTGCGAGCTGGTGGACCGGGAACTGCTGAGCCGCTCGTTCAGCCTGGCCGTGGACTGTCACTCGGGCTTTGGCCTGGCCGATCGCATCTGGTTCCCCTATGCCCACACCCGCGCTCCGATGGCCCATCTGGCCGAGATGCATGCGCTGTGGCGCATCTTTACGCAATCCCACGCCCAGCACCGTTACCTGTTCGAGCCGCAGAGCCTGCAGTACCTGGCGCATGGCGATCTGTGGGACTACCTGTACCAGCGCGCCAGCACCCGGGCCTCGGGCGTGTTCCTGCCGTTGACGCTGGAGATGGGCTCATGGCTGTGGGTGAAGAAGAACCCGCGCCAGTTGTTCTCGCGCTTGGGCATCTTCAACCCGCTGATCGCGCATCGGCTGCAGCGTGTGCTGCGGCGCCACCAGTCCCTGCTGGACTTTCTCTCACGTGCCGCTTGCGGCCACCGTCTGTGGTTGCCCGATCCCGACGCGCGTGCGCGCCATCATGCGCAGGCACTGCAGGACTGGTACTGAGGCCTCAGCGCAGGGCCAGCACCACCTTGGGCAGGCGGAATCGTCCGGCCATCTGGCGCAGATCGCGAGCCTGCTCCTGCAGGGCGCGCGCCACTGCCGCAGATTGCTCCACTGCGGCGGCATTTTGCTGCGTCATCTGGTCGAGACGGCTCACAGCGATATTGATCTCCGATATGCCGCTGCTCTGCTCGCGGGTGGCGCTGGCAATGTCGCCGATGGCGTGGGTCACGCGTCCCACCGATTCGACAATCAGCCTCATCGAGTCATGGGCCTGGCGCACCTTGCCACCGCCGGCCTGCACTTTCTCCACGGTGTCGCCGATCAGTGACCTGATCTGCCGGGCGGCGGCGCCAGATCGCTGGGCCAGCGCCCGAACCTCGGCTGCGACGACGGCGAAGCCGCGCCCCTCGCGCCCGGCGTGCGCCGCCTCGATGGCTGCGTTCAATGCCAGGATATTGGTCTGAAAGGCCAGGTTGTCGATCACCGTGGTGATCTCCATGACGCGGCGTGACGACTCGCTGATGTCCGACATCGTGCGCATCACCTCGGACATCGCCGCACCGCCGCCGTCGGCCTGACGCGCGGCTGCCTGCGCCAGCTGGTTGCCCTGGGAGGCGGTTTGCAGCGATTGCTGCATGGTGGCGGCGATTTGTTCGATGGCAGCCGCAGTCTGCTGCAGGCTGGAGGCGGACTGCTCGGTGCGGCTGGAGAAGTCCAGGTTGCCGGCAGCCATTTGAACCGCGCCTTCGGCCACCGTGTGGCTGGTGCCCTGGACCTGGGCGACCAGGCTGTGCAACGAGTGCTGCATGCGCGCCAGGGCGCTCAGCAGCCGCCCGGCTTCGTCCCGTTCGTGGCCCTCGATATGCTCGGTCAAGTCCAGCGCAGCGACCCGGTTGGCCACGTCCACGGCCTGCTGGATCGGTCGCGTGATGCCGCGCACCAGCCAGACCGACAGCACGCCGCCCAGCAACAGCGCGCACAGGCCGAACAGAATCAGGCCTTGGCGCGCCGACAGGCTCAGCGCGCCGATGTGAGCGACCGAGCTGTCGATCCTGACGCGCTGTGAATCTCCCAGGCGGTCGACGGTTTCCAGCAATGCCGCTGCCGCCGGGGCATAGCGGCTGGCATAGACCTGCTCGATCTTCGAGGTCAGGCCGCTGTCGCGGGCGGTGGTCAATTCCTGCCGCGCCCGCAGGAAGTCGGCGTTGGCGTCGGTCATGCGCAGCAGCGTCGCGCGATCCTGCCCGGTGATCGGCATGGCGTCCAGCTGGCGCAGCAGTTGCCCGACTTGCGCGGCGGTCTGCTCGATCTCGGGCGTCAGCGCGTCGCCAACCTGCGGCTCCGAGCTCATGGCGAGCGCCTTGGCGCGCGCCACGTTGACCGCGATGTGGCGCCGCAGCTCGGCGACAACGCGCTCGGTCGCCATGGCCTGGTCCACCATCTGGCCGGTCTCCTGTGACACGCGCTGCAGGGACCAGACACCCAGCGCGGAGCCCAGGAAGGCGACCAGGAGGACCAGCGACAGCACGCCCAGAATCCGCTGCGAGAACGAACCGGAGAGCATGGTCGGGCGTGGGGAACTGGCCACCGCTATCGATGGCGCGCCATGGGAGGCAGAAGTTTTCAAGGGCTGCATGGATCTGAAATGAAGTGACGGCCTGGCATCGTCGCCGCGCGGCGTGACGGCCGCGTGACGCAACGCACCGCGCGAGCCGCCGTGTTGTCAGCGAGCCGCGGCAGTGCGTGTCACGCAACTGCCACGCAATCGAAACACGCGCGTCATCTGGCGCTCTCAGACTTCCTCTCATTCAAGGAGACATCATGCAAGACCCATCCATCCTGTCACACACGGTTCTGACCACTTCCCTGAGCGCGCCACTGCCTGCGGCAAGCGGTGCGGGCGCTGCGCCGCTGCGCAGCGCCTTGCCCGTGGGCGCCCGTTCAGCCGCCGGTATCGAGGTCTGCTGGGCCGAGCACCAGGATCAGGTGCGCGCGGCGCAGCGACTGCGCCACCAGGTCTTCGTCAGCGAGATGGGCGCGCGCCTGTCCACTCCGCTGCCCGGGCACGACATCGACCTGTTTGACGACTTCTGCGAACACTTGCTGGTGCGCGACGTCGCCAGCGGCACGGTGATAGGTACCTACCGCGTGCTGACGCCAGCCCAGGCCAAGCGCGTGGGCAGCACCTACAGCGATACCGAGTTCGATCTGACGCGCCTGCGCGCCTTTCGCGATCGCATGGTGGAGTTGGGCCGCAGCTGCGTGCACCCGGATCATCGCCACGGCGGCGTCATCATGGCCTTGTGGACCGCGCTGGGTGGCTTCATGCAGCGCAACCGGCTCGACATCATGGTGGGTTGCGCCAGCATTCCGATGTGGCACAACGGCGTGGTCAGCGGTGACGCCGCAGCCAGCATCTGGCAGCAGTTGAAGCAGACCCATCTGGCGCCGATCGAGTGGCAGGTGCGACCCCGTCTGCCACTGCCGGTCGAACAGATGGACGGTAGCCTGCAGGTGGACCCTCCCGCGCTGATCAAGGGCTATCTGCGGCTGGGCGCCAAGATTCTGGGCGCGCCGGCCTGGGACCCGGACTTCAACAGCGCGGACCTGCCGATGCTGATGCGCATTGAAGACCTCCCCGTGCGCTACCGCAAGCACTTTCTGGAGGGCTGATGCGCGCCGCGTTCGACCCTGCTGGTGCCTGGCTTGCCCCGCACGACAGCGGTGCCGAGCGCCATGGAGACGAAAATCACGAGCCCGATGGGGAGCACGCGCACAACCGCTTTCGCGCGGTGTTCATCTCTGACCTGCATCTGGGCACGCCCGGCTGTCAGGCGCGTGCGCTGCTGGCCTTCCTGAAGGCCTACCCCAGTGACACCCTGTACCTGGTGGGTGACATCGTGGACGGCTGGCAGTTGCGCCGCAAATGGTACTGGCCGCAGTCGCACAATGATGTGGTTCAGAAGCTGCTGCGCCGCGCGCGCAAGGGGGGCCGGGTGATCTTCGTGCCCGGCAACCATGACGAATTTGCCCGCACCTTCGTGGGCCACCACTTTGGCGGCATCGAGGTGATGGAGCAGGCGGTGCACACCACCGCGGACGGGCGCAAGCTTTGGGTCGTCCACGGCGACTACTTCGACGGTGTGATCCAGTGCGCCAAGTGGCTGGCCTACCTGGGCGACAACCTGTACGAATTCACGCTCAAGCTCAATCGTCACCTCAACAGCGCGCGCGCCCGCTTGGGGCTGCCGTACTGGTCGCTGTCGGCGTATCTGAAGCACAAGGTGAAGAAGGCTCTCAATTACGTGACCGACTTCGAACAGGCGGTGGCAGCCGAGGCGCGTCGGCGCGGGCATGACGGCGTGGTGTGTGGCCATATCCACCGTGCCGAGATGCGCCACATCGATGGCACGCTCTACTGCAACGACGGCGATTGGGTCGAGAGCCGCACTGCGCTGGTGGAGCATTTCGACGGTCGGCTGGAGCTGGTGCACTGGCAGGCCGACGAGCACCGGCCGACGGCGACACCGCTGGCCATGGTGGAGCTGGGGCAGACCGCATGAAGCTGGCATTGGTCACGGATGCCTGGTTTCCGCAGGTCAACGGCGTGGTGACCACGCTGGCCGAGCTGGTGCGCCAGATCACCGAAATGGGCCACCAGGTGGAGGTCATCCACCCAGGCCAGTTCCGGACCATGCCCTGTCCTGGCTATGCCGGCATTGAGCTGACGCTGCGGCCCCGACGAGCCCTGCGTGCCATGCTGGATGCGGCGCAGCCCGACGCCATCCACATCGCCACCGAGGGTCCGCTGGGCTGGGCCGCGCGCGGCTATTGCCTCCAGCGCAGCCTGGCCTTCAGCACGGCGTTTCACACCAAGTTTCCGGAGATCCTGCATGCCGCCTGCAAGATCCCCTTGTCGTGGGGCTACGCCTGGTTCCGGCATTTCCACAAGCCGTCGTCGGCGGTGATGGTGCCCACGCAGGGGGTGCTGACCATGCTGCAGGCGCGTGGCTTCGGCCAGTTGCGGGGCTGGACCCATGGTGTGGATACCTCGCTGTTTGCGTTTCACAACACGCCCACGTCCTGTGCGCCAATTGCGGCGATGACGCGTCCGGTGTCGCTGTTCGTGGGACGCGTCTCCTACGAGAAGAACATCGAGGCGTTCCTCAAGCTCGATGTGCCCGGCACCAAGGTGATCTGTGGTGTTGGGCCGCTGCAGCAAAGCCTGCAGGCGCGCTACCCATCGGCGCGCTGGCTGGGCATCTTGCCGCGTGACGAGTTGGCCAGCGTCTACGCGGCGGCGGATGTATTCGTGTTTCCCAGTCGGGCCGACACCTTTGGCCTGGTGATGCTCGAAGCCATGGCTTGTGGCACCCCGGTGGCAGCCTATCCGGTGGATGGTCCGCGCGAGGTGTTGGGACAAGGCAATCCCGCCAACCTGGGTGGCGCCACCGGCGGCGCCATGCACGCCGATCTGGAGCAGGCCTTCCACGCTGCGCTCGCGACTTCCCGCTGGGAGGCGCGCAGCCGGGCGCTCAGTTTTGACTGGGGCGCGGCGACGCAGCGATTCCTGGGCTTTCTGGTGCCGGCGCGTCCACCTGCCTGTGCCGTGCCGCAAGACCTCGGGCAGGGCGCATGCCATACGTCCTGACGCCGTTGGCCGTGTCCAGCCTGCTCAGGACAGCAGGTCCCGCAGCGCCTCGTCGTACAGCCCGGTGAGGTGATCCATCACGTCGAGCAGCCGTTCGCTGGTGGTGGCCACGTCGTTCATGCCGCCGGTGTCGGGTTTGCGCCGGATGGCGTTCTCGAAGAACACCCACTGTGACTGCGCCAGCGCCAGTTCGTTGCGGATGTTGGCGGTGGAGACGGGTGCCGCGCTCAGCGTGGCCTGGGCGCTGACGAAGGCCGCGCTGTCCGAGGCCAGTTGATCGGTGGCGCCGCTGACGTCAAGCCCGGCGGCGATCAGGAAGTAGTTCTTGGCCATGCGCTGCGACAGCATGCGCTGGCGCCCCGCCAGGTTGACCAGCTTCAAGGTGGTCTGTTTGGAGAGACCCTCCAGCGCCTGCGTGGCGGTATCGGCAACCGTCAGCATCCGGTTGGCCTGCGCCGCCACCGCGCCCACGGTCTCCTTGCCCGGTTCCTTGCCGGTCATCCCGTGCAGGGCTTCGGCCTGCAACTGGACCGCGCTGATCTGGCGGACCACTTCGGGCGGAAACTGTCCCTTTGCCAGGTCTTCGAAACCAAGCTGGACCAGCCGCTGGGCGGTGGCCAGCACGTCCTTGGCGCGGTCCGGCAGCACCCGCAGGTACAACTGCGCGTAGGCCTTGGCGATGCGTTGCGACAGCGCGCGAAACCGCGCGGTCCGGTTGACTGCGGTGGACAGGCTGATGGGTCCATTGGCCGCGCGGGCCGATGGCAGCCACATCATGGCCGCCAGGGATTGCACGACCACGCGTCGGCTCGGGGTGAAGGCTTGGTTATGGAGCATGGCTGGCCTCGTCAGGTTCTCGGGGTCGGGTTGGGAAGTTGCGTCAGGCTGCGCATGACCGGAAACCCGCACCTTGCGTTGCCACGCGTCGTCGCGTTGGCGCTCCCTGCCATGCCTGACGTCACTGTAGGGCCGGGCCTGGCGCGCGGCACTCCCAGCATCTGGGTATTTTCAGTACCAGAAAACCGGTAGCCGGGGCTACTCGGCGCGCAGCGCCTCCACCGGGTCGAGCCGCGCGGCGCGGCGCGCCGGCAGCACCCCGGCGAGCAGGCCGATGGCGATGGCCACGACCTCGGCCAGCAGCACGAAGGTCAGCGGCGTAAGCACCGGCAGTGCCGGCACCGCCAGATGGATGAGCTGCGCCAGGCCCATGCCCAGCACCAGACCGATTGCGCCACCGAGTGCCGACAGCGCCACCGCCTCGCCCAGGAACAGGCCCAGGATGGTGCGCCGCGGCGCGCCCAGCGCCACCAGCAGGCCGATTTCACCGGTGCGTTCGCTCACGGCAATGGTCATGATGGTGACGATGCCCACACCACCCACCAGCAAGGAGATGCTGCCCAGGGCGCCGACCGCCATGGTCAGGATGTCCAGGATGTTGGACAGCGTGCGCAGCATGTCCTCCTGCGTGGTGATGGTGAAATCCTCGCGCCCGTGGCGCGCCTTCAGCGTAGCCCGGATGCTGTCCACCACGTTGGCGGCCGGCACGCCCTCGGCGTAGGCCACATCGATCTTCATCATGCCGTCGCGGTTGTAGAGCTCCAGCGCGCGCGCCGTCGGGATGTAGGCCGCGTCGTCGAGATCGACACCCAGGAATTGCCCCTTGGCTTCGAGCACGCCCAGTACCCGAAACTGCAGGTTGCCGACCCGCACCCGCGCTCCCAGCGGGTTGGCATTGCCAAACAGTTCGGACTTGAGCTTGGCGCCCAGCACCACGAAGGCGCGGGCGTTCTCCAGATTCTCGTCGGGCAGGAACTGCCCGCTCTTGACCTTCATGCTGTAGACCTTGAGCATGTCGGCGCCCACGCCATTGACGGTGGTGCGCCGCAACCGGCCGTTGGCGCCGACCTCGGTGTTGCCCCAGACCATGGCCGTCATGCCGGTGACGTGCGGCAGGTGCGTCAGCAGACGGGCATCGTCCAGTGTCAGCGGGCGCACCGAGGTGGGAATGCCGGTTGGCGCCGGGCCGGAGGTTTTGACCTTGCCCGGTGAGATGCTGGCGATGTTGGTGCCGAACTGCGTGAACTCGGCCAGCACGAAGCGGTGAATGCCCTCGCCGATGGAGGTCAGCAGAATCACCGCCGCGATGCCCACGGCGATGCCCAGCAGTGTCAGGAAGCTGCGCAGGCGCTGCGCCGTGATGGCGCGCAGGGCAAGCTGGGTGGCGTCAGCTAACAGCATGGGGTGACTCGCCGCCGGGGGCAGCGGGGGACACGTGGCGACAAGCGTGGGGGCCACTGAGCGCCGCCGGGCCGCCCCAAGGCGCGAGCGCCCCCTCGGGGGGCAGCGCAGCACACGAAGTGGCAAGCGTGGGGGCCATATCTTTAGCGTTTGGCCAATGCCTGCACCGGGTCGAGCCGGGCGGCGCGGCGCGCCGGTAGCACGCCGAATAGGATGCCGGTCACCAGCGCGGTGGCCAGGCCGGCCAGCACCGCCCAGTCGGGCGGGTAGGCCGGGAAGGTCGGGTACAGGTGTCGGATCACCGCCGCGCCCAGATGCCCCAGCACGAAACCGACCAGTGCGCCGGCCAGCGACAGCATGGCCGCCTCGGTCAGGAACACCTGGCGGATCGAGCCCCCCGTGGCGCCCAGTGCCTTGAGCAGGCCAATCTCGGCGGTGCGCTGTGTCACCGACACCAGCATCACGTTCATCACCAGAATACCGGCCACCGCCAGGCTGATGGCGGCAATGCCGGCCACGCCCAGCGTCAGCGCGCCCAGCAGGCGGTCGAAGGTGGCCAGTACAGCGTCCTGCGTGATCACGGTCACGTCCTGCTCTCCCTCATGGCGCAGCTTGATGATGTCGGTCACTTGCGCCTTGGCCGCCTCGATCGCATCGCGGCCATTGGCCTCGATCAGGATGCGAAACAGGGTGTTGCTGTTGAACATGGCTTGCGCCAGCGACACCGGCACGAACACCAGCTCGTCGGTGTTCATGCCCAGGCCCTGGCCGCTGGCCGCGAGCACGCCGACGATGCGAAAGCGCCGGTCGCCAATGCGCACCAGCTGGCCCAGCGATGGGGCGTTGCCGAAGATCTCCTCGCGCACCTTGGCGCCGATCACCGCCTCCGACGCGCCGCGGCGCCAGTCGCCGTGCGCCAGGAAGCGCCCCTGGGCCATGGCCATGTAGCGCACTTCAAGGTACTGGGCGGTGGTGCCGGCCACCATCACCTCGCGCAGCTTGCCGCCGGCACTGATCTCCGAGGTGCCCACGGCCAGGGGCGCCACCCGCGCCACGGCGCTGGCGCGCTGCAGGGCCTGGGCGTCGTCGATGGTCAGGTCGCGCGGGGTGTTGGTGATGGCATTGCCGGGGTTGAAGCCGCCGGTCTGCGAGCGCCCGGGCAGCACGATCACCAGATTGCTGCCCAGCGAGGAGAACTCGTTCATCACGTAGCGCCGCGCGCCGTCGCCCAGCGCGGTCAGTACCACCACGGCGGCCACGCCGATCGCCATCGCCAGCACCAGCAGCGAGGCGCGCAGCGGGTTGCCGGTGGCGGCGTCGCGCGCGAAGCGGATCAGGTCGGCGCTTCGCATGGCTGCTACTGAGTCGCCTGGATCAGGATTCGATCAGCAAAAGGCCAGGCACCCGTCGGAAATCCCGAGCATTGGCCGTAACCAGCGTGGCGGCTTGAAGCAGCGCGGTCGCCGCGATCAATGCATCGGGCAACTTCAGCCCGGTCTCACGTCGAATTCGTGCGGCCTCGTCGGCGATAGCCCCGTTCACGCTCACCAGTTGGCAAACATCCAGCAGCGCGCGCGCCGCGTCGAGTGAGCCTGCTGTGTGTTCGGGCCACGCCAGTACTTCCGCTCGAACGATGGCTGAAATGTGGGCAGAACCGGCTTGCACGTGACCATTGAGCAATTCGATGGTTTCCGCAGGCAGCGCGTCATTCAGAAACAGAATCAGGACGCTGCTGTCAAATACCAATGGTCGATCTGTCGTCGAGGCCGTCGCCACCATTCAGCGCTCCCATTCTTGACGGGACTTGGCCAACTCGGCCAATACCACCTCGCGTTTGCCGCGCCCCAGCGCACCGCGAGCGCGTTGCAGGATCTCGGTCAGCGTGGTTGCGAGGCTATCGTTCGGCTGTTCATCCAGAACGACCAGGACGCGACGTGGAGTCGACTGTGGCGGCGGGGCTGTGCCGAGCCAGATCACCTGGTTGCCCTGCAATTGGGCTTCATAGCTGTGCAACATGAGTCTGACCTTTCATCCCGGATTCGTCGATTTTAGTGGCTTCGCCAGTTGTGGGGCGTAGTGTTCCGGCTTGTTTCATTGGGGGTTACGCCCGCCAACGAACCTCACCGTTCACCGCCGTCTGCTGCGCGCGGCCCAGCGCTTCGAGGGTGTCGAGAATGCGCGGCAAGCTCTTCTTCCATGCACCCCGGCTGCTGAAGTGCGCGGCCAACTCGGCCAGTGTCAGGGCCGCGCCAGCGCTGGCCAGCACCTGCGCCACGGCGCGAACCTGCTCGGGTAGTGTGGCGGGCCAGGGCAGGGCGGCAGTGGCCGCAACCGAAGTCGCGGCTTTGGCTGGGGGTTCGGAGGGGGTTTCAAGTGCCAAATCGGTCTGCAATGCTTTCTGTGATTGGTAACCAAGCTCCTGATTAGATAGCGCTTCGCAGATGACCGGGTGCTGGAACTCGGGCCGCAACCAGCGCACGTGCCCGGCCTTTTCTTCTGCCGCGCGCTGGGCGTTGAGTTCTACCAGGCGCGACAGCAGTTCGTCGGTGGCGGGTTGGTCGCTCCAGCCATAGGCCGCCAGCACGGCGGCGTCCAACTCGTCGTGCAGGTCTTTGAGCACGCCGACCAGGCCTTGGGTGTGGATGGCTTTCTCCTTGGCGGTCAGCGCACGGCCTTCGCGCAGGGCTTCGAGCACGTTGTAGAGGCCAGTGAGGGTAAGGGGTTTGTTCTTGCCTTCCTGGTTGCTGTGTTGGCCTTCCTGGTCGCCGTGATTACCTTCTTTGTCGCTGTGGTTGGCTGCTGGCGGCGCGTCAGCCGGGCACTGCGGGGGCCTCATACTCGCTGCGCTCGCCAAATCGGCTCCCACAGCGCCCGACTGCCGCACCGCCAGCGAGACTGGCGTGGTGGGTGTGGCGGCTTGAAAAGACGGATGACCCAGCACGCGTTTGCGGTGGGCGTCGATTTGTTCGGCCAGCGAGGCGATGCGGCTGCGCAATTCGGGTGTGAGGCCAGTGTCGTCGTCGGGGAAGGGGTAGGTTTCGAAGCAGCGGGATTTGTTGTAGCGCGGATCGTTGCCTACGCCCAACCGACCGCCTACCGCCAGTGCCCACGCTTCATGCACGCGGCTGGACAGTACGCCGAGATGAAACGCGTCGTTGATCGCAATGGCAATCAGCATGTTGTCGGGCAGGATGCTGGCGTCCAGAAACTGGAACGTCCGGTGTTTGGCGGTCTCGACGGTGGCGATGTAGCGGGGCAGGCCGGCGAGCCCCGCACGCAGCTCGGTGTTTTTTCTACCAAACAGCCACCAATTCTCTCGTCGATACGCTTCCTGATTCTGGTCGCGCTCGGGCTTAACCCGTTCCAGTAGCCATTGGTATACAGCCGGGTACTGGCTACGCAGTTGCTCGGCGGTGAGTCCGGCGGCATCAATAACTTTCACTCCACGAGGCTTCTCTGTTAGGTCACGACCATTGCGGTAGTTGCGAATGTGGCGCTCTATGCCAGCCTGTGATCCCAAGCCAAGCGCGTTGGCTTCGGCGGGCGTCACGATGAAGCCCGCACCATGTAGCTTCACGCCAGTATTTGAGATCCCCTTGTTTGCTGTCAGCCCAAGAACGGTAGTTACGTTCGCACCCACACTCAGGTCTGCATGAATCAGCCCAGCACGCTCGGCCAGCGCGACGGTCACTTCGCCAAACTCGCCGGTTTGCTCGGCAGTCACGGTGAACAGGCGGCCGGGGGTTGCGCTGCCAGAGCCCTCGCCCACCGTCATCGCAATCCGCACCGCCGCGCCATTGGCACTGTCTACCCACGGGTGGTCTGGAATGGCGAACACCATACCAACTATGCCAGCAGTGGGGTGCGGTTTGCCGGGGGCCGATTTCTGGGCCTTTGACAGCATGAGGCCCCCGGCAGACCGCGCCCCGCTGCCTACCAACTCCGAAGCCAGAGAAACCGGCAGCACTGATTGCCCCGACATGGCTGCCTGCACCACCCGCCGGTTGAAGGTCTGGCGCAAGCTGTTGGTGGTGATCAAGCCAAAGCGGCGAAGCTGCCCAAAGGCCGCCAGCGACGCAGCCCGGCTCCACCAGTACATCACGAAGTCGGCGCTTTCAGGTACCTCGGGCCAGGCACTGCGCAGGGCCCGCACGTAGCCATCGCCCAAGGCGGCACGCATGGTGCTGGCGCCAATGAAGGGCGGGTTGCCCACGATGAAATCGGCCTGCGGCCAAGCGGCTTGCCGGGGCCGGAGGTACTTCCACTGCGGCACTTGCGCCGCTTCGTCGGGTACCAGCGCGCCGGTGACCGGGTGGGGCTTGAAGGTGGCGCCGTCCCAGCGGGTGAGCAACTGGCCGTGTGGGTCATAGGCCAGCTCGGATTCGTCACTTTCCAGCACCGCGTCGCGGTGTTCGATGTTGCCAAAGTCGTGTACCACGGGCTCGGCCACCGCCTTGTTGCCACGGGTGCGGATGTGCCACTGCAGATAGCCAATCCACAACACCAGCTCGGCCAGCGCGGCGGCGCGTTCATTCAGCTCGATGCCCAGCAACTGTTTGGGTGTGACGGTTTCGCCACCAAGGCTCAATGCATCCTGCGACTCGCCAAGGTCCGCCAACTGATTCAGTACCTCGCCCTCCAGCCGCTTAAGGTGTTCCAGCGTCACATACAAAAAGTTGCCGCTGCCACAAGCCGGGTCCAGCACGCGCACGTGGCACAGGCGGTGGTGAAAGTCCTTGATGATCTGCCGCGCTTCACGCCACTTGGCACGAACCGAGCTTTCATACCGGTCCACGGCCTTTATGTTGGCCTTGGTGTTGGCCTTCATGACGACCGGGTTGGCTTCCAACTCGGTCGCCTCGTGCGCCAGCACCAGCGCGGCGGCCTGGGCGTTGGCCCAGTCGGCGCGCAACGGCTCCACCACGGTCGGCAACACCAGCCGCTCCACGTAGGCGCGCGGCGTGTAATGCGCGCCCAGTGCGTGGCGCTCGGCGGGGTCGAGCGCGCGCTCCAGCAGGGTGCCAAAGATGGCCGGCTCCACCTCGCGCCAGTTGGCATTGGCTGCGCCGATCAGGCGTTGGATTTGCTCCTGATTCAGTAGCAAGCTGTAGCCATCGGATGAGGGTGACTTGAACAACTTGCCATTGAACCGGAGCACCTGCGTGGCCAGCGCGGCGCTGAAGCCGCCACGGTCCATGTCGGCCCACAGGATGCGCAGCATTTGCTGCAGCGTGGTGGCTTGCTCGCGGTGGGCTTGCAGCAAGTTCAGGAACGAGCCCTTTGGCAGCAGTTCGACATCCTCGGCAAACATTGAGAACAGGCAGCGAGTCAGGAACGCGGCCACGTGGTCCGGCTTGTGGCCGGATTGCTCCAGCGAGCGCGCCAGCTCGGCCAGTTTGCTGGCTACCTCGCGCGTGACGCGGGCGCTGGCGTTGGCGGGGTTCAGGCTCTCGGGGGCGCTCCAGATGGCACGCAGCGTGGCTTGCACCTCGGGCCGTGTCAGGTCGGCCAGTTGCAGGCGGTGGCTGCGCGGATCGGGGAAGGGGGTGTAGGTGGCGCCGCTGCGGCTGAACTCGGCATAGACCTCGATCACGTTGCCCACGTCCACCACCAGCAAGAAGGGCGGGCGCCCCTCACTGGCGGGCAGGGCGCGGGCGTAGCTTTCGGCCTGGGTGCGCGCGCGCAGCAGTGCGTCGTCGAAGCCCTTGGTCGCGCCAGCGCTCTTGAGTTTCTTGGCTTCCAGCACGAAGTGGCCACGGCGGTAGCAGTCGATGCGCCCGGCGCTGCTGGAGCCGTCGCCATGACGGAATGTGACTGGGCGCTCGAACATGTAGTCCTGCTCGGGCGTGGGGTGCGGTGCAGCCACTTCCAGCAGCTCGCACAACTGTGTGACAAAGCTCTGGGCGGTGGCGAGCTCCGAGGCGGTCACGCCCTGCCAGCGTTTGACAAATGCCTCGGCGTCGTTGGCCGACGGTCCCCCTGTTGATCTCTTCATGCGCGGGATGATAGTGGCTCGGCGACAGTGTCGTGTTTGACCGCGCCGTCCTCCATCAACAACTGGCGCCGCGCGCGGGCGCCCAGGCTGGCATCGTGGGTCACCACGATCAGCGTCACGCCCTGGGCGTTGAGCGCTTCGAGCAGGCGCACCACCTCGTCGCCGGTGGTGCGGTCCAGGTTGCCGGTCGGCTCGTCGGCCAGAATCACGGCCGGCTGCATGATGGTGGCGCGCGCGATGGCCACGCGCTGGCGCTGTCCGCCCGAGAGTTCGTCGGGGCGGTGGTCGGCACGGTTCTCCAGTCCATAGTCCTTCAGCGCCTGGGCCACGCGGGTGGCGCGCTGCGCCGGCGCCAGGCCGGACAGCATCATCGGCAGCGCGATGTTCTCCGCCGCGGTCAGGCGCGGCACCAGGTGAAAGCTCTGGAACACGAAGCCAATGCGCTGGCTGCGCACGCGTGCCTGTTCGTCGGGCGTGAGGGTTGTCACGTCGCGGCCCTCCAGGCGGTAGGTGCCCGCATTGGGTCGGTCCAGCAGGCCCAGCAGATTGAGCAGGGTGGACTTGCCCGAGCCCGACGGACCCATCACCGCCACGTACTCGCCCGCGCCGATGCGCAGGTCGAGCTGGCGCAAGGCGTGCACCTCGGAGTCCCCGAGGTGGAACACGCGCTCGATGCCGGTCAACTCGATCAGCGCAGGGGGCATGGAGTTCATTTCGCCCTCCGACAAGCCGCCTTTGGGAGGGCGAGCGCCCCCTCGGGGGGCAGCGAACGAATGTGAGCGTGGGGGCTCATCGCCCTGCGACAAGCCGCCTTTAGGAGGGCGAGCGCCCCCTCGGGGGGCAGCGAACGAATGTGAGCGTGGGGGCTCATCTTTTGGCTTTTTCGTCGGCCACATAGGCAGCGCC
>Ga0208262_1000383_pt1 | contig 15932 bp, 15 predicted proteins | sample LakWasMet15_LOW5_2_FD_183863 | JGI IMG/M metagenome (GOLD analysis project Ga0208262, IMG submission 183863) | Freshwater sediment methanotrophic microbial communities from Lake Washington under simulated oxygen tension - Sediment Metagenome... | ecosystem: Environmental > Aquatic > Freshwater >... | reverse complement strand
AATGCCGCCAGTCACGATCAGGCCCACGCCGCCCTTGGCGCGTTCGGCGTAGAACGCGGCCATGCGGTTGAAGCCGTCCTTGGCCTCCTCCAGCCCGACGTGCATGGAGCCCATCAGCACGCGGTTGGGCAGGGTGGTAAAGCCCAGGTCCAGGGGCTTGAGCAGGTGGGGGTAGGTGGTCATGGAGGATTCCTTTGCTGGGGAGAAATGGCACAACGAGGGTGGCGCAACTATGCAACCAGTTGCAGCAGTTTAGGGGAAGTCGGAATTTTATGCAACCAGTTGCATAGTTGAGCGCTCGCCTATAGACTCGCGCCATGTCTTTGTCCCATGCAGTGCTGACTTCCTTGATTGAAAAATCGTGCTCTGGCTACGATCTGGCGCGGCGTTTTGACAAGTCGATTGGCTATTTCTGGCATGCCTCCCACCAGCAAATCTACCGTGAGCTGGCGCGCATGGAGGCGGCCGGCTGGATCGAGTCCAGCGTGCCAGCCGATGCGGGCAAGACCCGCAAGCGCGAGTACCGGGTACTGCCCGCCGGCCGCAAGGAGCTGAAGCGCTGGGTCGGCGAAGAATCAGCGCCGATGGACCTGCGCGACGAATTCATGGTGAAACTGCGTGCCGATGCCGCCTTGGGCGGCCTGAGCCTGCAAGACGAATTGCGTCGGCGCATCGGTTTGCACCAGGAGCGGCTGGCCCACTACCGCGAAATCGAAGCGCGTGACTTCACGCCCCAGCGCTTGGCAACCCGCGCCGCCCGCATTCACCACATGATTCTGAAGAAGGGCATCCTGTACGAGCAGGGCTCGATTGCCTGGGGCGAGGAGATGTTGGGGGTGTTTGCGTACCCTGGGTCTGCGGGATGAAGAGCGCTTTGTGCGTGATCTGTTTGTCATGAATTGCGTGTTGCGTCAGGCGGTTACGATACAGTTGAAGCTCGTGGCTTGATGTGCAGGGCGTGTTCGGTGGCACCGAAACTCGAGCGGTTGACCCTACCAATGCGACCACGTCCTGCCATACGATACTCAGACAGGGGCCACACTATGCACATTGATCCTGAAATTGGCTTCACCGCAGACGTCATCCGGGACCCGAGTCGCTTCGTCGGACGGACGGATTTAATTCGTGATTGCATTTCGGCGTTGAACGCCAACACCGGGCTCATATCGGTCTTTGGAAAGCGTGGTGTAGGCAAGTCTTCACTGCTTCGTCAGATACAACAGATGGCCCTTGGCGAGTACGCTTTGGCAAAGAAGGCGGGCCTTGCCCACCTAATACCGGCGAAGCCCCGCACGTACCTGACTGTGTATTACTCTTGCGATTCGCTCATCAAGGACGGCAAAGATCTCCTGTCGCGATTGTGCAACGACCAAGGCGCCGAGGACAGCCTACTGCGACTTGTGCCCAACGATGGAAAGGAAATTGTTGAGTTCACACGCTCAAAGGAAGTCTCCGCTGGCGCCGATCTCAAGGTTGTTAGTTGGGGAGCAAAAGGGGTAGAGAGTTCAAAGTATGCAAAGGTTGTTCCCAACGATATCGTGCAAACGTTTCGAAATTTTGTTGACGCGATCGTTGTTCATCAAGTGCAGAAACGAATGAAGCGGGATGGGCTATTGATCATTCTTGATGAATTCGACGTAATCGATAACAAAGAGGGTATCGGGTCTCTTATCAAGTCGCTCACTACGCCTGAGGTGAAGTTTGCGGTATGTGGCGTCGGTCGCGATCTATCGGACCTTATTCACGACCACGCCTCAGTTGAGCGGTTAATTGAGCAGGGCGTTTTACCTGTTCGACCTATGCCATTGCCTGAGGCCGAGGCGATCATCTATAGAGCTGCTGAGCTATTTGGCGGAGCGATCAGGTTTGAACCTGGAATTGCGACGCGCATCGCTGAAATGGGACAAGGGTACCCGTACTTTGTCCAACTGATCGGCAAGCAATGTGTCAATGAGGCCAACGCACGGTCCACCAGTGTCATTGATGAAAGTATTCTTGACAGGGTTTTGGAGGACCTTCGGACTGGTAAAGCATTTCCGACACTTGAGTCGGCCTACCAGCGAGCAATTGGTGACTCAAGCGGGCGCCAACTATTGCTGCATCTGCTTGCAGAACAGCCTACCGAGCAATCGTTGTTTACCGACGAGATAGGTAGGGTCATCCTCAAGCAATCACGGCAAGTAGCTGAGGAGCTTGAAATTCAGTTCATTGATCAACTGATCCCGCGGTTAGTTGAGAAGAAGTATGGCCCAATCCTTGAGCGCGTTCCGGAACGGCAGGGTACATACGAATTTGTCAACCCGGTCCTCCGTCAATACATTAAGCTGCGACAGATTGAGTAGGTCGAAGATCAAGTCTTGACCCGACGCAACGCAAGAGACGCATGCGGTTTGTGTTGCAGTCTCATTCTGAGGCCACCAGCCATGACCCTACGCACCTTGCACCGCAGTTCCGCCATCCTGATCGCAGTCTTCGCACTTCTTCACATCGCCAACCACCTGGCCGGTCTGGCCGGCGTGGCCACGCACATTGCGTTCATGGACAGCGCGCGTCTGGTTTACCGCAATCTGCTGGTGGAGATCGTGCTGCTGCTGTGCGTCACGTTTCAGGTTGGCAGTGGCTTGACCCTGGTGTTGCGGGGATGGCGGCAGCGGCGTGGTTTCTTGCCTTGGTTGCAAGCCTTGTCCGGGGCCTACCTGTCGTTCTTTTTGCTGGTGCACGTCAGTGCCATCCTGTCCGGACGGGTGCTGCTGAACCTGGACACCAATTTCTACTTTGCGGCGGCGGGTTTTCATGTGCCGCCCTACCCATTCTTTTTCGTTCCGTACTACTTCCTGGCGGTGGTGGCCTTGTTTACCCATCTGGGTTGCGCCGCGTATTGGCAGATGCAAGACCGGCCGCGCTTGACGCGTGTGCTGGTGGTGGCGGTGCCCGCCAGCGTGAGCGCGGTGCTGGCCTTGCTCATCGTGCTGCTGATGGCTGGTCAACTCCAGCCCTTCGAGGTACCGGCCAAATACAAGGCCACCTACGACAAGGCGCGCTATGGCGCCGCGCGCCCCTAGTCGCAACGTGCTCGCCAAAGCGCTGGCGGCGCGGCGGGTGCCGGCTCAATCGGCCTGGCGCCAGATCCAGCGATAGGCCAGGGCGGAGATGCTCAGCCAGACGGCGCTGCGCAGGCTCATGGCGGCCACGGTGCGTGGCTCGAAGGCGCCGCCCTGCCAGATATGGACTGCAAAAGCGCCAAACACCAGTACGGTGCCGGCAGCGATGGCAAACGACAGCAGTGCCGCCCATCGCCTGGCGCCCCACAGGCCCAGCCCGGCCAGCACGTACGTGAAGCCGGCAAGGAAGTTGAACCACAACACGAAGCCGACGTAGGCGCCAGCCGAGCGGCGTGCCTGCTCCGATCCAAACAGCACGTCGCCGCCGGACTTGATCGTCAGCAGTCCAAAGGCGATGGCGAGCAGCGCGACGGCTATCCAGATGCGCGGGTGCTGGTTGTTGCGGCGGTTTGCGTCAGGGTGGGTCATGGTCCGGCAATGGTAATCGGGTCGGGCGCCAGGGCGAGCTGGCGCGCGCTCTCGAAGCGTCGCGGTGTGCCGCTCAGCGGGTCGATGAACGCGATGGTCTTGGCAAGCAACTGCAGCGGGCGCGCGTAGTCGACGTGGCCCTCCGGTGTCAGGGTTGGGTACAGGCCGTCGCCGAGGATGGGCAGGCCCAGCGCGGCCATGTGCACGCGCAACTGGTGGCGCTGGCCGGTGACGGGTTCGAGCCGGTAGCGTGCCAGGTCCTGTCCTTGGTGCTTGAACGTCTCCAGCAAGGCAATGTGGGTGGTGGCATTGGGCGCACCGTCGACTTCGTGCTGCAGCATGAAGTGGCCGGCTTCCTGGAGCCGGCTGTGACGCGTCAGCGGCAGTGGCAGATCGGCGCGCCACGGCGCAATGGCTTCATAGCTCTTGTGCACTTCGCGCTGGCGAAACAGCGCCTGGTAAGCGCCGCGGGTTGACCTTTGCAGTGAAAACAGCACCAGCCCGGCGGTGTCGCGGTCGATGCGGTGGATCGGACTCAGCTCATCGATGCCGAGCTCGCGCTTGAGCCGCACCAGCACGGTTTGCTGCAGGTAGTTTCCTGACGGCGCCACCGGTAGAAAGTGCGGCTTGTCCACCACCAGCAGATGCTCGTCCTGAAACAGGATGGTGGCTTCGAATGGAATGGGGGTCTCGACTGGCACATCGCGGTAGTAGTACAGCCGCAGGTGTTGTTGGTAAGGGCGCTGCGCTGTCACGGTGGCGCCGTGCTCATCCCATACCTCGCCGGCCATCATCCGCGCCTGCCAGCGTTCGCGTCGAATGGCGGTGAAACGCTCACTCAGGAAGTCCAGCATGGTCGGCCAGGGGCCAACGGGCAGCCCGACGCAACTCGGGCCCACGCCCATGCGGGTGGGTGGTACGAAGTGCCCGCTCGGCTGGGTCATGGGCGCGGGGTGTTGACCGGGGCTAGCAGCGCTCGAACACCAGATCCCAGACCCCATGGCCGAGCTTGAGGCCACGGTTCTCGAACTTGGTCAGCGGGCGGTAGTGCGGCTTGGGAGCATAGCCGTCCAGCTCGGGGTGGCTTGCGGCGGCACGGTTCTTCAGCAGGGGTTCGGCGCTGAGCACTTCGAGCATCTGCTCGGCGTAGGGCTTCCAGTCGGTGGCGCAATGCAGGTAGCCGCCGGGTTTGAGGTGCGCTGCCAGCTTGGCCACCAGCGGCGGCTGGATCAGTCGGCGCTTGTTGTGCTTGGTCTTGTGCCAGGGGTCGGGAAAGAAGATGTGAATGCCGTCCAGGCTCTGCTCGGGCAGCATGTGGTCGAGCACCTCGACCGCGTCGTGCGCGCAGATCCGGATGTTGCGCAAGTCTTGCTCGCCGATGCGCTTGAGCAGCGCGCCCACTCCGGGCTCATGCACCTCGCAGCACAGGAAGTCGGTGTCAGGCAGTAGCGCGGCAATGTGCGCGGTGGCTTCGCCCATGCCAAAGCCGATCTCCAGCACCACTGGCCGTGGCGTGGCGCTGGCGAACACGGTAGCGAGGTCGACGGTGGTCGGCTGGTAGGGCAGCAGGAAGCGTGGCCCCAATTCTTCGAACGCCTTGGCCTGGCCTATCGTGGTACGGCCGGCGCGTCGTACGAAGCTCTTGATGGTGCGGCGAAACGGGATGTCCTGCGGCGCGCGGTTGGCAAAGGCGGCGGCAAAGGCCTCGTCATCGGCGCTGGGCTTGGGGTCGGAGGAGGCAGCGGCGTGTCCCATGGTGGGTTCCTGATACGTTGCGGGACAGGCAGTCGGCGCTGTCCTCGGCGGAGGGGTGGATGCGGGATGTTCGGGGGGCGGCACGGGTCGCCCGCGCCTGCATTATCCGGCAGGCGCCTGAGTGGGCACTGCCGGGCTGGTCGTGCCGAAGCGTGCGCCCCATTGCCCGGTCCAGACGGCCAGTGCGTGCGCCAGCGTGCCGGTCTGCATCGACAGGTCCAGTGTCCGCGCGGCGGCGTTGAGTGCAGTCAGCGGAGCACCGGTGTCGAGCGCGGCCGCGCCGTTCTGCTTGGACAGTTTCTCGCCGTTGACAGCCAGCACCAGCGGTGTGTGCAGGTAGCTGGGGGTGGGCAGACCGAGTGCGCGCTGCAGCACGATCTGGCGTGCGGTGTTGTCGGCCAGGTCTTCGCCACGCACCACGTGGGTGATGTGTTGGTCGGCGTCATCGACGACCACTGCAAGCTGGTAGGCAAACAGACCGTCGGCGCGGCGCAGCACGAAGTCACCAACCTCGCGCGCGACGTTCTGCGACTGCGCGCCCAGCCGTCGGTCGGTCCAGTGGACTACTCCATCGCTATAGACTGCTGCTTCCTTGATCGCTTCAAGGCCCGATTCCGATGCAATGTCAGATGACTCGGTCGCCCTTGAGTCGACGCGCATGCGCCATGCGCGCGCGGTGCGACCGTGCAGGCCATTGCGGCAGGTGCCGGGGTAGATCAGCTCGCCATGCCGTGCGCGTTGCGTGCCCTGGGCAGCCCAGGCCTCCTCGATGTCCTTGCGCGAGCAGGCGCATGGGTAGGCCAGCTTGTGCGCCACCAGTTGGTCCAGCGCCGCCTGGTACCGGGCATGGCGTTGGCTTTGGTAGACCGGCGGCTGGTCGCTGACCAGGCCGAGGGCGGCGAGTTGCTGCAGGATGAGCCGGTCCATGCCGGGCAGGCAGCGCGTGCTGTCCACGTCCTCTATGCGAACCAGCCACTGGCCACCGTGTGCGCGGGCGTCCAGCCAGCTTGCCAACGCCGCCACCAGCGAGCCCGCGTGCAGCGGACCGGTAGGCGAGGGCGCGAACCGGCCCCTGTACAGGGCGCTCACGCCACTTGCAGCGCCAGCTCCAGGCCGGAGATGAAGGCGTCTTCCACGCGGTGGCCCAGGCACCAGTCGCCGCAGGCGCCGATGCCGGATTTGGCATCCCACAGATGCGTCTGGCCCAGCGCCTGCATCGTCTTGGCATAGCGCCAACGCTGGGTTTGCGTGTGCGCGGGCTGGGCGCGGATGCCGGTGACCTCGGCAAATGCCTTGAGCAGCTTGGCCTCGACGCGCGCGTTGTCGTCCTCCAGATGTTCCTGCGACCATGCGGCGCTGGCCTGCACCGTCCAGCGCTCAATGGCGCTGCGCCCCGGCTTGGAGGACTCGCGCGCCAGCCAGGCCATGCGGTGGTGGGTACTGCGCGCGGCATTCCATTGCGGACCCAGGCTGGACATGCCTGGTTGCATGGCGTTGGGGAAAGCCAGCATCAGGGTCCAGCACGGCGCCGTCTTGACAACGGCCATCTGGCCGCTCAGCTTGGGCGCCAGTTCGGAGCGCTCCAGCAGGTCCCGACCCGGGGTGGCGGGCATGGCCAGCAACACGGCATCAAAACCGCAGAAGACATGGTGTGCATCGTCGGCACCCTCTGTGCGCAACTGCCAGCGATTGATGCTCATGGGGTCGCGCTCGATGCGGGTCACGCGTGTCTCAAGATGCACTTGCTCACCCAACGGCTGCGCCCAGCGGCTGACCAGGGCACTCATGGCCGGACGTGGCACCCAGTGCGGATCCTTGGCGGGCAAGCTGGCGGCGGCCACGCGGCCGAGTTCGTCGAGCACGCGCACGGCGTTGGCGCTCCAGGGTTTGCAAAGGCCGGGTGTGGTTTCCAGCGCGGTGGCAAAGCGCGCGTCGCGCACGGTGAAGTATTGGGCTCCCGGATCGAAGGTGCCAAAAGGACTCTCACGCGAGGCCATGCGACCGCCGACGACCTCGCCCTTTTCGAACACGGTGACGTCGTGACCGGCTTGCGCCAGGGTGCGGGCGCAGGTCACGCCGGCCATTCCTGCGCCGACTATGGCGATGCGTCGGGAGTAGGTCATGGGTTGGGTCTCCTGTGGTTGTATGACTCACACTTTACACGGCGGCGGCCACCATCGGTTCAGGGACCGAGATGGCGGGTCAGCAGCGCGGCGCGCGTGGCGGGGCTTTCGAGTTGCTTGAGCCACCATTGAAGGGCCAGTCCGCGCGCCGACTTGGGGCTCTGGCGCCAGGCGTAGCTCAGGCGCACCTGACGCACTGGCCGCTCGGTCTGGCGCATCACCAGCCGCCCGGACTGGACGTAGGGGTTGGCCATGGATTCAGGCAGAAAGCCGCCGCCCAAGCCCCGTAATTGCGCATCGAGCTTGGACTGCATGGTCGCCACCGTCAGTACATCCTGACCGCCGAGTAAACCAAAGGTCATGCCGCCGCCACGCTGCACCGTATCGGCCACCGCCACGGCCCGGTGTTGCCGTATCAGGCTGTCCTTGATCGGCTCAGCGGCCTGGGCCAGCGGATGGTGTGGCGCCACGGCGTAGATGAAGCGCATCTCGCCCAGCGGCTTGCTGTGTACGTCGGCCTGGTTGGTGCTGTCGGCCGCGCCAATGGCCAGATCGGCCTGGCCCGAAGTCAGGGCTTCCAGTGTGCCGGACAAGGCTTCGTCGCGCAGGCGCAGGCGGGTAGGCGGAGACTGCGCCATGAAGCTGCCACACAGCTCCATCACGGTGGCGTGGGCAATGACGGTGTCCACGGCGATGGTGAACTGCGGCTCCCAGCCGGTGGCGACACGCCTGACGCGGTTGGCCACGGCGTCGATCTCGTGCAGCAGACGCGCGCCTTCACTGAGCAGTTCGGCGCCGGCCTCGGTGAGCCGGGCCTGGCGCGAGCTGCGGTCATACAGCAGTACATCCAGCGCATCCTCGATCTGGCGCACCCGGTAGGTGAGGGCACTGGGCACCACGCCGAGCGCACGCGCCGCCGCGGCAAAGCTGCCTTCCTTGGCGATGGTCTGCAACATGGCCAGTGCATCGGGGGTCAGAACATCGCGAGCGGTTTGCATGAAAAGCGTGTTTAGGTTCGATGTTTTTGAATGATGCCATCAAAAGGGATGCATTGCTGGCGAGCCGGCGGGGCCTAAAGTCACTTTCATGGAAGGAGATAGACACATGTTGAGCATTCGCAAATCGGCGCAGCGCGGCTTCGCCGACCACGGCTGGCTGAAGTCGTTCCATAGTTTCTCGTTTGCCGGCTACTACGACCCGCAGCACATGGGCTGGGGCAACCTGCGCGTCATCAACGAGGACTGGATCGCGCCCGGCATGGGCTTTGGCACCCATGGACACCGCGACATGGAGATCGTTACGTACGTGCTGGCGGGTTCGCTCGCGCACAAGGACAGCATGGGCAATATCGAGACCATTCCGGCTGGCGAGGTGCAGCGCATGACGGCCGGCACCGGTGTGCAGCACAGCGAGTTCAACCACGCGAAGGATGCCACCACGCACCTGTTGCAGATATGGATTCAGCCCAACGCCACGGGCCTGGCGCCGAGCTACCAGCAGGCGCGCTTCCCGGACGACGAGAAACGCGGCCGGCTGCGCCTGATTGCCTCGGGGGAAGGGGCGCAGGGGTCGGTCTCGATACACGCCGATGCGCGGCTTTACGCCGGGCTGTTTGATGGCGCAGAGAGCGCCGAGCTGGCGGTGGCGCCGGGGCGCAAGGTCTACGTGCATTTGGTGCGCGGTGCGCTGACGGTCAACGACCAGGCGCTGGCCACGGGCGATGCGGCGCTGCTGGAGGGGGAGTTGCGCGTGTTGCTGCGCTCGGGCAAGGACGCCGAGGTGTTGGTGTTTGACCTGCAGGCCTGACCCTAACCCCCCGGCGCGGTTCAGTTCATTGGTAAATCAGAGTAAAGGAGTCTTCGAATGGCAAAAGTAGCGGTTGTTTTTCATTCCGGTTACGGACACACCCAGCGCATGGCACAGTCGGTGGCCGAGGGGGCGGATGCCCAACTGGTGCCCATCGATGCGGATGGCAATCTGCCCGCCGACGGCTGGGAAACCCTGGCCGCGGCAGACGCCATCATCATGGGTTCGCCCACCTACATGGGCAGCGTCAGCTGGCAATTCAAAAAGTTTGCCGATGCGTCGAGCAAGCCCTGGTACACGCAGTCCTGGAAAGACAAGATCTTTGGCGGCTTCACCAACAGCGCCAATGTCAATGGTGACAAGCACTCAACCTTGCATTACTTCATGACACTGGCGATGCAGCACGGCGGCATTTGGGTTGGCACCGGCTTGAACTACAACAATACCAAGGCGTCGCAGCGCGCCGACGTGAACTACCTGGCTTCGTCGGCCGGGCCGATGGCGCAGACCCCTGGTGATGCCAGCGCGGCCGAGATGAATGCAGGTGACCTGGAAACCGCACGGCTGTTTGGCCAACGCGTGGCCGAGGTTGCCGCCAGGTTCCGCGGCTGACGGGCACGAGTTCAGGGCGGGCCGGCGAGCGCCTGCGGATCGCGGTACTGCACGCAGTTGCGACCGTGGGCCTTGGCGGCGTATAGCGCCTGGTCGGCGCTGATGAGCAACTGCGCGGCGTCGCAGCGGTCGCCAGGCAGCATGGCCGAGACGCCCAGGCTCACCGTGATCTGGTTCGAATTGCCCGATCTGCTGTGCGGTAGCTTGAGGTCGAGCACCGCCTGGCGCAGGTGTTCGGCAATTGCCATGGCATTGTGCTGCGCACAGTCGGGCAGGATCACCGCAAATTCCTCACCGCCGTAACGCGCCAGCTTGTCGGTTGAGCGCATCAGGGCGCCCTGCAGTTTCTGTGCCACCGTCGTCAGCACCTTGTCGCCGGCCGGATGACCGTACTCGTCGTTATAGGCCTTGAAGTAGTCCACGTCGACCATGATCAGGGCCAGCCGTGTGCCCTGGCGGCGGGCACGGGTGAATTCCTGATGGTAGAACTGGTCGAAGAAGCCGCGGCTGAAGGTGCGCGTCAGGCTGTCGGTCATCACCTCTCGGCTGAGGCGATCGGTGTGCCGCTGCAGCACCTTTTCGCGGCTGATGGAGCGACTGGAGTCGGTGATCTGTATCAGGCAGCACCAGCCCCACGGGCTGATCTGCAGAGGCGTCAGCGTGATGGCATGGGGCATGCGATCGGCCGGGTTGGCCGGCGGCAATCCCGCATACACCGGCAGCGGGCCGCGGTGCAGCACGTTCGACAATACCACCGGCAGCTTGTAGCGCAGCGCGTTGCCCATGGCGGTGACGAAGGAGGCTGGCAGGGCCGCGCCAAACGCGTCGGTCAGACTCTGGCCGATCGCGGCCGGGCTCGCCACGCCGGTGTGACGGGTCATCCAGCCGTTCCAGCGCAGCACGCGCTGATCGGCGTCGACCAGCACCAGCCCAAAGCTCACGGCATCAAAGATGACCGCCCATGCTGTCTCGACCTCACTTGCTGTGGTTTCCATGGTGTGCGACCTGTTACACCCGCTGCAGGAACTGGTCCAGGTGTTGGACCAGTTGATCGAGCGACGCGGAGCTGAGCCAGAAGATCAGGGTGCCCTGGCTGCGCCGCTTCTCAATGGTCATGTTCATGTGCAGGATCAGCATCACCGGGTTGTCCGGGTCGGCGACGATGCGTCCTATCACCACGTCAGGCGTGTCGCTGGCGTATTCGGGCAGCGTGCTCTCGAAGCTGATGTGCAGGGTGTCGGCCATGGCCGACAGGCAGGCGTTGAGGATGATGTTGCCGACCTCGCACATCGCTTCCTGTTCGTATTCGACAAGGTCCTCGCGCTGCACCTGGGAGCCCAGCATTTCCTGCACGATCTCCAGCGCCCGCTCCTCGGTGAACAGCAGCGACGCGGCGATGGTGAACGGTCCCCTGAACTGTTGCTTCACCGAGCCCAGGCGGGCCGAGGACAGCGACAGCACGCCGGCATTGATTTCGTTGGCGCGGTAGAACTCCACCCTCGGGACCGACAGCAGCACCTCATCGCCAACGATGTCGCTCAGGCTGGACGCCGCCCGACCGGCACCGATGTTGAATATCTCGGTGAGGGCGTCGAGCTGCTGCTCACTGAGCGCCATCACCCCTGCTCCTGGAAGTAGGCCAGGGTCTGCGCCACCGTCTTCTCGGTGACCGGCTTGGCCACGAACTGCACGCCGAGTTGAGCGGCGCGCTCCCGCTGGGTCTCCTGGATGTTCGCGGAGAACAGCGCCAGCCGCAGGCTGGGTTGTAGTCTGAGCAGTTGCTCGGCGGCCTCGGTGCCGACCAGCCCTGGCATATTGATGTCCATGGTGCAGTAATCGAAGCGCTGTTCCTTGGCCAGGCCAAGGGCCGCCTCGCCGGATGCGGCCTCGGTGATGGACCAATCGGGAAAGCGCGCCAGGATCAGCGACTTGATCAGCATGCGCGAGACGCGGCTGTCATCGACGACGAGCACGCTTTTTGGGTTGGGGTTGACCATGATGAGGTGCCTTCTGATCTTCGATTGCGTGACGCTCGCAGGCAGTGTACCGCCGGGCGGCGACGGCTTCAATGACCGGGATCAAGTTGCGACGGCACTCACCGCGTGACGGCTACCGGGAAGTCCGCGATGCCCTGCGGCACGATGGTCACCGGGGACTGCTTGCCGCGCGTCATCGCCTTGACGCGCTCGGAGATGTAGAGGTCCAGCATCTTGTGCGTGATGCGGCCCGACCCGCTGCTGTCGGCTTCGCCGCTCATGCCTTCGATGACGGCGCGGGTGAACGCGCCGTTGCCCCACTTGGCGGACTCCTGGGCGAATTGCCGCCCGGTCGAGGCGGCAAACACGATGACGCCGTTCTCCGCGCTGGAGAGTTCATTGACCACTGCACTGAGGTCGTTGCCGATGCCGCGCCGGCCAGTGCCCAGCACGTTGCCGGAATGGCAGGTGTCGATGAAGAACAGCGCCTTGCCAGGTAGCGAGGCCAGGGTGTTGCGAATTTCCGTGAAGATGACGCCCGAGCGCTTGAGCTTGTCCACATCAGCGTCCTGCGGCAGGTAGTAGTACACGCCGTCGCTGTCATTGACGCCGTGGCCGCCGAAGAACACCACGCCCACGTCGCGCGCCGTCATCTCGCGGCGGATCCATTCCAGACCGTCCAGGATGTCATCCCGTTTGGCCTTGTCATCCTGTAGCAGGCGTACCTCGACCTTGCGGTAGAGCCGGTTCTCCTGTTGCTTGAAGACTTTGACGAAGTCGCTGGCGTCCTTGGCCGCATAGTCCAGATGCAGTGAGGTGTCGCGGTAGTTGCTGACGCCCACCGCCAGCACATAGAGCACGGGGCGCAGGTCTGCGCCCGCGGCCACGGCTGGCGCCGCACTCGGGGCGGTGGCTGGGGTCGATGCGCCGCTGGCGGTCCGGGGTCCGGCCCATTTAAGGCGCAGCAGCGCAGGCGACGAGAAGCCGTTGCGGTTCTGGGCGAACAGCATCAGTTCCAGGTCCTGTGCCGGTAGTACGACACGCTGGCTGTAGCGCACTTCGGTCTCCAGCGCGGCGCCGGCCGAGCGACCGGACACCTGGGCGGGCTCAAGCCACGCCCCCGCCGTGCCTTGTGGAAGCTCCAGGATGCTGCCATTGACGCGTGCGCGCAGGCCTGTGGTCGGTGCATCGCGCGGGGCGCGCACGGTGATGTCGAGCGTCACCTCGCGCGCGCTGAAGGTTGCGCCATCGGCCGGCGACTGCACCGTGATCAGCGGCGGCACGCTGAGTTCAATAGCCGGCGGTGCGCTGGCGGCTGTCGCCACGGTGCCCGGGGCAGGCTGGGTCGCGCTGGGCGGCGCGACCGGCCGATTGGCGGCCAGATCGGCCTCGCGCACCGCGCTGTCGAGGTCGGCGCTGGCCAGCACGCGGGCGATCACGTCCGGGCGCAACAGGGTGGTGCGCAGGCGCGAGCCGGCGAAGAAGTCCGCCGAGTGCGAGGCGCCACGCGGCACGTGCCAGCCGAACAGGTCTTCGCCACCGGGGCTGGCCAGGTAGTGGCCCTTGGGCGTCCAGATCACCCAGCGCTTGCCATCGGCGTGCGGCAGCAGGCTCAGCAACTCCGCGCCGTCGCGGCTGCGAAACCAGCGCACCGTGCCGTCGCCTAGGGCCGCCAGCACCCAGCGGCCGTCGCCCGACACGTTGACCTGCCAGGCAGGGCCGGGGGCAGGGACGCGCCAGAGTTCGTTGCCGTCGCTGCGGTAGTAGCGCAGGTAGAAGCTGGTGCCCAGTGCCAGGTTACCGCCAGTCGGGCTTAGCGCCGCGCTCATTGCGCGTTCGTTCTCCGTCAAGGGCAGGGCCCGGCCGTTCAGTTTGGGCCGAGGGCTGTCAAACCAGTCCTCCACCTTGGCGCCCTTGACGTTGGCGGTGGGCGCCGGCCAGTCGCGTTGCGGGTCATGCCAGCCGGCTTGCGCCAGGTTGAAGCCCATGAGCCGGATCGGGCCGGCCATCGCGTCGACGCCGAAGGCCACGCCGGTGCCATCGCGCGAGACGCGAAAGGCCTCACGCCCGCCCCGGAAGTCAACGATCTGGCTGCTTTGCAGATGCTGGCCCGACGGGGCCACCCAGCCCCAGGCCGGGTCGGTCGCGGCAAACACCAAGCGCCCGTCGGCCAGCGTGCGCAGCCCAATTACGCTGTTGCGGGTCAGACCGCTGTCGTTGATAGTTCCGCGGCCCTGCTCGGTCCATTGCCGCAGCCCGTGCAGACCGTCGCGTCGGCGCCAGGTTCCGGAGGCGGACAGCACGCGGCCATCGCGCGACCAGGCCAGCGCGTTGAGGCTGCCTGGGCCCAGGCCGCCGGTGTCGGGGGCATAGGCCTGCGCCAGCGTGGCAGCGTCCAGCACGACCACGGCGGAGGCGTCCGAGAAGCCCACCGCCAGCTTGCTGCCGTCGGGCGCGTAGGCCAGGCCAAAGGGTTGCTGACCGCCGGCCGGGCGCGTCGACTTGGTCAACGTCATTGCGCCCGCAGACAGTTGGTAGAGTCGAACGGACCCGTCGGCGCTGCCGACGGCCAGACGCTTGCCATCCGGTGCGAAGTCGGCGCCGGTAACTTCGCCCTCGTATTGCCTGTCCGATCCCAGTTCCCGGCTGCTACGCCACGCCGAGTCGGAGCCGAACAACCGTATGCCGTGGGTGCCCCACAGGCCGATCAGCAGCGTGCGGCCGTCGGGACTGAAGGCTAGCCGCGTGATGGTGTTGGGCAGGGCAGTGATGCGCTGCAGCAGCTGGCCGCTGGCGCGATCGAACAAATAGACATCGTTGTCGGACGACCAGCCGCCGGCGGCCACCACCGTGCCGTCCGGGGTGATGGCGGCGGCAAACAATTTGCCCTCATTGCCCGGACCGATTGGGGGACGCAGCGTCTGCAACAAGGCGCCATTGGACAGGCTCCAGACGCGTGCGGTCTTGTCTTCGGATGCGGTGACGGCGAACTGGCCCGCGGCGTCCACGTCCAATGCGCGGATGGGCGCGGCATGTGTTCCGACCTCCACGCGCAGCAGGGGCGGCTGGACGGGCGGAGTCTGGGCCCGGGCGCCAAGCGCACAGGACAGCAGCAGCGCCAGCGCCCCGATGCCCCGACCCAGCGCGGTGAGCGGCACGCCACGTTTGCCGTGCCGCGCCGTCAACCAACGGCGCGATGAAGTCGGGCTGCGGGGATGGGCAATGCCGATCACGCCGCGTACCGGTCAAGAGCAGCTCACGGGCTTGAGCTCGATGCGCCGGTCCAGGGCGTCGGACACGTCTTCGCGCCCGGTGGCCACCAGCGGGTCCTTGGAGCCGTAACCGCGGGCGCTGAGATGCCGGGCCAGATCCTTGCGCTGTTCGATCAGGCGTTGGCGCACGTACTCGGCGCGTTGCAGAGAGACCCGCTCGTTCAAGGCTTCCGAACCAGCACGCCCGGTGTGGCCGGCGACCTCGATGCAGCCACCGGTGGTGGTGGCCACTTGGGCGGACTGTCTGGCCAACTCCTTGAGCCATCGGTCGTAAGGGGCATCATCCTTGCTGAATCTGGTGCCGCCGTTCTGGAAACCGAACTTGACCGCCAGGCGTTTGGCACCCAGACCCTGCTCGGCGATCTTGGCAAAGGCCTTCATCGCAGGCTCGCGCCGCCCCAGCCGCAGATTGGAGAGGTAGATGCCGGTATGCACCCGTGGCTGGTCACCCGCCGGATTGCGCAGCAGCGCCGTGAACAGGGCCAGCGATTCCTTGTACTTGCGCTGGTTGTAGGCTTGCGTGGCCTCTTCGATGCTGGCGATGGCCGACACCTTGTCCAGGTAAGCCGCCTGGATCGGGTCACCGGCCTTGGTGCCCTGGCAAGTCTTGATGTAGCCCTCGACGATACGGTCATTGATCCATAGCGGCGCGTCGCGGAAGTAGGGCAGCGGGCTGGGATCGACGCCACCGGTCTGGGCGCGGGCAAAGCCCTTGCTCACGATCTTGCCGGTCTTGAGGTCCGCCAGTGCGAAGCAGACCCGGTAGGCGTTGCGCTCGCCATCGCCCTTGCCCTGCAGGTTGATCGGCGTGAAGGTTCCTATGAATACCAGGGGCAGCGCCGACAGGTTGGCGGCATT
>Ga0208262_1000374_pt1 | contig 16197 bp, 15 predicted proteins | sample LakWasMet15_LOW5_2_FD_183863 | JGI IMG/M metagenome (GOLD analysis project Ga0208262, IMG submission 183863) | Freshwater sediment methanotrophic microbial communities from Lake Washington under simulated oxygen tension - Sediment Metagenome... | ecosystem: Environmental > Aquatic > Freshwater >... | reverse complement strand
GCCGATTGGTGCCGTAGAACGGCGTGGTGAGATCCTTATAAAATTGCGAACGATCAGCGGCGACGCCGGCACGAATCTTATCAAACACCTCGATTGTTAGGCCTGCAGGATTGGCGTCGGTCTTGAGCATCAGCGGCGACACAGCACCCATCAATACCACCTTCGCGACGCGTTGAGACCCATGACGGCCAATATATCGGGCAACTTCACCGCCGCCGGTCGAGTGGCCAACCAAAGTAATGTCATTTAGTTCTAGCCTGTCGATAAGCTCTGAGAGATCGTCAGCATAGGTGTCCATGTCGTTGCCGTTATAAGGCTGACTGGAGCGGCCATGACCACGACGATCATGAGCAATGCAGCGATAGCCATTGGCTGCCAAGAAGACCATCTGACTTTCCCAAGCATCGGCGCTGAGCGGCCAGCCGTGACTGAAGACTACGGCTGGCCCAGAGCCCCAGTCTTTGTAGTAAATTTCTGTGCCATCTTTGGTAGTGATCGTGCTCATGATGAAATTTCCTGTTTAAGTTAGTGTGCGATAGGGCTTTCAGCGAACAAGTAATAGCTAAGCTTCTTAGAGAACTCTCGGGGCTTTGCAGCGAATCCACGCCAGACTCTCCGATCGGTTGTCCCTTGGTGTTGAGGCCAGCAGCAAAGTTGATGCATGCTCGCATAGCAACTAAGTTAACCGCCTAATGGTCTATTGACTTCGCCCAATTTGGATCGACGCTATTGGTAATCGGACTAGTCACCCGCCAAATGGCATTGCCAACATCATCGGCAACCAGCAAGGCCCCGTTTTTGTCAAGCACAACACCGACCGGTCGTCCGAAGGCTTCGTTATCGCCACTAACAAAACCTGTCAGCACATCAATCGGATCCCCAGTTGGTTTACCTTCTTTGAAAGCTACAAAGATTACTTTATAACCACTGCGCGGCTCGCGATTCCAGGATCCGTGCTGGCCGATGAAAACGCCATTGTCGAATGGTGCCGGCCATGCGGTTTTCTTGGAAAAGGCCAGGCCGAGTGAAGCGGTGTGGGTTCCAAGCGCATAATCCGGCGCTCTGGCTTTAGCGACTAGATCGGGACGTTGCGGCTGCACGCGTTCGTCCAGATGTTGACCAAAGTAGCTATACGGCCAACCAAAAAAGCTGCCATCGGGTACTGAAGTCAAGAAATCCGGCACCAGGTCGCTGCCGATTTCATCGCGCTCGTTAACCACTGTCCACAGTATGCCGCTGTCCGGTTCCCAGGCGAGGCCGTTGGGATTGCGCAGACCGGACGCGAAAATGCGGTAGCTTCCGCGCTGTGGATCCACTTCCCAGATGGCGGCACGGCCGACTTCCTGGTCCATGCCGTTTTCGGCAACATTACTGTTTGATCCTACCGTCACATACAACCGCGTTCCGTCCGCACTAGCCAGAACATTCTTAGTCCAATGATGATTAATTGGTCCGCCCGGCAGATCTAGTACTTTGGTTCCCGGTTGCGAGATTCGGGTTTGGCCTTGGGTGTAGGTAAATCTCAGCAGCGCATCGGAGTCGGCGACGTAAAAATCATTGCCGACCAACGCCATACCGAAAGGTGAATTGAGTCCTTCGATAAACACCGTCCGCAATTCTGCCACACCATCACCGTCGGTATCGCGCAACAGTGTGATGCGATTGGCGCTGGGTACACCTGCGCCAACCTTATTCATCATCCATTTCATGACCCAGCCTTTGATGCCTTTCCCGTCCTCCGGTTTGGGTGGTGCATTGGTCTCGGCGACCAAAACATCACCGTTAGGCAACACATATAACCAACGTGGGTGATCGAGCCCGGTGGCGAAAGCATTAACAGCCATCCCTGGCGCAGCTATTGGACTGCTATTTTGTGACCAGCCCACAGGCGAAGCGATATTAATCGTAGGAATCAGTGTCGGATTAGGTGCCGGCAATTGAGGATTTAGACCAACTCCCGCCGCGAACGGTAACTGGGCAACTTCACCGCAGGCAGTTAGCGTAATCGCTAGCGTCGAGAATAATAAACTGTATCTGTGGTTCATTTATATCCTGCCTAATGCTAATGTTGGGCAGTTGCCATTTTCCGACAACTTTCGGCACAACTGTTACAGGCCTCGACGCACTCATCCATGCCACCAATCTTTTTGCAACTTGCTGCACAAGCTTCACAAATCTTGGCACACACTTCACAAACATGCCGATGAAAAGGCGAGCTACTGAGCTGAAAATTCGCCGATGTCTGACAAATTTCGGCACAGTTCAGCATCTGGCGAAAGTGCTCAGCTTCAATATGCTCTCCACCGGCTTTAAGGCAATGGTTCATGGCGGTATGCAGGCAGACTTGATGGCAATGGCTACAGGCTTCAATACAGGCTTGCATGGACTGATCAGTATTTGTGTGAGCATAGGCTGGTTGATTCATGGCGTTCTCCTGGATTTAAAGAGATAAGCATTGACCGAAAATGAGCAAGCCATTTCGGCCAAGGGCTAAGGCTTCAAGTGATACTTGGGATCGCCTCAAAACCTTGTGGGCACTCTAACCGCTAAATTAATCACAGTCGGTTCGCTAGCGCTCATAGATTCTTAGCAGAACTAAATGGGCATCATCAACCAAAACATCGCAGCCACAGCTATGGCCATGACGGCTGTGCATAACCAGCCCAGTGCCTTCAGTTTGAAGGAAATTATGAACCGACCCATGACCTCTGGACGCGTGGCCATAAGCAGCATCACCCCCATAATCGGTACGGAAATGACCCCATTGATGACCGCACTCCAGTAGAGTGCCTTGATGGGATCAATGGGGGTAAAGCAAAGCCCGACGCCGATCATGGTTGATATCGCGATAATCCCATAGAAACCTTTTGCCATAACGGGCTTTAATTCCAGGCTATTGCGCCAGTGGAATGCACCGGCCATCGCATAGGCGGCAGAACCCGCTAATACCGGAATTGCCAGCAAACCGGTGCCAATGATGCCAGCACTAAATAGCCAAAAAGTAAATTCGCCGGCAATAGGACGCAATGCAGAGGCTGCCTGCGCCGACGTGTGAATCTCGGTCACACCGTGTTGATGTAGAGTCACTGCCGTCGTTAAGATAATAAAGAATGCAACTAGGTTGGAAAATGCCATACCAATTAGGGTATCGACCTTGATGCGGCGAAAGTTGGCACTTGCCTGGTCGGGCGCATCTTTCAGTTTTTTGGCTTGCGGATTGGCATGCTCATCCTCAATCTCTTGAGATGCCTGCCAGAAGAACTAGTAAGGGCTGATCGTGGTGCCAAAAACGGCAACGACGGTAGTGACGTATTCCGGTTGCCATGATAAGTGCGGCAACACCGTATTTGTCAGCACTTGTGTCCACGGTATTTGCACGACAAATACGGTTGAAACATAGGCAAGTAAGGCGAGCGTAAGCCATTTCAGGAGATGAACGTAGCGGCTATAGGGAATAAATAGTTGTAGACACAGCGATAACACACCGAAGCCAACGACATACAGGTGTGTGAAGCCACCTATCATCAATTTCAAGGCACTTGCCATGGCAGCGACATCGGCAGCGATATTGATGGTATTGGCAACTAATAGCAGTCCGACGATTGTATACAGCAGCCCTGGCGGGAAATGTTGGCGAATATTAGTAGCCAAGCCATGGCCGCTGACACGGCCGATTTCGGCACTGATCATCTGGATGCCAACCATTAAGGGATAGGTCAACAATACGGTCCACAGCATGCTGAAACCAAACTATGCACCGGCCTGCGAATAGGTAGCGATGCCACTGGGATCATCATCAGCGGCGCCAGTAATCAAACCAGGGCCAAGTTTCTTTAACCAGGACTCTGGTTGATCATCATTACCCTTGGCTGGTTCATCTGCTTGTGACATATTTCTCGCGACTTAAGGTACCTAACTGCTTGCTTAATAGTTGCATGATTAAAGGACTTAATCGTATTTCAGTGATGCCGATGCAAGATCAGGCTTAACATCGTAAGTCAATGCTGGGATTTCTAGTTACCGGACTTCCCCTTCCCGTTTAGTTTCCAACAGAAGGTTTTGGTATTCATGATCTTCCAGCTTGCCGTCACTACCAGCGTCTACTTTGTCGAATACTTGCAATAAATAAGGAAAATTCTGTAATTCATCTTTAGTAATGTAATGATCTTTGTTGATATCTGCCTGAGCAAATGTTGGCAATTTTCCTTTCCCATCGGTCGGTTTGCTTACAGGTTGAGCAGCATTTGCACCTTTTTCGTTGGTGCCTGAGTTTGTGATCGACTCGCCATGGTCAGTGGTTTTTTCATCACTATGCTTTGCGGGGTGAGATTCGCTAGGTTCTTGGCTGCTAGGTCCGGTCGTTTTGGGTACACCTTTATATTCCGTAGCCCCTTGGTTGGTCGTGCCGGTTGTATTTGGCACACCTTTATATTCGATGTATCGATAACCTTTCTTGGCATCTTGAGTTCCGGTCGCTTCAGCGTTGGCAGGTGTGCTAATAGAGCTAAGGCCGATAGTCATTACAGCCAACAAGACAGGTAAACTGGCAATTCTAAGAAAATGCAATTGTGTTATATCAATTTGATTGGCATTTATAGGGTTAGATACTGCAACTGTGTTTTTTGTGGTTTTCATAATGAATTCCTATATAAATAATTAAGGGGGATCAATTGCATCTCGAAAGTAGTTTCAACGAAAATAACTTGTTGATTGCCTATTTAAAAACAATTAAAACCACCCGAAGCTTGCGGTTAGAACTAATTTAATAATCACAATTCAACTATAAAAGTATATTTGGCGTGCTGCTTCCTATCATGCCTACTTTATTATTGAGAACATCAAGAACTAGCATATAACATCGTCGTCATATGCAGCGTTGTTCTGCTCACGCCTGAATCCAAATGGAGCAATAGATTCAAGGTGTAAAGATAATATTGATAAGGGTTATTTACGTCGGTGCGCTATCACACATAATGTCAAGGATATTACTGAATCAATTTATAATTCATATTAACCCCATATTTTTTTCTCATTCAATGCAGAATCAAGGTTTATAAAAAAACAAAATCTTACCGCATATTATTTTTGCCAATTATTTCTGGCGAAAGAACCAAGACAAAGTTTTTAAGACTATTAATTTGTGAGTTATTTTCTCTATGTGCGCGGTCGTACAGACCGATTTTAGTCATGCGTGTAGATTCAAAACACAGGCTAAGGCATTAAAAAAAATATTTGGTGATTGACGTAATTGATAAATCGATTTATCCAATTAATATTTGGTCTTTTAATCCTTGCCTGTGCTACTGACTAAGAATTAACGCTCATACTAAGCCAACCGGAGAAAAACTATGTTTAGCACCGACCAAATTAAGCCTGATATGCCAGTTGTCTGTTCTCAAGATGGTCAGTTTGCTACTGTCGATCATATGGAGGGGCCGAGCACCATTAAGCTAACAAAAGATAAGACCGGACAGCACCATTACATTCCTGTTACTTGGGTAACTTCAACCGAGGGTGGCAAAGTTAAAGTAGACCGCCCCGGAGATCAGGCGATGGAAGACTGGTCGACCAGTCCACCAGTCCACCAGTCCACCAGTCCACCAGAACAATGGGCCAATGACTTCATGGGAAATCAATAAGGTCGACTGAAAATCAGTTAACGCTTCGCAATGGCATCCCAACTGCGTGATAAAGCAACATAGGAATCGTAATGAAAGGTTTTGTACAGGATATCGAGGGTCTGGCCGTCAATAATGAAGCATTTTGCCGCGTGCTCTATATAGCAAAGCATTGTCAGCTGGTGCTGATGGCCTTAAAGCCGAAGGAAGAGATCGGCGAGGAAGTTCACAAGCTCGACCAGTTTTTTCCTGTCGAGGTTAGTTGACTCAGTATGTCCAGAGTTCGTCGAACCATAAGTGGAATTAACTTATTCTGAGTTTTTAAAACCGGAAATATTATGTAGGCGGCATGTGAACTCGATACCTCTGACTGATCAACCCATTTTTGATTATGGCATTGCGTTAGGGATCGGTCTGCTAATCGGTGCCGAACGCGAACGGCACAAAGGAACTGGACCGACTCGATCATCGATGGGCATTCGTACCTTTGCCACGGCTGCGCTGTTGGGGGCTGTGAGTTTTTCGCTAGGTGGTCCGACACTGCTGGCTGTCATAGCATTGGCTATTGCAGGGCTTACCGCGATAGCCTTTTGGCTTAGCCAAGAGCAAGATCCAGGTTTGACGACCGAAGCAGCATTGCTGCTCACACTGCTACTCGGGGGCTTAGCAATGCGCGAGCCCGCTATAGCGGCAGGGGTGTCGGTCATTTTGACCATATTACTGACCGCACGATCTGTCCTTCATCACTTCGTCAGCACAATTCTGACTGACATCGAACTCAACGATACCTTGATTTTGGCAGCCGCAGCGCTTGTACTGTTACCCCTCGCCCCAGACCAGTACATGGGGCCTTTTAATGCCTTGAATCCACGGACGATCTGGATAATTGTTATCCTCATCATGTCCATCAGCGCTACCGGATACCTTTCACTGCGTGTCATGGGGGCGCGTATCGGCCTGCCCATCACCGGTCTTGCTTCAGGTTTTGTGTCGAGTGCTGCCACTATTAGTGCAATGGGAGCACGAGCTGCGAAGACATCAACTCTATTGTGGGGTGCCGTTGCCGGTGCAGTTTTATCAACCGTAGCAACCATTGTTCAAATGACTGTGGTGTTGGCAGCAACCAACCAGGCAACGCTGTCGGTGTTATGGTTATCGCTAGCTTGCGCTGGCGTTACCGCAACCGCTTATGGTGTAATCTTTACCCTAATCGCCCTGCGTCAGAAAGTACCAAAGGTCGTTGACTTAGGACAACCGGTCAGTATCAAGACAGCTTTGCTCTTCGCTGCTACGGTTTCCTCCGTCATGCTGCTTACAGCAGCACTTCAACAGTGGTTGGGTAAAGAAGGAGTCATCGCTGCCGCAGCAATTGCTGGTTTTGTCGATACCCATTCCGCTGCCGTCGCGGTAGCGTCCCAAGTGGCAACCGGAAAAATCAATGCGAACGAAGCCGTATTACCCATTCTTGCCAGCCTGACGACGAACACCATTACCAAAGTTGTACTTGCCGTCCTAAGTGGTAATTGGCGGTTTGTCGGCGCAGTCATCCCTGGTCTAATCCTGGTTATTGTAGCCGCATGGATGGGGGCGGCATTCGCACTTGGGTACTTTTGACAAAAAACAAAAATTGCTCAGTACCGACGATTGGCTGGTTGCCGATTAAGTTTGATCTATTCTGATCCAAACGATGACATTGAATATCCCATCGCCTGACAAGAGCGCATAAGTAACAATCACTCGCTGCATGGCAATCCGTCGTCTTCCATCGCCAGTGGACTGTAGCTTGCGTAATCGCACATTTCGAAGCCTACATCCTTATTAAGGTGGTCAAACCTTACTTACATTAAGATAAAATCGTTCGAGGTGGCCGCAGCTTATAACTCAACGAGTCATACTTTATAAATTTTCCTTTGGTTTTCTTCTACTAAGGTCTGTTAGTTAACCTAGCAATTTTTAACGTGCTAACTTATTACCACAGAGTATCAGTTTTAACTAGAGACGAACAGCTATTCGGTATGATTCAAATTCGACCATAGTCCAGGAGAAAAATATGCAACCTCTTAAATCGTTACTGAGCTCAATACTCATCCTTTGCTCTGCAAATGTTCCAGCACAAGTTCAACAGGTAACTCAACCTGCCAGCGTAATTTTTGAGAATGTCCGCATCTTTAACGGTACTTCTGAGCAGCTTTCGGCGCCGTCGAATGTCTTGATAACGGGGAATGCCATCACAGCTATTTCCACGACACCAATTGCTGCTCCAGCTGAAACATCGGTAACAAGAATTCAAGGCAATGGTCGCACGTTGATGCCCGGTCTGATCGATAACCATGTGCATATTTTCATGAGTGCCAACAGCCAAGCCGAAATGCTCAACCCTAAGGCAAGCTTTGAATCACTGGAGCAAAAAGCAATCGAAGAAGCGAAGCTGATGCTATTCCGTGGTTTTACAGCAGCTCGCGATGTCGGGGGGCCCGTATTTGGCGTAAAACGATCGATTGATTCAGGCAAAACGCTAGGCCCTCGCATTTATCCTAGCGGCGCCATGATTTCGCAAACCTCTGGACATGGTGACTTTCGGATGCCGAATGATCGTTCCCGTCGTTTTGGTGGCCAGATCACAAGGGGAGAGTTGATGGGAATCGGTTTTATTGCCGATGGCCGTGATGAAGTATTAACAGCCACGCGGGAAGACTTACGTGCCGGGGCAAGTCAGATCAAGGTCATGGCAGGCGGCGGGGCTGCCTCCGCATACGATCCACTGGATGTTGCACAATATACATTGGATGAAATGAAAGCGGCCGTTGAGGCTGCTGACGATTGGGGGACCTATGTCACTGTTCATGCGTATACACCTAAGGCAGTAGGACGGGCGATCGAAGCAGGTGTTAAATGTATCGAACATGGGCAATTGCTGGATGAGGCGACCATGAAACTGCTCGGCGAAAAAGGTATTTGGCTTAGCCTTCAGGCACTTGACGAAGCCCCCGTAACTGCTAATCCAGAAGTAAAAGCCAAGAAACACACCGTTGTTGAAGGTACTGATAACGCCTTCAAATGGGCAAAAAAATACAACGTTAAACTGGCGTGGGGAACAGATTTTATGTTTAACCCTGCCCAAAATAAAAATCAAAATACCGATATTGTCAAGTTGAAAACATGGTTAACGCCCGCTGAAGTACTTAAGCTGGTGACCCACGACAATGCAGAGCTACTTGCGCTTTCCGGTATGCGTAACCCCTATCCTGGAAAACAAGGTGTTGTTGAAGTAGATGCGCTAGCTGATCTGTTGCTGGTAGAGGGCGACCCTATCGCCGACATCTCTTTGGTCGGCAATCCAGAGAAAAATTTCTTGGTGATCATGAAAGACGGGAAGATTCATAAAAATACGCTACGTTGATTTTCGATCGCATTACTAGCCCGCTCTGCCAGCACCTGAGTGGGTTTAACAAGGCGATATACCTTTTAAATAATTACTAATATCTAGTTTAGGCGCTTGGTCGCCACTAATAAACGGTAATAACTGAAAGGTGGCTTTACACGGTTAATGAGCCATTCAATGGAAAGTGGCGAGAGTCTCTGATTGGCCGAAACTGTGAATTCGCCAATTTCAAACAACGAATCTTGATAGTTGACATTCAAATTCATTTAGCTTTAAAAATGCCAACTTTCAAGGCTAAACTCAATTAGTAGTATTTGCCGTTTTAATATCCACTGAAAAAATATTAATCAGCTACAAAAATTACCAAGACATCAGATTAATTAACCTTAATAATTTCCCATACGTCAGGGCTGTTGACTGGAAATATTCATGTTGATTTTTGGTGAATCGAGGGTGATGATTTACGAAATTAGCATTTATGATGTATTGAAAAATTATTTTTCCACTGACTTTTAACGTCAGTGGCTGGTAAATATCTAAAACTGAATAATACTTACCGCTTTACGATACTCAGGCAATACGGACGCCATGGCAAAAAAGCTAGCGACAGCCCCTGCAAAACCGGTGTATCAATTTCAGGCTATTGAATTAAATGTCGGTCAAATTGTCGGCATACATCCAATACTGGAAAATCTTGCGATCATCACCAGCAACCTGGAATATCTATTAGATTCTGTTAAGGTCGTTGCACCAGACTATTTTCTGCAACTGTTACAACTACATCCTCTTATTCTCGCCAAAGATGCGGGCAGGTATTACTGTGTCAGTAATCCACGGCTATTTCAAACGGCCAAAATTATCCTTCCTGATGATCAGTTACTGGCGTGCAGGCAACTTCTGGACCCAACACCAGAGTCTGTTATTGAAGTGGGGCAAACAGATTTTTATCTCAGTCATCTGTTATTTTCGTTACGGCCTCAGGATGGCGATGAACAATTGTGCCGATTCTGGACTGAGCTGGACACTGATGTAATGCGTGGAATCACGCCAGAAATCAGACACCAAACTTCACTGGCGAAATTACTAAACACATCGCGAAATCTTTCATATCGTCGTCGAGAGCCAAACGGCAAAAAAAATGACCTTGGAAAATAAGGAGAACAATCCGACTTTTTCGCGGTTTACCGCGCACATCGTCTCTGCATTATCGATTGAGGCGGCAACTGTTGACGATCTATTGGAATTTATCGATTGTCATGCTGAGTTACGCGGCTTAGCCGTCATCGCTGACAACCTAATCCCCATACTTAATCTGCTAGATGAAATCGGGCCCAATGCGTCTGAGCTGTCGTCAATAGCGATCGGGCAATGGCAAGCTATTTGCCGACATATCAGTGATGAGGCAAAGACACTTGATATAGTATTCCCCGGCATTATTCTTCCAGCAAAAAATCAGCAAAAACCGTTTTCAAAAATCATTGAGAAATACCCGCTCTATGTCGCGTTATGGTGTCAGTATCCGGAACCCAGCCTGCAGCAGTCGTATCAGTTAATACAAGCCTATTTGCTCTTAACGCAGTTTTATTTTCGAAAGTTCACTGAAAAGGAAGGTAAAAACTACCAAAGTACCACTCGTGAATCGACACGACTCATTCGCCAATTTGCCGATACGGCCAAGCCAACAACCCTATTGGCATTAAGACCATTACTGGCACTGATGCCTGCTGAGCCGGTATTGATGGAAGAATTTCTTGAAGAACTACGCGAGATGGAGGATGACGATGATGAGGAGGAGGGGGGCGATGCCTTAGTTGCCAACGTGTTTAAAAAGAATCTTGCCGTGCTTCGGCGCATGCTCGAGTATGCCGCGGAGCATCGAGGTGGATATAGTCGTCGCAATAATCGAAGTTGGGACGCCATACTTAAACGTGAAGCTATTCGTATACCGATTATCAGCAATGATCCTGACGCACAACCCGTGGATTTCTCTATTGAAACGTTACTTATGCCCAGCCAAACAACAGTAATAGAGAATGCCGCTAGGCGAGCGGGCTGTGCGCCCGGTGAAGTGAAAACGGGCGTTGAACATTTTATTTTTAGTGAGGGTGTTAATGAGCAAGGGATCTCGACGACTTTCATGGCCGGACGTTCGCCGTTGGCCCATATACGGCGTATGCGGGATAAACACCACGCCAGCAATGAGTAATCAGCTGCTGCCGACCCATTGGGGTAGGCTAACATGACAGGAATTGATCCTATTTCTTAGTAGCGTGTCGAATTTGGTTAGAGAGGATACAAGCAAAATCAAAGAATGATGAAACTTATGATTCATATGTAGGCATCGGTTTTCGAATGCGCGACGGCAAAGTCTCAGCCGCTGTTTCCAGCATTTTCAGATTGTTCTTTTCGCCCTCAGCTTCCAACAATGCGCGACGCTGATCTGCGAATTTTGCGTATTCCGTTTCGGCGTGAGCGTCTGCTTGTTTCTTGGATAGACTGCCGGCATTGGGAAGAACATTCCGGTCATTAAATGCCAGGAAGGCATTGAGCTTTTCTTCCCAATCCTTAAGAAAAATGTCCTTGCGCCGACGGGCTTGATCTTCTGCAAAGTCCAGCCACATCACCACGATGCGGTTAAGTTCGCTGATTTCCGATTCGAATAGATAGTTCTTGGTGATGGTCACGTCGGTTTTTTGGACCTTGCCTGATTTCGATGTTGTCAGTCCCATATTCGGACGTAAGCTATCGGCTCGCTCACAGATCTACTATGCCGCCGTTTTGCCGGTCACAGCAAAATGCAGCTTGTTTTGGATCACCTTGAAAAACTGTGTCGTCTCAGCCAGTGTCTGGGAATAATCAGCCGTCATTGCAAAAATCTCCCTCACTCGCAGATACATCCTTCTCTCACTGGCACGTATATCGCGGATGCGATCGAGTAACTCATCGAAGTGGTCAGGTATGCCGGAGCCGGCAACTGGCGGGTTCTTCAGCCGCTCGTCATCCATTGTAAAGCCCTTCACCAGATATTCGCGCAGTCTCTCCGTGGCCCAGCGCCGGAACTGCGTGCCTCGAGTGGATCGCACCCGGTAGCCGACGGCTAGAATGGCGTCGAGGTTGTAATGATCGATATTACGATTGACCTGCCGCTCACCTTCTTGACGAACTATCCGGAATTTCCGGATAGTTGCCCCCGGCTCCAGTTCGCCTTCCTCAAAAATATTTTGCAAGTGCTCGTTAATGGTTCGAACGTCTTTCTGAAACAGTTCCGCTATCAAGGCTTGCGTCAACCAGAGGCTTTCCTCAACAAACCGACATTCAACCCGAACCTTGCTATCCTGGGTTTCGTAAAGCAGAAACTCACCAGGAATCATTGATTCTTTCCAGGGAAAAGCCTGGCTAGGGCCACATCAATCGTGCTGTCTACACAATAACCAAGAATTAACCGATTCTGAATCATTTCACGTCACCATTTATGTCACGCAAAAGCCACTGTAATTGCCTACGCGCCGATGCAATTAGTTGGTCGAATACAACCGCAGTGACATTTGGTTCACGATTGTCTGTCGGAAAATCTGGTGAACGACGACCGCCAATTAGCAGCACCTTGATCGGAGAACTAATGTGCTTGCCAAGATCATGGCGATATGAAATTGCTTGCACATAATTGTCGTGGTTCAACGCGTGATTTGGACGTTTGAATTCAATCAAAAGATATTCGCCAAGCAGGTTTTCGTTCAACAGCAAATCGGGCCTCAGATCTGCTTTGTCGCCGATGTATTGCTTGCCTAGATAGTCTTCTATTTGCCGCCGCAGCGTGATGTTGGAACTGAACAGAGAGAACTCCGGCCCGAAAACCCATAGATTGCGTTCCAACGCCTTGTGCATAGTGGCTTCTGTGGTTCCCGGAGCATTGGCGAGCGTTTCAAGTTGATTGAGAAAAATTGTGCGTGCCTGCGCCTGCTCGACCAACCACGCCATTTCCACCAAACCAAAATCGGCCAGACCCTCGGCAATTGCAGCAATGTCTCGCGGTCTGGATTCGGCAATGTGCTCCAGTAACGTTCTGTAGTCCGAGCGTTCCAGCGCCTCCAACAGCACATACACCATGGGTTCGACTTTACTTTCCGGCTCACCGTAATACTTGTCCAGCACCTTCTTGATCGCCCGATCGGCAAATTGACGCTTGTACTCGGGCAATTTGGCCAAACGCCCTTGAACCAGATTTTGCAAACGAGCTTGGGCCAACTGCATGTCGCGCCGGTATTGCTGCTCAAAAGCCTCGCGCAGTATCGGCTGCAAATACGCTTCGAGCGCCTGCAAAAGTTCGCTGTTTTCGACCGGCGCGTCCCATCCCGCCGTTATGTGGTCGCGCAGGCCGTCCGCATCGACTTCGCCGTAGAGCTTACGCAGTAGTTTGGGCGGAAAATCGTCTAGTTCGTCTAAGCCAAAAAATCGAGGCTTGCCGACCGTTTTTCCATCAACCCGCAAGGTGATGCCTGGCTGGCGCAGACCTGTTTTGCCGTCACTAATGGCGAAACGTAGCCTTATCTGTCCGACCGTCGGCAACTCTCCCGCCGACTCACTGTAACTGCCCGAAACGTCATCCACATCCAGTCGTTTACCATCCACCGTGATACGGAAATCATCCTGGCGGCCGTAATCTTGCAGCAATACTTGGCGAAGTTTGTTGGCATCGGGATAGGCTAATCCTTGATGTAAACCGGTTAGAGTGATGGTAGTACCATGCAAACCGGCGTCACACGGCTCACTTCGAAAGGAAATGTCCAGTTGTTCGATGTCATCAACTTGGGCCAAGTCATCCAAGCGCAAAGCAAAACCGCTCATCAAGCTACGGGCCCGAGTTTCCAGCGTCATGACCGAAGCCGCCATCAAACCGGCGAACTTACCAATGCCCTTGCGACCTTTGATTAGCCGATTTTTACCGGTAGTGCGTTCACCCCGGCGCGAGCGGCGATCGGACGCGATGAATAGGTAATGCCTACGGAGCTCTTCTTCGGTCATACCGCAGCCGTCGTCGACGATTACGATAGGCTCATCGCTCATCGGCGTGGGCAGCGTTATGGATATCTGTTCTGAATCGGCGTCCCAAGCATTGTCGATAAGTTCTTTAAGTGCCTTCTCTGTCGATGGATATTCTTGGCTGAGTAAGGTAGCCAAACGGGAATCAACCTGAAAACGCAGACTGGCTTTGCTCAATGTTTAGCCTCCATTCCAGGCTCAAATAATTTCCCACGCACAATAACCTGACCATCAGTGAGCGGAATGTCTTCTTGAAATTGTGCTTGCAACCATCCGGCCTGCTGAATGGCCGGGGTAATAAACTTATTGAAAATATCGCGTTTGCTAAGGCTTAATTTGTACACTGAGTACCTCAACAACGGATAGTTGCTTGAGTTAATAAATTATTTAAATTCTTTATCCAACAAATCTATCGCTATATGCGTAGACGTACCATGTTACAAATTGTTCAATTCTTAGTTGTAAATATTTGAATAGCAATAGCCTAGAACTAAAAGCGGATTTTACAGGGGGGTAAACCTGGCGCGCCCGAGAGGATTCGAACCTCTGACCTCAGCCTCCGGAGGGCTGCGCTCTATCCAGCTGAGCTACGGGCGCGTAGGGCGTGAATTCTAACCTATCAAGCTGGTAATTACGAGAGCATTGATTTTAGGTTGGCGAGGCTGGCTTTGCCGCGTTCTTTAATAACTTCCGGTGCCAGCTGCTTTTTATTGACCCATTCCAGATCGTCTTCGGGCAGTTCATTTAGAAAGCGGCTGGGTTCGCATTCGACGATTTCGCCGTAGCGTTTGCGGTGCGTGCAGTAACTAAAGGTTAAGGTTTGCTGGGCGCGGGTGATGCCGACGTAGGCAAGGCGGCGTTCTTCGTCGATGTTGTCGGTGTCGATGCTGTTTTGGTGGGGCAGGATGTTTTCTTCCATGCCGATTAAAAACACATGCGGAAACTCCAGGCCTTTGGCGGCGTGCAAGGTCATCAGGCTGACTTGGTCGCTGGCTTCTTGTTCCTGGTTACGTTCCATGATGTCCATCAGCATGATTTTGGCGACGATTTCGCTTAGGCTGTTGGTGCCGGAGGTCTGTTTGTCGGCAATGCGTTTGAGCCAGTCGATAAGCTCGTAGACGTTTTTCATTTTGCGTTCGGCGGATTCTTTGGTTTTGCTGTTTTCGCGCAACCATTGTTCGTAGCCGATCTGGTTGATGCATTGTTCGATCACGCCAAAGGTGTCGCCGCGTTCGATGCGGTCGGCGGTATCCAGTACCCAATCACTAAATTTTTGCAGCCGTTGTACGGATTTTTCGGATAATTTTTGCGCCAGTCCCAATTCGGTGCTGGCTGCGAATAGGCTAATGTGCCGTTCGTTGGCGTAAGCGCCGAGTTTTTCCAGTGTGGTCGGGCCGATTTCGCGTTTTGGGGTGTTAATGATGCGCAAAAATGCAGCGTCGTCGTTTTGGTTAACAAACAGCCGCAGGTAGGCGAGCATGTCCTTGATTTCCGAATAGGCGAAAAACGAGGTGCTGCCGCTGATGAAGTAGGGGATGTTGTTTTCCCGCAAGCCGCGCTCGAACAGCCGGGACTGATGATTACCGCGGTATAAAATCGCGTAATCCTTATAATCGTTGCCGGTTTTGAATTTGTGATGAATCAGTTCCGAGACGATTTGTTGGGCTTCGATCAATTCATCTTTATGGCTTAACACCCGTAAGGCATCGCCGTAACCCAGTTCGCTCCAGAGCTTTTTTTCAAAAGCATGCGGGTTGTTGGCAATCAGCTGGTTGGCAACTTTTAAGATGCGGCCGGTGGAGCGGTAATTTTGTTCCAGCTTGATCACTTGCAGGCGGACGTAGTCTTTTTGCAGTTGTTCCAGGTTTTTAGGTGACGCACCGCGCCAGGCGTAAATCGATTGGTCATCATCACCCACCACGGTAAAGCGGCCTAGATTGCCGGCGATTAATTTAACCAGTTGATATTGGGTGACATTGGTATCTTGGTATTCATCGACCAGCAAATAGCGGATTTTGTTCTGCCATTTTTCCAGGATTTTTGGATGGTCTTGCAGCAGCAATACCGGCAGCAGGATTAAATCATCGAAGTCGACGGCGTTGTAGGCTTTTAAGCTGCGAGTAAAGTCTACGTAAAGGTGGGCAGCCGGGTATTCTT
>Ga0208262_1000370_pt1 | contig 16288 bp, 8 predicted proteins | sample LakWasMet15_LOW5_2_FD_183863 | JGI IMG/M metagenome (GOLD analysis project Ga0208262, IMG submission 183863) | Freshwater sediment methanotrophic microbial communities from Lake Washington under simulated oxygen tension - Sediment Metagenome... | ecosystem: Environmental > Aquatic > Freshwater >... | reverse complement strand
TGCAGCCCGGCGTGGGCGTGGTCACCATTGTTGGTTACGACCACTGGAGCGCCTACGACTCGCGCGAAGCCATCGCCGCCGAGATGGGCAAGTTGGTCGCCGCGCTGCCCGCCACCGGCACCGCCGTGCTCAATGCCGACGACGAACTGGTGCTGGCCATGGGCAAGGTCTGCGCCGCCAAGGTGTTGAGCTACGGCCTGTCGGCGCAGGCGGACCTGCGCGCCGAGGAGATCCGTTGCGTGTGGCCCGAGCGGTTGGAGTTCACCCTGGTGCACCACGCGGCGCGCGTCAGGGTCCGCACCCAGCTGTGCGGCACGCACTGGATTCCTGCCGTGCTGGGTGCCATGGGCGGCGCCCTGGCCAGCGGGCTGACGCTGGCCGAGTGCGCCGAACGCATTGCCCAGGTGCCGCCGTTCGAGGCCCGCATGCAACCGGTCGTCACGCCCGAGGGCGTGACCTTCATACGGGACGACTACAAGGCGCCCTTGTGGACGGTCGATGCGTGCTTTGCGTTCATGAGCGAGGCGCGGGCCAGCCGGAAGATCATGGTGATCGGCTCCCTGTCGGACTGTGGCGCCGGCGCGCCGGAGAAGTACATCAAGGTGGCCAGGCGCGCCCAGGAGATCGCCGACCTGACCATCTTCGTCGGCCCCTGGGCTTCCCAGGTGCTCAAGGCCAGGAAGCCCGGCGCCGAAGCTGCGCTGCTGGTATTCAGAAACGTGCGCGATGCGGCCGAGCACCTCAACTCGATCACGCGCGAGGGTGATCTGGTCTTGCTCAAGGGTACCAACAAGCAGGACCACCTGTTTCGCATCATCATGGCGCGCTCAGGACAAATTGCCTGCTGGCGCGACGATTGCGAGCGCATGCCGTTTTGCCACGAGTGCGTCTACCGAAGCAAGCCGTCCGGCCTGCCCCTGCTGACGACGCAGGCGCTGGCGCCGGCCCCGGCGTCCGGGACGTCAAGAGAGTCGGACCTGCCGGCCATCGTGCCCGGCGAGCAGGTCATCGTCGGCCTCGGCAACCCGGAATCACAGTACGCCGGGACACCGCACAACGTTGGCTTCGAGGTCGTCGAGGGCATGGCGGCGACGGCAGGGCTGAGCTGGCAGCACACGTCGGACGGGTGGATTGCGCGCGGCGCGCCGCAGGGACAGGCGCTGTGCCTGGTCAAGATCAACATGCCGATGAACCTGATTGGCGCCGGGCTGAAGCGACTCTCCGAGCACATGGGTTTCGGTCCGGAGCAGTGCATTCTGGTATTTGACGACCTGGATATGCCGCTGGGCGCCGTGCGCACGCGCATGAGCGGTGGTGCGGGCGGGCATCGCGGCGTGACCTCGATACTGGAAGCCTTTCAGAGCGACGCGTTCCGGCGCGTCAAGGTCGGCATTGGCCAGGAAGGCGCCAAGCTCGACCGCGTCGCCTATGTGCTGACGCCCTTCACAGAGGCCAGCCGACCGGCGGTCGATCAGGCCACCGCGCTGGCTGCAACCCACGTGCTGGAGCTGGTGAAACGCCAGCGCGCGGCCAAGTAGCCGTGGCCTGCATCACAGAGACCCGCCATGCCTAGCAGCCTGCGCACCCTGACGATTCGCGTACGGGACGCGCTGGCCTGGCGTCTGCACCGGCTGCTGGGCGATCGCGTGGTGTACGGCTCGCTGCTTGCGGTGGCGGCGCGCTGGCGCCGCGCCATGCGCAGGCCGGTCTACATTGCCGTGGCCGGCAGCGCCGGCAAGACCACCGCCAAGGAACTGATGCTGGGCATGCTCGCGCAGCAAGGCAAGGGCGTGGGCAATGCCGGTTCGTTCAACAACATCGAGGAGATCGCCAAGGCGCTATTGCGGGTGCGGCCGTGGCACCGCTTCTTTGTGACGGAACTGAGTGAGGACCGCCCTGGCGTGATGGATCGGCCACTGGCGTTGCTGCAGCCAAGGGTCGGGATTGTCACCGTGCTGGGGGATGACCATCTGGCCTCCTTTGAATCACACGATGCCATCGCAGGCGAGATGGCGAAACTGGTCGCGGCTCTCCCGGCCACCGGCACGGCCGTGCTCAACGCGGATGACCCCGCGGTCCTGGCCATGGCCGCCCGCAGTGCCGCCAAAGTCATTCTCTACGGCACGTCGCCATCGGCCGACTTGCGCGCTGAAGACATCCGCTCGATTTGGCCGGCCCGACTGCAGATGACACTGGTGCATGGCGCCGAGCAGGTGCCACTGCAGACCCAGCTTTGTGGCACGCATTGGATCCCGTCCGTATTGGGCGCCGTAGGTGGCGGCCTGGCGACAGGAATGTCACTGAAGGAATGTGCTGCCGGACTTGCCAAGGTGGCCCCGTTCACGGCCCGGATGCAAGCTGTCGCAAGCCCGGATGGGGTGACCTTCATCCGCGATGATTTCAAGGCACCGCTGTGGACCCTCGGTGCGTGCTTTGAATTCATGAAATCAGCTCAAGCCAGGCGCAAGCTGATCGTGATCGGCGAACTGCAGGAGGTCGGGCCGAGAAAGGCCGAAAAGTACGTGAAGACCGCCATCCTCGCGCAGTCGATTGCGGATGTCACAATCTTTGTCGGCCCTTGGGCCTCCAGCGTGCTCAAGGCGCGCAAGCCGGGAGCCGAACAGGCCCTGCGCGCCTTCAATCACGTGCGTGACGCCTCCGACTACCTCAACGCGATCCTTCGCGAAGGTGACCTCGTCCTGCTCAAAGGCGCCAACAAACAGGATCACCTGATTCGGATGATTCTGGCGCGGGGCGAAGGTGTTGCCTGCTGGCGTGACGACTGCGAACGACAGCTCTTTTGCGACGAGTGCCCGGACCGGCACAAACCATCGGGTGCGCAAGCTGCTCTATCCATCCCGACTCGCGAGGAAGCGGCGGCGTCGGAATCGATTTCTGCCACGTTCGAGGTCGGGCCGGAACAAACCGTGATTGTCGGTCTGGGCAATCCCGAACCGAAGTACAACAACACGCCGCACAACATTGGCTACGCGGTCGTGGATCAACTCGCTGCCTCGATCGACCTTCATTGGAGCGTGACCCAGGACGCGTGCATCGCGCTCGGATCACTGGATGGCCGGCAGGTGTGTCTGATCAAGGTGATGACCCCGATGAACCTGACCGGGGCGGGTTTGAAACGGCTGGTCGAGCGCGCGCCCTTCAGCCCAGCCCAGTGCATTCTTGTGTTCGACGACCTTGACCTTCCGCTCGGCTCCATTCGCACGCGGCTGGGCGGCAGCGCTGGCGGACATCGCGGTGTCGCGTCAATTCTTGAGGCGTTTCAAAGCGACACGTTTCGACGCGTCAAGGTGGGGGTCGGAACGCCGGAAGCCAAAACCAATCGCGCCGAGTACGTGCTCACCCCTTTTGCTGGTGCGGCGGCGCAGACGGCTGAATCGACGGTTCGCGCAGCGGTGGCGCGCGTGCGGGAATTGCTGACCAACGGACCTAAAGCGCCTTGACCCAGGGGTGGGCGTTGGCGTTGGCATGGCGCTTGAGGAATTGCCGGGTCTGCAGCGTCAGCAGGCCGCGCCCGTGAACCTGCGCGATTTCGGTGCCACCGACATCGTTGAGCTCCAGGATCACCGGCCCCTTGTCGGTCAGCGCAAAGTCCCAGTGGTGAATCTTCATCAGCGGAAATACGGCGCCGCCGCGCTGGCAGGCATCCAGAATCTGATCCCACCCCGGCAGGCGCAGCCCGTTGGTGGGCTTGCCAGACACCGGGTGATGCGTGAGCACACTGGTCTTGGGCCAGAATCCACCGACCACCCGGCTGATCTCGCCGGTGGCCAAGTCCACGTCGGCCAGCAAGTTGCCATTCTTGCCCAGACTGAAGTTGTCGACATGGTTGGGCGGCGTGGCAATCTTCCAGATCGCGCGGATCGGGAACACACCATCGGGGCCGTTGAGACAAACCACGCGCACACCACAAATCGCCGGCCAATCGGTGAAAGCGCGCAACTCGGGCGCCAAGGTGAACGAGTCCTGAAACAGATAGCCGCACTCGGGTCGGTGGTAACGCGAATCCACCGGCTCAAGCAAGCGGGTCAGGAACGCGTCCACCGTCACCGCCTTGCCGTCGAGCAGCTTGATGCTGTCGCTCGCCGCGTCATAGCCCGCCAGGTAGGCGGCGCCGTACCCCTGCTGCGAATAGCCTGGCTTGCCGAACAGCGGGTAGACCGCCGGGTCACGCAGAAAGGCGCCCGTCTCCTGCACCGTTCTCAGATGCAGGCCCAGTGCGTCGGAGATCCGTGATGCCGGATGAAAGCAAGCCCGCACCGGCGCCACCGGCAGGCCGGCCGCAGTGGCCATGAGCATGAAGACGCCCTTGTCCCAGGCCGGCAACACCGCATTGCGCGGATTGAGCGCCAGGCTGAACTTGGCCTGCGCGCGCCAACCCAGAAAGTCCTCGCGCCCGCGCCCCAGCAGGTAGTTGTCGTCGTAGAGCTTGTACCAGTAATAGTCTGAGACGCCGCACTGTCCGCCGGTGGCCTTCAAGGCGCGGATCTCGCGCAGTTGGGTCAACCAGGACTTGCCGGTTTGGGCCTGCGCCAACGCGGCCCACTGCCGGTACTCCTCGATTCGCTTTGCCACGCCGCTCACAGCATCTCCCGAATGGTTCGGTCGATGAACGGCGTGCGCCCAAGGTACTGCGGCACGCCCAGATCGGCCTCGGTGTTCAACTCCATCAGCACCGGCCCGCTGCTGCAGAAGGCAACATCCCAGTGCTGCAGGCGCAAGCCCGGAAAATGCACGGCAGCGGCCAGACCCAGGGCCATGGCCTGCGGCCATTGCGGAAAGCGCGCTCCAACCAGCGTCTGGCCGGTGTCGGGGTGCTGGGTCACTTCCTGCCCATCGGGCCAGAGCCCCGTCACCACCCGCTCGATGGTGCCCGAGTCCTTGTTGACCCAGGCCAGCAGGTTGCCGGTCTCGCCCATGCAGAAGTTGTCCGTGATGTTGTGGCTGCGCGCGATCTTCCAGAACGTCATGTGCACCTTGGGCCCCTGTGCCGTCATGGCGATGATCAGGCGCACGCAACTGGTGGTGTTGCCGCTGAGCGCCCGCATCTCTGGGTGCGGCTGCAGGCATTCCTGGAACAGCATGCCATTGAATTTGCCGAACAGGCAGGCGTCGAGCAGCTCGTCCATGGGCACGGGCTTGGTGTCGGCGCCAAGCAGCGCTCCGGATGCGGCATCGCGTCCTTGCAACAAGTAGGTGCCGCGCCCGTAGCTGCCGTGGATGGGCTTGATGAAGACCGGGAACTGCACCTCCTGGCGCAGGAAGGTCTCGATCTCCTGGCGGTTGTGCAAGCGCCTTTCGTCACCAACGCGCCGGCCCTGGGGCGAGTAGCTCGCCACGGTCTTGGGAATGGGAAAGCCAAAGTGCTGCAGCAGGGCGTAGTTCAGCAGCTTGTCGTTGGCAACTGCCCGCCAATAGGCATGGTTGAGTTGAAGGTCAAGCTTGCCGCTGGCACGCCAGCCGACGCAATCGGCCTTGCTGGACGCGGGGTAGGCCGCGTCGTCGAAGACGCCGAACTCGTAATACTCGGCCACACCCAGGCGGCGTTCACCGAATGCCAGGCGGGCGATCTCGGTGAGTTGCCGCCAGCGCGACTTCCCGGTGTCGCGCTTGACCAGGGAGGCGTTGCGAAGCAGGGTCCCGATTCGGTTCATGGTTGGTGCTGGCCGATCAGGTTGCAGTTGCGCAAAGCCGCCATGTTAGCTGGATCACGCGACAGCGGCATCGGGCTCGCTGCGAGAACGGCGCTTGCGTGGGTGGCCGGGGCAGGCATGCGGCCGCTCAATTCGCGTGAACACCGAGTTGGCGGTAGTTCACCAGCATGGTCAGGATGTGCCCGCAGTTGCGCAGGCCGCTGGCGTGCAGCACGGCCGCCAGCAGCAGCCGTGGGCGCGAAAAGATTGCGGGCAGCGTTGCCCCCAGGGCCTGCTTCGCCAGGTAACGCCCGCCGCCAAGGCGCTCCGAGAAGCTCAGCGCGGCCTCGCCATTTCGGCCGGCCCATTGGTAGCTCAGTGAATCGTCGCCCTTGACGGGGCAGGGCTGATGGCCCGGATAGGTCTGCCAGGGGGTAGCGCGCGCGCTCGGATCGAGCTGTTCAAACCACAGGGCGTAGAGTTTGTGCAACACGCCCCAGGCGGCTGGTGTATCCGCCACACGCTGGAGAAAACGCGTGTCGTAAAACGGCAGCAGAAACTCCAGACCGTGCTGGTCGATGCTCTCAAAGTGCTTGAACAGATGGCGCCGCTGGTCATTGAACAGCAGAAACAGGTACAGGCGCCGACCCGCATCGGCCCGTGGATAGCGGTTGATCTCCGACACGGCGTTGGCCGCGATCATCTGCTGCAATGCGGCCCGCGATGCGCCAGACAACACCTTGACCGGCAGGGACAGGCCATTGAAGCTGAGAAAGTGATCCAGCGCCGCCGGGTAGTCGCCGCGCTCGGCGAGCTGGAGCATGGCCTGGTCCATGTAGACATGACCGAGCCCCACGCTGCCGCCATCGCCCGACCACAGAAAGGCCGGTCGGTCCACGCCAACGGTGATCGTCTGCTCCAGCCGGGTCTTGGCGTTGAACGCCAGCATGGAGAAATTGGGGTCGTCATCGCGGGGCAGGAAACTCAGGCGGCACCGCGCGCCCAGGGTTTCGGCGAACTGGCGCGCGTACACCTGGTCTTGCGACGCGTCCGGCGAGAAGTTCAGGGCCTCGATGTCGCGCCCCATCGAGGCCAGCGCGCTGACGATGGCGCGCGAGTCCATGCCGCCGCTGAGGAAGGCGTAGACCCGCTGATCCGTCGCCAGGCGCAGCCGGATACCGGCCTGAAACTCCGCGAACAGCTCCCGCGCGGCGGTCTGCGCACTGTCGGGCACCGGCCCGGCACTGGTCCAGTCGTGGTAGTTCGTCAGCGCGATGGCGCCGCCTTGCGCGACGCTCAATTTCTGGCACTCGCGCAGCACGGCTATGTTCGCGTAGGGGGTCCGCTCTGCCAACGGAAATCCGAACACGCAGGACTCCACCACGCCCGTCGTGGAGGGTTTTCTGACGAGGCCCGGCATCGACTCCAGGATGCGCAAGGCCGAGGCAAAGACCAGGACGCCGTCCTGCACGGTGTAGTACAGCGGCCGCAGTCCGATCATGTCGGTGGCCAGCGTCAGGGTGTGGGTGGTCGCCGAGAAGGCGGCGATGGAAAATGCGCCGCGTGTCCGCGCCAGCTCGCCATCATTCAGGGCCGAGTCCGGGCCTGTCAAGTGCGCCAACTGCTCCGCCCGGCTCAGTCGCGTGCCACCGTCAGCCAGCAGGGGGTCGCCAACCAGGGTGGCCAGCGATCCGTCCGCACCCTCGCGCCATGCAGGCTCCTTGAACGAGCCGGAATCCCACTTGACGAGAAACAGGGCCTGGCTGTCATGACTGCTCAGGCTGCCGCGCTCATCCGGCGCGCGGCGCAGGTGTTGGCGCAGGGCCGCCTTCAGTGGCGGCGGCAGCACGACACCAGCCGCGATGCTGAACGCTCCCGCAATCAGGGTCATACCCGCCCGCTCCCAACCATCATCCGCTTCACCATGACCTAGGACTCCTGAAAACCAAACCGGCGCAGCACCGATTTTTCCATACCGTCGGGCCGACCCATCGCCAGCCACAGCAGCACCAGCACGATGGCATAGCTCAGGGCACCCAAGGCGACGAGGGTGAACAGTTCCGAGTAGGCATTGCCAAACGTCATCATGCGGCCCAGTTGCCACAGCGACGCGGCCATGGCCAGGCCCGCCAGCAACGGGCGGCAGACCGCGCGTACCAGAGACACCGCCCGGAGATGCTCGAAGTGGCCGACGATCACCCAGGCCAGCACGACGCACAAGGTGGTCAGCAGCCGGGCCCAGGCCAGTCCCAGCGCGCCGCGGTCATACAGCGCGGCGGCAAAGCACAAGAAGAGAAGCAGCTCCAGCCAGGACATGGAGGCCAGCACCTTGCCCTTGTCGACCACCATGAACCAGACATAGTAGGGGCTGACGACGAATCTGATGACGCCCTGAATCGCAAACACCTCCAGCACCGGGATCACCTGCAGCCAGGCACCACCCAGCACCACGTGCACAAAGGGGGTTGCCAGCACACACATGCCGATGCCGACCGGAATCGTGAAGGTGTTGATGAACCCGAGCGTCGAAAAAAACAGGCTCAGGCTCTTGGGCCGGTCATTCTGGATGCTGGAGAGCACCGGGAACAGCGTGCGGTTGACGGGCGCGCTGATCTCCACCGTCACGGTCTGGCCAATCTCGGAGGCCACGTTGTAGACGCCCAGATCCCGCGCGGTGCCGACGCGCCCGAGTATCAGCTCGTCGAGCTTTCGTCCGAAGAAGTTGCCAATGCTGGAAACCAGCAGCCATTGGGAGAAGTTCCACAACTCCCTGATTCGGCTGGTATCCCACTTGGGCCGATAGGGATGAAGTCGGTAGCTGATCCAGATGCCGAACAGATGGCCGGCGTAGGTGCCTATCACCAGCGCCCAGTAGCTGCGCAGCAAGTAGGCCGCGACCACGGTCACGCCAAAGGAGACCAGCTTCAGGCTGATGCCTATGCGCACTTCGAGGCCGAACTCCAGGTTCTTGCGCGCCAGCACCGGGCCGATGTTGCCCAGCGAGGCGACCATGATGCCCGATGCCAGGATCAGCATGACCGGAATGATGCGACTGTCCCGGAAGTAGTGCGCCGCGAACGGCGTGAGCGCCATCACCGTGAGGCCGACGATGAGGGACTGGATCAGTCGCAGCGTCCACGCCGAGTTCACCAGCTCGTCCGGCGCATCCTGGTGGCGCAGCAAGGCCGTGTCGGCCGCCGTGAAGAAGAATATCTCCACCAGGCCTATCACCAGCATCGCCATGACCATCACGCCATAGTCGTCGGGCGTCAGGAAGCGCGCCAGGACGACGGTGCTGACCAGTCCGATGCCCTTGACGAACCAGCGCAGGGTCACGGACAACAAGGCACCCCGCGCCATGGCCGTCGAATGGGTCGTCATAGTGGTGGAGTTCTCGGCATGTTGCGCGCAATCAAGGGGTACCGTCAGGGTGGCGCCGTCAGGTACACCTGCGACAACCAGAGTCCGCCCGTGGTCCAGACGATCCAGCTGACGCGGCGCAGCACCTGGGCGATGCGCGCCGACTTCCAGCGCACCAGCCACAGCAGCAGCTCCTGGCCGAGCAGCATGGCCAGCAGAAGATAGCTGACCTTGACTCGGTAGGATATCAGTTCACGGAACTGGTGATAGTGGCCCGAGGCCCAGGCAAACGCCTCGCGCTCGGCCGCGACGACGGCGGCCGATGGGTTGCGGGCCAGCAGATCGACCGCCACGCCAGGGGCCGCCGCGCCGCCGCGCTGCAGGCTCACGCGAGCACCGTCGCGACGCACGGTGACATCGCCCGTGGCAGTGCCCAGCACCGCCGTCCAGTGCTCGGCATCGCGCCAATGGTCCATCCTGGCGCCTGCCGGGACGGCAGCGGCCGGGTCGGCATTGACCAGGGAGAACGAGGCAAGCGTCCAGCCGCGTACGGGCTGACGCACCACCAGGGCGCTGGCGCGGGTGGGCGTTCGGTCCAGCACCACCCAGCCGGCAAACGGCGCGGACCGGCCCAGGGCCAACTCGGTGCTCAGACCCTCGGAGCCGGAGATCGAGCACAGCATGCTCACCGGTGACTGCCGGCTCACGGCAATCCGGTAGCGGCCCGGCGCGGCCAGCGGCGTGACGGACAGGTCCGGGTAGAACGTCCAGTTGGTGGTGGTGTCCTGCCCTGGCTCACCCTGGCTGTGGTCCAGCACCAGCCAGCTTTGATCGCCGGCAAGGCGAACGATCTGCCGGCGCGCCGAGTAGCCCGCCGGACCGGTGCGCTCGATGTCGAGGAAGACCAATCCATCACCCTGCCCCACGCCCTTGAGCTGGGAACTGCGCTCGGAGTGCTTGCTCTCCCCGACAAGGTGGGGTGCGTTGGAGGCACCCCAGGACTCGGCCTGTTCCCGCCCCGGCTCGCCGTAGGGCCAGTAGCCGGTGTTGGTGACCCAACTGCGGCCAGCACCCCAGAGGATCACGCTCAGTTCATCGGCCACCTTGTGCCCCAGTCCCGGATGGTAGGACCAGGTCACCGCGGTCTGCGCGGCAGCGCCCGGGGCTGACCCGGCCAGCCCCAGGCCATCCCACAGGATCGCGTGACCGGCCGCCGGGTAGACGGCCAGCCCGTCGGAGGCAGGCGCGGGCTGGCGCTGCACCAGGGGCTTGGCGGCGCCGCTGGCATCCCGTCCGACATCGAGCAGTCGCCCGCTCAGGTCGGGCACGCTGCTGGTGTCGCCGTACATCGGCAAGGTGCCGTCGGGCCGGCGCAGTTGCGTGTAGAACGCCGTCGCCTTGGCATAGCGGGTCCACCACTCCTCGGGGATCGCCATGGCGTTGAGCGCGTGCAGGCGCAGTGCGGTGCCAAAGAAGTACAGGGCGCTGCCGTGATAGCCCGCGGAGTGCAGCAGGGCCACGCCCTCCTGATTGATCCAGTAGCCCAGGTGATTGCGAAACCGCGCGGCGGCCACGTCCCGCAGTTCGGCAATGCCGGGCAGCGCCGGAAAGGCCGCTGCCGCCTGCAGGATGGCAAGGTCGGACACGATACCGTGACCGGTGCGCCAGGCATAGAAGGACGGCTTGGCCAGCAACTGCGCGCTGCGCGCCACCAGATCGAGTACCAAGCCCCCGGTGGCCGGATCGAAGTCTGCCCGGCTGCGGTACTCGGTCCAGAACTTGACCAGCACGGCGATGCGCGCCGCGATGGCATGGTCGTTCCACACCATCCCCTGATTGAGCCATTGCCGGGCCTCGTAGCGGGCAAACCCGACGATGACATCGCGTGCCTGCCAGTAGTACTCGTCACGCCGGGTCAGGCGGTAGGCATCAAGCAGCACGTCTGCGGTGACGAGTGACGCGGTGGTCAGCTGGAAGGCGGCGGACCCCCGCTGCAGGTCCTGCGGCGCGAACGGCAGGGTCACGGGAACCGCGGGAAATCCAGGCAGGCTGAGCGTGCCGCGCATGATCTGGTCGGCGGTGACCACGATCTGTTGCGGGGCCAGCTCCACCACGCCCAGGCCCATCGCGGCGATCTCCGCGAGCACCGCTTGCGATGGCTCGGCGCGGGTCCGGGCGAGCACCGAGGCGTCCAGCGCCGCCGGTCTGACATACCAGTGGTGCAACTCGGGCAGCCATATCGAGGCCAGCACCAGACCCGCCAGCGCCACCGAGATGAGCCACCCCCCGGCAGCGCCGGGGCGTGAAGGCAGTCGCTTGCTTACCGCCTCCATCAGGTCGCCTGGATCGCCTGCTCGAGCAGCGCCACGAAGGCTTGCGAGCGTCCGCGGCGCGAGGCCTGCTGCACGGCCGCCTGCTGCGGCAACACCGACGCGCCCTGGCGCCACGCGCGCACGAAGGCGGGCAGCAGCGCGGCGATCTCGTCGACGGAGTCCAGCCGGGCAATGTCCCCGAGACCGGCCGAATGCAGCACGCCGGCGGTGTCGCCGGCCGGATCGGTCAGCCCGAGGATGGGTTTGCCGGCGCGCAGGTACTCGTAGATCTTGGCCGGAATCTGGGCATTGCAGTTGCTGGCCTGCATCACCAGCAGGGCGTCCACCGCCATCATCTCGGCCAGGGCGTCGCGGTAGGCGATCGCCGGGCACAGCTCGATGAAATCCTGGGCCGCATTCGCCTGGGCCAGTGTGCGCAGCAGATCGTCGTGCACCGATGCCCGAAAACGGATCCGCAGGTCATTGGGCGTCAGCGTGCCGGCGCGCTGGAGCTGGCCGAGCGCCGCGAACAGCTGCGTCGGGTCGCGCTCGGACGGGTAGACGATGCCGCTGTGCAACATCACCAGGGGACGCGCGGTCGCTGGCGGCTGCGCCGCGTCGGCCGGCTGCAGTGGGGCAGCTTTGAAACTCTCCTCGTCGTAGCCGTTCTCCAGCACCAGCATGCGCTGCGCCGCCGCCGGGTAGCGCTGTTGGTACATGCGCGCGGCACCCGGCGTGGTGAACACGCAGTAGCGGGCATGCGCGGCCACATCGGCCTCGATGTCGCGAAACATCTGGCGGGTACGCAGATCGGCGGGATAGTCGTCCTGCGCCATCGGGTCACGAAAGTCCGCGATCCAGGGCAGGCCGGTCTTGCGCTGCAGGGCCGACGCAATGACGTGCGCGGTGGCAATCGGGTAGGTCGACCAGATCGCATCGGGTTGGAATTCGTCGATCATCTGCAGGCCGGCGCGCACCGCCGCGTACTTCCAGCTGATCCAGCGGTCCGGTCGGGCCATCCAGCCCAGGTAGCGGCCCGCCACCTGCAGGTGGCGCGCGGTGTCCAGTGCGAAGGCGCGGCGCACCACGGTGCCGGGCGGGACATCAGCCAGCAGATCGGAGCTGGTCTTCTCGTAGACCCGCGGGTGCGTGCTCAGCACCAGCGGCTGCCAGCCCAGTGCGGGCAAATGCTGTACAAAACGCAAGGTGCGCTGAATGCCACTGCTGCCAGCCAGTGGCGGGAAGTGGTAGGCAACCATCAAGACTCGTTTCACGCATGCTCCTGTTTCTAAGTTTGCTCAGTCCAGATTGACGCGTGGTAAAAGGTGCGCTGGCCAACCGCTGCAGGTGTCGCCAGGGAAGGATCGGAAGGATTTTATGGCAGAGTATGCACAACAACCCGACGGCTTGCTCCCGCGCCAGGTCCGCCGTCCGGCATGGTTGGCGATGGCAAGCGCCCTGCTCTGCGCGCTGGCGGCACTGGCGCTCGCAACGCACTATCCGCTGGCCCCTGTGCTGATGACCGCGCTGGTGGCGTTGTGCGCTGCGGCCTTCCTTGCACAGCCCCAGGCCTGGTTGCTGGTGCTGCCGGCGGCGCTGCCGCTGATCGGGCTGGCGCCCTGGACCGGCTGGATCACCTTCGAGGAACAAGACATCCTGCTGCTGACGGCTGCCGCCGCTGGCTACGCGCATTTGGCCTGGCGGCGCCCATCGCGCGGCAAGACCCGCTCTGCCGGCGGCCCGTCGGCCGGCTCGGGCTGGTTGTGGGCGCCCGCGGTGGCGTTGTTTGCCCTGGCCACGCTGGTGTCGATGCTGCGGGGAATGGCCGACGCGGGTGGCTTCAGCTTCGGCTGGTTTCAGGGCTACCACGAGGCCATGAACAGCGTGCGGCTGGCCAAGAGCTTTCTGTTGGCGCTGCTGCTGCTGCCGCTGTGGCACTCCGCCTGCCACGACGACCCGCAACGCGCCAGCCGCCTGCTGTCCACGGGGCTGATGCTGGGCCTGGCTGGCGCCGCACTGGCCACCATCTGGGAGCGTCTGGCGTTTACCGGGCTGCTGAACTTCTCGACCGACTACCGCACCACCGCGCTGTTCTGGGAGATGCATGTTGGCGGCGCGGCACTGGACGGCTTTCTGGCACTGACCGTGCCGTTTGCCCTGCGCGAGATGCAGTCGGCGCGCACCCCGGCGCGCTGGGGTGTGGCCGCGGGCGTGATGGCGCTGGCCGCCTACGCCTGCCTGACCACCTTCTCGCGCGGCGTCTACCTGGCGATACCGGTCGGCGCGGCGGTGTTCATGGCGCTGCAGTCGCGTCAAGGCAGGGGCGACCAGGCAGCGGGCGCCCCCAGCGCGGCGCCGTCCGGGGCCGGTCTATCGTGGATCGCCGCGCTGCTGTGGATCGGCGCGTTTGGCGCGGGCGCGGTGTGGATTTTTCCAACCAGTGGCTACCGCGGCATGGCGGCACTGCTGGCGACGCTTGCATTGGCGTTGCCACTGGCACGGGTGCTGCGCGGCCTGCCGGCGCCACAGTGGTGGCGCGGGGCTGCCCTGGGCGCGGGCCTGTCGCTGCTGGGCGGCGCCATCGCCTGGCTGGTGCCCAAGGGCGCCTACATCGGCTTTGGCCTGGTGTGGCTGCTGACCATGGTGGCGCTGTTGCGCGCCTGCCGGCCGGCTGCCGCCGCGCCGCCATGGCTGGGCGCGGCGGCCCTGGCCGGCTTCATGGCGGCCGCCTTCGGCGCGGTGCTGGTGGCCTACCACTGGGGCGGTGCGGCCGGTGGCTGGCAGGCCGCGCCGGTGTTGCTGGTGACGCTGCTGGGCGGCCTGATCGCCGGCTGGCCACGGCGGCCTCTGTGGCCCGACTCATTGCGCTGGCAGGCCTCCACAGTGGGCTTGATGGGCATGGTCGCGGTGGTGGTGGGCGTATTTGGGGGCGGCAGTTACATGACCGAACGCTTTGCCACCGGCAGCCAGGATTTTGGCGGGCGCTGGGCGCACTGGAAGCTTGGGCGCGACATGCTCAATGGCCCCGGCGACTGGTTGCTGGGCAAGGGCCTGGGGCGCTTTCCGGCCAACGACTTCCTGGTTGGCAATCCACAGCAGCACCCGGGCGACTATCGGGTCATCCAGGACCCGGCCGCGGGCAGCTACATCACCCTCACCGGCGGCAAGCACGTGATCGGCTGGGGTGAGCTGCTGCGCGTCACGCAACGCGTCTCGCCGCCCGGCAGGACGGCGGTGGTGAGCGCGCGCGTGCGCGCCGACAAGGACGTCACGCTGCACTTCGAGGTGTGCGAGAAGCACCTGCTCTACAACCAGGCCTGCGTGATCAAGCAGACACTGGTCAAGGGCGCCCCCGGAGCGTGGCAGCCGGTGCGCGTGGAGCTCAAGGGCGACCACGTCAGCCGGGGCGATTGGTATGCACCGCGTCTGATTGCCTTCTCCATGGGTATGGAATCACAAGGCGGCGTCGCCGACGTGGACGACGTGAGCCTGGTCGGCAGCGCGGGTCAGCAGTTGCTGGCCAACGGTGACTTCTCGGCCGGCATGACGCACTGGTTCTTCTCCAGCGATCGGCACCACATGCCCTGGCACATCAAGAGCATGTTCATGCACGTGCTGTTTGACCAGGGCGCCCTCGGCCTGGCGCTGTGGGGTCTGCTGCTGGCCGGCGCGGTGTGGCGGGTCAGCCTGGGCAGCGCGCGCCAGCATGTGCTGGCGCCCGCGCTGGCGGCCAGCTTGACCGGCTTCGCCGTGGTGGGCCTGTTCGACAGTCTGCTCGATGTGCCCAGGCTGGCCTGGCTGTTCTACCTGCTGGTGCTGCTGGCTCTGACCGTGCGCGCGCCGGCGCGCGTCGTCGCCAGGTCGGGCTCGGCGCGTCAGGCGGCCAGTCTGGCGCTGGTCGTGCTGGTCGGCGCCATGGCGTTTCAACCCGATGACGCGCGCGCCAAGGCGCCCGATGCGAAACCCCAGCTGATTCAGGTTGGCCCGGCGCGCGCCATCAAGACCATCGCCGAGGCGGCAAGGGTGGCGCGCGATGGTGCCACCATCGAGGTCGATTCCGGCGTATACCTCGCCGACGTGGCGGTGTGGCAGCGCGATGGCGTGTCGGTTCGCGCCGTCGGTGGCCGGGTGCGCCTGCTGGCGCAGGGCGCGGCGGCGGAAGGCAAGGGCATCTGGGTGGTGCGCGCGCGCGGCATGCGGGTCGAGGGTTTCGATTTCGAGGACGCCCGCGTGCCGGACCGCAATGGCGCGGGCATCCGCTTCGAGAAAGGCTCGCTGCTGGTGCGTGACTGCCGCTTCCTGCGCAACGAGATGGGCTTGCTCACTAACAACGACGGCAGCTCGGAGCTGGAAGTCGAGGACAGCGAGTTCGCCTACAACCAGCGACCCGACGGGCACAACCACAATCTCTATGTCGGCCGCATCGCGCGCCTGTCGGTCAAGGGCAGCTACTTTCACCATGCGCGCGTCGGCCATCTGCTCAAGAGCCGCGCCGCGGTCAACGAGATCCGCGACAACCGGCTGACCGACGGCGAAGGTGGCTCGGCCAGCTACGAGCTGGAATTCCCCGAAGGCGGGGTGGCCCATGTGGTCGGCAACCTGATCGGACAAAGCCGCGAGACCGACAACTCGACCCTGATCTCATTTGGCGCCGAGGGCTACCGCTGGCCACGCAACGAGCTGGTGCTGGAGCACAACACACTGGTCAATCCGCTGCCGGCCGGCGGTGTGTTTCTGCGCGTCGCGCCGGGCAACACCCTGGTGCGCGCGCTCCACAACCGGCTGGTGGGCGCTGGCAGGCTGGAGACCGCCGGGCCGGGCGAGTATGCCGACAACCTCACTCTGGCGCCGGGCGAGGCCGAGCGCGTGATGCGTGACAGCTTGCATAATCCGGGGTCGATGCGGCGCCCGGCGCTGCCGATCTCACGATGACTGCGACCGACCCGATGCCCGCAACCCGCTCTT
>Ga0208262_1000369_pt1 | contig 16339 bp, 17 predicted proteins | sample LakWasMet15_LOW5_2_FD_183863 | JGI IMG/M metagenome (GOLD analysis project Ga0208262, IMG submission 183863) | Freshwater sediment methanotrophic microbial communities from Lake Washington under simulated oxygen tension - Sediment Metagenome... | ecosystem: Environmental > Aquatic > Freshwater >... | reverse complement strand
CTTGAGCACCCAGTCCACCACCGAGTCGCCGGGATTGAGCATGATCATTTTGCTCTTGTTCTCGGAGCCACCGCCCTTTGCCGCGACCGTCACTTCCAGTGTGTCACCGGGCACGATCTCGGTGAAGATCACGGCCGGCGTGTTGTCCTTGGTGTTCTTGCGTTCGAATTCCGGATCCGCCACCACGCTGGCGCGCAGCGTGTTGTCCGGGTGGTTGTAGCCGCGGCGCACGCCTTCGTTGATGGCATCGTCGAGGCTGCCCGTGAAGCCCTCCAGGCGCACGTTCATCCCCAGCTTGAGAAATACATTGACGATGCCGGTGTCCTGGCAGATCGGTCGGTGCCCGGTGGCGCTCATCTTGCTGTTGGTCAGGATTTGCGCAATCGCGTCCTTGGCCGCGGGGCTCTGCTCGCGCTCGTAGGCGCGCGCCAGATGGGCGATGTAGTCGGCCGGATGGTAGTAGCTGATGTACTGCAGGGCAGCGGCGATGGATTCAATCAGGTCGTTCTGCTGGATGCGGGTGGTCATGGTCAGGCTCGTGGCAGGTCAGGGTTGAGGGCACCGCGCCGTGAGGGCGCGGGCAAAGGGCATTTTGACAGGTCGCTCCAACGACAAGCTGACAGCGCCGGGGGTGCATGCGACCTCTGGCTGTGCCCTGGAGCGCGTGGGTACGGCCGGTGTGGCGCCTTGGGATGCGTCAATGAGTGCCGCTGTCGCGGGCCATCAATTTGTCGGTGTACGCAATCGCCATGGCCGAGAGCAGGAAGGTGATGTGGATGGCGGTCTGCGCGATCAGCACCTTCTCTTCGTAGTTCGCCGCGTTGATGAAGGTCTTGAGCAGGTGAATGGAGCTGATGCCGATGATCGCCGTGGCGAGCTTCACCTTCAGCACCGAGGCGTTGACGTGGCTCAGCCATTCCGGCTGGTCGGGGTGGTCATCCAGGTTCATGCGCGACACGAAGGTCTCATAGCCCCCCACTATCACCATGATCAGCAGGTTGGAGATCATCACCACGTCGATCAGCGCCAGCACGACCAGCATGATGATGGTTTCGTTCAACGCCGTGATCTCGACGCTGTCCTTGTAGCCAATGCTCTTGACCAATTGCGCCAGCGCCTGCTGGTTGCCGAAGGCGGCTTCCAGCAGGTGCGTCAGTTCCACCCAGAAGTGAAACACATAGACGGCTTGTGCGGCGATCAGGCCGAGGTACAGGGGCAGTTGCAGCCAGCGGCTGGCGAAGATCAGCTTGGGCAGCGGGCGCATGCGCTGGCCGGGCTTCTGGTTGGGTTGGTTCATGGTCGATTCGGGTTTATACGGGGTCGCGGCATTTTAGACGTCGCACCGGATCGGGTCTCTGCGCGCGCAATGTCCACAAGTCTTGAGCCAAGTCAGTGGCTTGTAAGTGCCAAGCTTGACAGTCACGCCCAGTCCGGTTTAACCCATATTGCTCTTTCAGGAGACCCAGCCATGAGTGCACCTTCTTCCGCGATTGAATCCGTCCTGGTTGAGAACCGGGTGTTTCCACCCAGTGAAGCCATGGTGAAGGGCGCGCGTATTTCCGGCATGGCAGGCTACAACGCCCTGTGCGCCGAGGCCGACAAGGATTTCGAGGGCTTCTGGGCCCGGCTGGCGCGCGAGAACGTGGTCTGGAGCAAGCCTTTCACCCGTACGCTCGATGAGAGCAATGCGCCGTTCTACCAATGGTTTGATGATGGCGAGCTCAATGCCTCCGCCAACTGCCTGGACAAGCACATGGGCACGCCGGTGGAGAACAAGACCGCGGTCATCTTCGAGGCGGACGACGGCACGGTCACCAAGACCACCTACCGTGAACTGCTGTCCAAGGTGTCCCAGTTCGCCAATGCGCTCAAGGCCGACGGCGTCAAGAAGGGCGACCGTGTTCTGATCTACATGCCGATGACGCTCGAAGGCGTGGTGGCAATGCAGGCCTGTGCGCGCATTGGCGCAACGCACAGCGTGGTGTTCGGCGGCTTCTCGGCCAAGGCGCTGCAGGAGCGCATCATCGATGCAGGCGCCGTGGCGGTGGTGACGGCCAACTACCAGATGCGTGGTGGCAAGGAACTGCCGCTGAAGGCCATTGTCGACGAGGGCCTGGCCATGGGCGGCTGCGAGTCCATCAAGTCGGTGTTCGTCTATGAGCGTACCAAGACCGCCTGCAACATGGTTGCGGGCCGCGACCGGACCTTTGCGCAGGCCCTGGCCGGACAGAGCACAGAGTGCGCGCCGGTGATGGTGGGCGCCGAGCATCCGCTGTTCATCCTCTACACCTCGGGCTCCACCGGCAAACCCAAGGGCGTGCAGCATTCGACGGGGGGCTATCTGCTGTGGGCCAAGCTCACGATGGACTGGACCTTTGACCTGAAGCCCGAGGACGTGTTCTGGTGCACCGCCGACATCGGCTGGATCACTGGCCACACCTATGTTGCCTACGGACCGCTGGCAGCCGGCGCGACGCAGATCATCTTCGAGGGTGTGCCGACCTACCCCAATGCGGGCCGGTTCTGGCAGATGATCGAGCGCCACAAATGCAGCATCTTCTACACAGCGCCCACCGCGATCCGCTCGCTCATCAAGGCCGCGGAGAGCGATCCCGCAGTGCACCCGGCGCGTTCCGATCTGAGCAGCCTGCGTATCCTCGGCTCGGTCGGCGAGCCGATCAACCCGGAAGCCTGGATGTGGTACTACAAGCACGTCGGCGGCGAGCGTTGTCCGATTGTGGACACCTTCTGGCAGACCGAGACCGGCGGCCACATGATGACGCCGCTGCCCGGCGCAACGCCGCTGGTGCCTGGCAGCTGTACCTTGCCCCTGCCGGGCATCATGGCCGCGATCGTGGACGAAGTGGGCAACGACATCCCCAATGGGTCTGGCGGCATGCTGGTGGTCAAGCGCCCCTGGCCCTCGATGATTCGCACCATCTGGAACGATCCGGAACGCTTCAAGAAGAGCTACTTTCCGGAGGAGATGGGTGGCAAGCTGTACCTGGCCGGCGACGGCGCGGTGCGCAGCGCCGACCGCGGCTACTTCCGCATTACTGGTCGTATCGATGACGTGCTGAACGTCTCTGGCCACCGCATGGGCACCATGGAGATCGAGTCCGCCCTGGTTGCCAAGACCGATCTGGTGGCCGAGGCCGCTGTGGTGGGCCGTCCGGATGACTTGACGGGCGAGGCGATTTGCGCCTTCGTGGTGCTCAAGCGTCCTCGCCCCACGGGCGACGAAGCCAAGGCGATTGCCAAGGAATTGCGCGACTGGGTGGCCAAGGAAATCGGTCCTATCGCCAAGCCCAAGGACATCCGCTTTGGCGAGAACCTGCCCAAGACGCGCTCCGGCAAGATCATGCGCCGTTTGCTGCGCTCGCTGGCCAAGGGCGAGGCCGTGACGCAGGACACCTCGACGCTGGAAAACCCGGCCATTCTGGATCAGCTCGGCCAGGCCTACTGAGAACGCACTGACGGAAGGATCGCCGATCGGGCGGTCCGTTGGTGGGGTGAGCCAAGTGCCGCCCAACAAAAAAGCCCGCTGTCCAGCGGGCTTTTTTTCGGCATCAACCGGGATTACTTGAGCGACAGAATCCAGGCGACCAGCTTCTTGGATTCAGCGTCGTTGACTTGTGCATTGGCGGGCATGGGAACCGGGCCCCACACGCCAGAGCCACCCTTGATGACCTTGGTTGCCAGCTTGTCCGCAGCATCCTTCTGGCCGGCATACTTCTTGGCGACGTCCTTGTAGGCGGGGCCGACGACCTTCTTGTCCAATGCATGGCAGGCCATGCAGTTCTTCGACTTGGCCAAAGCCTCGTCGGCCATGGCGGGGGCAGCCACCACAACAGCGGCGACGAGAGCAAACAGAGCACGTTTCATGGGTTTTTCCTAGTGGGTTGGGTTACAGTCAAACAACGCGATTGTATAAAAGGCGGTTGACGTGCCGTCGACAAAAACCACAAATTAGTCTGGAGCTTGCCATGTATTTTTTGGGTTTGGGGGTGGTGCTGCTGGTCCTGAAGTATCTGGAAATCGGTCCGGTTGCCACCTGGGAATGGTGGGTCGTGCTGATTCCGTTTGCGCTGGCCGTGGTGTGGTGGGCCTGGGCCGACTCTTCCGGCTACACCAAGCGCAAGGCGATGGAACGTGAGGACAAGCGCCGCCAGGAGCGCATCGACAAGAACCGCGAGGCCATCGGCGCCCTGGCCAAGAAGAGAAAGCGTCGCTGAAGCGTCGGCGCTCAAGGCCGGTGCGCCACGCGGCGCGACGCCTGCATGGCGCGGATGGCGGACCAGATGGGCCAGGCCGCCAGGCCGGCGATCAGGTGCTTCAGGCTATGCCCTGACAGCGTGTGGCCCAGCAGTTGGTAGACCTGATGATCGCCTTGTTCGAGCAACTTGGCCGCAGCGTAGATGACGATCACCATGCCCCAATGCACCGGCAATGCGCCGGCGAGGGGTGGTCGGCTGGCCAGCCACAGCACCAGCGCCATGCCGCCAAACTGCACCAGGGCCCATGGCAGTACGTTGCCGGTTCGGGACCACACGGCAACGCTGATCGGACCCCACAGCAGGGTTGCCACGCCCAACGCCAATCCGGCGCGGGCACTGATGCGGCCCGCGGCGGCCAGCCCGAGCAAGCCGGCGAAGGCGACTACCATGCTCAAGCGGTCCAGTGCCAGACCCGCGTCGTCCGGCTGCCAGTGGTACCAGCTCGAGCCGGCAGCGGTCAGGATCAGCCCGGCGAAGAACAAGGTGGCCATCTGGCGCTGCGCCGCCGGCATGCTGCCCGGCTCCGCGCAATGCAGGGTGCGCAGGCCGATGCAGCCCCAGACGGCGAAGGGCAGGTTGCTCAGCACATCCAGTGCGCAGGGAATGCCCAGCCAGGTGCGTTGGTCAGCGAACTGGTGGTAGTGGCCGGGATGCGCCAGCGCCGGGCCCAGGCAGGCGACCAGCAGCAGGGTGACGCAGGCCGCAAGCAGGGCCGATTCCGGGGCGCTCAGTGTCAACTTCATGTCATGTCCTTTCGATGGATGCACGCAGTGTCGTGAGGCCGCGGCCAAGCGGTGCTGCAATTCGGTACGGCATGTCAGAATGGCGCCTGGGGTATCGCCATTCGATACCGAGGAGCTGTGACCCATGAGTACCACCGCCGACCTTGTGCTGGCATTGAAGAAAGAGCTCAAGGCCGCCCAGATGACCTATGCCGATCTGGCGCGGGACCTGGGCATGGCCGAATCCAGCGTGAAACGCATGCTGGCCAAGGGCGACATGTCGCTGTCGCGCATCGACGCGATGTGTCGCGCCCTCAAACTCGACTTCGCTGAGCTGGCGCGTCGCGTTGCCGATGCGCAGCCGCTGCTGGCGCAGCTCACCGAGGCGCAGGAGCGTGCGGTGGTGGCCGACAGGAAGCTGTTGCTGGTTGCCATCAACGTGCTGAGTCAATGGACGCTGGAGCAGATGGTGACGCACTACCGCTTGACCGAGGCGGAGTGCGTCAAGCATATGGTTCAGCTTGATCGCATCGGCATCATCGAACTAAAGCCGCTGAATCGCTACCGGCTCAAGCTGGCCAAGACCTTTCGCTGGCGGCCGCACGGCCCGGTGATGAGCTATTTTCGCGAGCATGCCGCGCTGGATTATTTTTCAGGCCGTTTTGACGGCCACGGCGAAGGCTTGCTGCTGGTGCACGGCTCGGTCAGCCGCAGTCTGGCGCCGTCGTTTCTTGAGCGCCTGCAGCGCGTGGCACAGGATTTCGCGCAGCAGCACCAGGCGGATCAGAAGCTGCCAGCCAAGGACCGCGAGGGCTACACCCTGCTGCTGGCGATGCGCAGCTGGGAGTTCGCCGAGTTCGAGGCCATGCGGCGCTAGCCGCCAGCCGCTAGAAGTAGGGCGGCGCTATGGCTTCGCCGGCAAAGGCGCGCGCCACCGCGGGCCGCGCCGCGATGGCTTGCAGCGAGCGGTTCAGATGGGTGCGCGAGCGTGCCGGGTGCGGCATCATGCGCGTCCAGCGGGACAGCATCAGCAGGTAGGCGTCGGCCGCGCTGTACTGCGAGCCCAGCAGGTAAGGGACTTGGCCAGCGGCGGCACGCTGTGCCAACGCCTGCTCAATCAGGTCCAGCATGTCCGCCACGCGCTCCTGCGCGCGCAGCTTGACCGCGGCGGCGGCGTTGGCATCGATGGCCAGGCGTTCGGGGTAGAAGTAGATCAACAGCTCGGCCTGTAGCGTGTTGGTCAGGTAGATCAGCCACTTGTAGAACTCAGCGCGCGCGGGCGTGCCCAGCGCCGGTGCCAGGGCAGCCTCTGGGTGGCGGTCGGCCAGATGCAGGCAAATGGCAGCGGCCTCGAACAGCACCAGATCGCCGTCAACCAGCGTGGGAATGCGGCCATTCGGATTGAGTTTGAGGTACTGCGGGCTGTGCTGGGCGTTCTTGTCGCGGTCGACCAGGATCAGTTCATACGGCACGCCGATTTCCTCGAGCAGCATGTGCGGCGCCAGGTTGGCATTGCCCGGGTAGTAGTAGAGCTGGTACATGGTCAAGGGGTAGGTCGGAGGGGGGCAAGGGGCCGTCTTGGCCCGACAGGGTTGGCGGGATGGTAAGCGAAAACAGCAGGCACAATGGCGCCCATGCTGATTCATCCTCAAATCGATCCGGTGGCCCTGCAGATTGGCCCGCTGGCGATCCACTGGTATGGGCTGACCTACCTTGCCGCGTTCGGCCTGTTCATGCTGCTGGGCCTTAGGCGCCTGCAGCACGAGCCCTACGCCTCGATCAAGGGCGTTGGCGCCTGGGCGCGGCGCGACGTGGAGGACATCCTGTTCCTGGGCGTGATGGGGGTCGTGCTGGGCGGGCGCATCGGTTACTGCGTGTTCTACAAGCCTGGCTACTACCTGGCACACCCGCTGGAGGTGTTCGCGGTCTGGCAGGGGGGCATGAGTTTTCATGGTGGCTTGTTGGGCGTGCTGCTGGCCATGGTGTGGTTTGCGCGGACCAGGCACCGGCCATGGCTGCAGGTCATGGATTTCATCGCACCCTGCGTGCCCACCGGGTTGGCCGCGGGGCGCGTCGGCAACTTCATCAACGGTGAGTTGTGGGGCCGCGTGGCGGACCCGTCGCTGCCCTGGGCGATGGTGTTCCGCGGCGCGGGAGACTTGCCACGCCATCCGTCTCAGGTGTACCAGTTCCTGATGGAAGGCCTGTTGCTGTTCGTGCTGTTATGGCTGTATGCCCGCAAGCCACGCGCGACCGGCAAGGTCAGCGGCGCGTTCCTGCTCGGTTACGGCGTTTTCCGTTTCGTGGCCGAATTCTTCCGCGAGCCTGATGCCCACCTCGGCCTGTTGTCCTTGGGCATGAGCATGGGGCAGTGGCTGTGTGTGCCCATGATCCTGGGCGGGGCCGGCCTGTGGCTGTGGTCCCACCGCAGGGCTGCAGCGTAGGCGGGCTTGATTGAATCGAAAAGGAGACACCATGGTGGCAAATGTCAATCGGCGCGATGTACTGCGCGTGGCTAGCGCGGGCCTTGCGAGTTGCGCATTCGGCAGCCAGGCACAAGGCAGCTGGCCGGTCAAGCCGGTCACCGTGATTGTTCCGTTCCCGGCGGGCGGCGGCACCGACGCCTTCGCCCGGCCGCTGTCGGCGCAGTTCGCCAAGCTCACCGGCAAGCAGCTCATCATCGAGAACCGCGGTGGTGCCGGAGGCACCGTGGGTGCCAGCATCGCGGCGCGGGCCGCGCCGGATGGCTATACCCTGTTCATGGGCGCGGTGCATCATGCCATTGCGCCGTCGATGTACCCCAAGCTGGACTATGACCTTGGACAGGACTTCGTGCCGCTGGCGCTGCTGGCCAATGTTCCGCAGGTGCTGGTGGTCAATCCCAGGCTGGTGCCGGGTGATTTCAAGGCCTTCCTGGAACAGGTGCGCAAGAACCCGGGACGCATGAACTACGGCTCAGCCGGCAGCGGCACCTCGCACCATCTGGCGGGTGAACTGTTCAAGCAGCAGACCAAGACCTTCATCACGCATATTCCGTATCGCGGTGCCGGACCGGCCTTGCAGGACCTGATCTCAGGCAACGTGGACATGATGTTTGACGGTCTGGGTTCGTCCGCGGCACACATCAAGGGCGGACGTATCAAGGCCCTGATGGTGTCCGGCTCGAAGCGCAATCCGGCGTTTCCCGAGCTGCCGTGCGCCGCAGAACTGGGCCTGCCGGAATACACGGTCACCACCTGGTATGGCCTATGGGCGCCGAAGGGGACGCCGGTTGAGATTCAGGCGCGTATCGTGGACGAGATCAAGCGCGCCGTCGCTACCGATGAGCTCAAGGCGGTCTGGGCCAGCAATGGCGCCGAGTTCGGCAATTTGACCCCGGCCCAATTTGGCAGCTTCGTCCAGGCCGAGGTCAAGCGCTGGGCCGCCGTGGTCAAGGCCTCCGGTGCCAAGCTGGATTGAGTGGCATGAGCGGCAGCATCGATTTCGAGCAGACCGCGGCGGTGGGTTGCGTCACCATCAGCCATCCTGGCAAGTTCAACGCCATGTCGCGCGCCATGTGGCGCGAGCTGCGATCGGTGTTTGAGGCGGCTCAGGCCAGCGCCAGCTTGCGCTGCGTGGTGGTGCGCGGGCGCGATGGCCACTTTTGCGCTGGCGGAGACATCTCGGAGTACGCCGCATTCCGCTTCGAGGAGGCTTCGCTGCGTGCGTTTCACGAGGACGAGGTGTGGGGTGGGCTGCAGGCGATGCTGGCCTGCGATGTGCCTATCGTCGCGCAGATCGAGGGTCATTGCATGGGCGCCGGCGTGGAGATCGCCAGTTGTTGCGACATCCGCATTGCCGGCGAGTCGGCGCGCTTTGGCGCTCCCATTGCCAAGCTGGGATTTCCGATGGCACCGCGTGAGACCGAATTGGTGATGCGTGAGGCGGGCGCCCTGACTGCCCGCCAGTTGCTGCTGGAAGCGGCCGTGCTGGGCGCCCAGGAGATGCGCGAGCGCGGGTTTCTCAGCCGGGTGCTGGCCGATGGGCTGGTGGCCGATGACGCGCTGGGCACCGCGGCGCGCGTGGCCAAGCTCGCGCCCCAGGCCGCCCGGCTCAACAAGCGCACCATCCGCGCCCTGAGCATGTGCGGCAGCAAGAAGCCGCATGCCAACCATGCTACCAATTCAGTAGCTGACGAATGGCGCGACGCTTACGCCTACGCGAGTTCCGCCGAGCATCGCGAAGGCGTGACGGCCTTCATTGACAAACGTCTACCGCGTTTCTGAGACTTCGCCTTCCACGCCATGAGTGATTCACCGTCCGCGCAAGCACACAACCACAACCTCTACGCCGCCTTGCGCGCGGCGTTTCCCGCCGATCTGGATGCCGTGGCGGTCGAGACCGACAATGGCTTGTACTACAGCTGGCGCGACCTCGATCGCGCCTCCGCGATGCTGGCCAACCTGCTGGTTTCGCTGGGACTTGCTGACGGTGCGCGCATCGCCGTGCAGGTGGAGAAATCGGTGGAGGCCATGCTGCTGTACCTGGCCACCTTGCGCGCGGGCTTCGTCTTCCTGCCGCTCAACACCGCCTACCAGAGCGCCGAGATCGAGTACTTCATCGGCAACGCAGAACCTTCGGTGGTGGTCTGCACCACGCGCAATTTTGGCTGGGTCAGCAAGCTCGCGTTCAAGGCCGGAACCCGCCATGTCTTCACCCTGGATGACGACCGCACGGGTTCGCTGCTGCAGCGCGCGGGGCAGTGTCCGGACCGGCATGCCGTGGCTCACCGCCAGGCCGATGACCTGGGCGTCATCATCTACACCAGTGGCACCACCGGTCGCAGCAAGGGTGCCATGCTGTCGCACGGCAACATGCTCTGCAACGCGCAGGTGCTGAAGGACTATTGGGGCTGGCGCAGTGCCGCGCAGGGTGGCGATGTGCTGATTCACGCCCTGCCCATCTTTCACGTGCACGGCTTGTTTGTCGCGATTCACGGCGCCTTGCTCAATGGCAGCAAGATGATCTGGCTGTCCCGCTTCGACCCCAAGGCAGCGCTGCAGGCCATGCAGCGTGCGACGGTGTTCATGGGTGTACCCACGCTGTATGTGCGCCTGCTGGCCGAGCCGGGGCTCAGTCGGGAGGCGGCCCAGGGCATGCGCCTGTTCATTTCCGGCTCAGCGCCGATGCTGATCGAAACCTTCGATGCCTGGCGGCAGCGCACCGGGCACACCATCCTGGAGCGCTATGGCATGAGCGAGACCGTGATGCTGACCTCCAATCCCTATTTCCCCGAGATGGGCGAGCGCCGTGGCGGCACCGTCGGTTTTGCGTTGCCAGGCGTAAGCCTGCGCATCAGCGATGACGCTGGCCGCGGCGTGGCGGTGGGCCAGATCGGCGGCATCGAGGTCAGGGGGCCCAATGTCTTCGCCGGCTACTGGCGCATGCCCGAGAAGACCGCCGAGGAGTTCACGCCGGACGGCTACTTCAAAACCGGTGATGTGGGCAAGGTCGACGCGGACGGCTATGTGACCATCGTCGGGCGCAGCAAGGACCTCATCATCAGCGGCGGCTACAACGTCTATCCGGCCGAGATCGAGGCCTGCATCAATGAACTGCCGGGTGTGGCCGAAAGCGCGGTGGTGGGCGTGCCACATGCCGACTTTGGCGAAGTGGGGGTGGCCCTGGTGATTGCCAAGCCGGGCGCCGAGCTGGACCCAGGGCAGATCCTCTCCAGCCTGAAAGCCGGCCTGGCAAATTTCAAGGTGCCCAAGCGGTGCTGCATCGTTGATGAACTGCCCCGCAATGCCATGGGCAAGGTGCAGAAGAATGTTCTGCGCGAGCGTTACCGTGGTTGATGATGGCGCTGATTCAATGCAACTGCGGGTGCGCCGGCTTGCGGCAACTTGCCGGATTTGCGATGATGGCCGCACCGCCGACTGACGATGAACGCACCTGATTCCCACCCCACACCGCCCGCCCTTGGCCAGCCCACGTGCCTGGACCTGGCGCGAGCCCGCGCTATGCTGGGCAATGCTGACAGTCTGCAGCGCATCATGCGCATGGCGGCGCAGCGACTCGACGACGAGATAGACGCCATCGCTGCCAGTCTGGCGCGTGGTGATGTCGCTGGCGCCAACCACATGTTGCACGGCATCAAGGGTTTCGCGCCGATCTTCTGCAATGGCCAGCTGTCCGAGCAGATCTCCCATGTTGAACAATTGAGCAAGACCGAGACTGCACAGCGGGTCGCCACGGTCTACCAAGAACTGGCACCCAGGCTGGCTCGCCTGCGCGACGAGATGAAGCTATTCCTGGAGGCGTGAGAACGCAGTGATGAACATATCCAGCGCGCGTATCCTGATCGTCGATGACGACCCGCTCATGCTTGTGCTCGTGGCTGACACATTGCGACAGATTGGCATTCGAAACGTGCAGAAGTGCCCTGATGGCAAGGCAGGCCTGACCGCGGTGGCCAAGTTTCAGCCGCACTTGATCCTGTCCGACATTCACATGGCCCCGATGAGCGGCCTGGAGTTCGTCAAGAAGTTGCGGGCGATTCCTGATCGTGCACTCGCGGCCACCAAGGTCATCTTCATGACGGCTGATGCCAGCAAGGAAACCCTCGGTGAGGCGCTGCCGCTGGGCATTCGCGGTTACATCATCAAGCCACCGACCGTCGAGCAGGTCGAGGCCAAGCTCAAGGCCGCACTGGCCTAAGGCCGACCCAGGGCGCCGAGCTGATGCGTCGCGCGCCCGCCGGGTCTACCCGGCGCTTGCCGGGGAAGAGCCAGGCCTAACGCAGCACCAGCACCGGAACGTGCGAGTGCGTCAGCACGTGCTGCGTCTCGCTGCCGAGCAGCAGGCGCTTGATGCCGCGGCGGCCATGCGAGGCCATCACGATCAGGTCGCACTTGTGTTTCTTGGCCGCCGAAATGATGGCCTCGGAGACGATGTCCGACTTGACCGTTACGGCCTTGGCACTCACGCCCTTGGCCAGGGCCGCCTTCTTGACTGCGTCCACCACGGCCTGTCCATCCTCCGCCCATTGCTTCTCGACGCGCGCCACTTCACTGACCTGCAAGGCCAGTCCGCCTTCGAAGTAGCTCTGCGGATAGCGCGGCACCACCTTGAGGGCAATCAGTTCGCCACCTGTGAGTGCAGCCATCGAGATGGCACTGGCGACCGCCTTCTTGGACAAGGTTGATCCGTCGGTAGCGACCAGAATGCGTTGGTACATGAGACCTCCTAGTGAAATGAGGCCTCCAGCTTACTCCACCGCAGCCCGCATGGCTTGATGGTTGTCAAGTAAACTGCCCACCTCCCATGCAAGCGCCCAGTGATCTCTCTCTTGCAGCGCCGTCGCGCGACGCAGCGGTGCTGGACGACCCCCAGCAGTGGGGCGCCTTCGGCAAGCCCGTGGCCGACTCCCAGGATCTTTGGGAGTCCAACCTGGTGATCGAAGGCATGCATTGCGCGGCCTGTGCCATCACGGTTGAGGATGCGCTCAGGCAGGTTCCCGGTGTTGTTTCCGCCGAGGTCAGTGCCTCCAGTCACAGGGCGCGCGTGCGCTGGTCCACATCACGCGTCAAGCCCTCCGACTGGCTGCAGGCGCTGCGCGCAGTGGGCTACGGCGCCGTGCCGGCCAACGACGCGTTGGCCCGCGAGCGGCGCCTGCAGGAGTCACGCCGCGCCTTGTGGCGCTGGCTGGTGGCGGGCTTGTGCATGATGCAGGTGATGATGTACGCCTATCCGGCCTACATCGCGGCGCCAGGTGACCTCAGCGCCGAGATGGAGCGCCTGCTGCGGTGGGCGTCCTGGGTGTTGACCCTGCCGGTGATCCTGTTCAGCTGTGGTCCGTTCTTTCGCGCCGCGTGGCGCGACATCGTGCACCGGCAGGTGAGCATGGATCTGCCGGTGGCGCTGGGGATGCTGATCACCTTCGTCGTCAGCACGGCGGGCACGTTCGATCCCCAGGGCGCGTTTGGGCGTGAGGTGTACTTCGATTCGCTCACCATGTTCGTGTTCTTCCTGCTGTCGGGCCGTTGGCTCGAGCAGCGCCTGCGCGACCGGACCGCGGGTGCGCTGGAGGCCCTGCTGAATCGTTTGCCCGACAGCGTCCAGCGTTTGCGTGCGGATGGCACAGTCGAGCGCGTCGCGGTGTCGCGGCTGGCGGTGGGCGACTTGGTGCAGGTGGTTGCGGGTGAGACCTTTCCGGCCGATGGGCAGATCGTGCAAGGGCACACCCAGGTCGACGAGGCCCTGCTGTCGGGGGAGGCCTTGCCGCTGGGACGCGGGCCCGAAAGCCAGGTGCTGGCGGGCAGCCACAACCTTACGGCCATGGTTCAGGTGCGTGTCGAGCGGACCGGAGCGGACACGCGCTTCGCCCAGATTGCGGCCTTGATGGAGAGTGCCGCGCTGTCGCGACCCAACGTGGCGCGGCTGGCCGATCGCATTGCGCGGCCGTTTGTGATTGCCGTGCTGCTCGCTGCGCTGGCCGCGGCGCTCTATGGTTGGCAACGCGATCCGGCGCACGCGCTGATGGTGGCGGTGGCCGTGCTGGTGGTGACTTGCCCTTGCGCGCTGTCCTTGGCCACGCCGGCGGCCATGCTGGCAGCGGCCGGGCAACTGGCCCGCCGCGGCGTGATGGTGCGCAGCTTGTCCTCACTGGAAGCGCTGGCCGAGGTCGACACGGTGATCTTCGACAAGACCGGTACCTTGACGCGCGATGCCATGGGGCTGGGCACCATCACGACACGCCAAGGCGTCACCGCCGAGGAGGCGCTGGCCATGGCGTCGGCCTTGGCCAGGCATTCGCTGCATCCGGTGTCGCGCGCGCTGACACAGGCCGCCCGCGCGCGGGGATTGAGTGATTCCTGGCTGGCCAGCGAAGTCTCCGAGCAGGCCGGTCAGGGCCTTACTGCCATGCTCGCGCCAGGTGGCGGCGGGGCAGGGCGGCGCGCTTTCCGCCTGGGTTCGGCGGCGTTTTGCGGACACGCCCAGGGGCGCGACGCGGCGGTGCAAACCTGCCTGGCCGATGAGCAGGGTTGGCTGGCTTCGTTCGAACTGACCGAAGAACTGCGAGCGGACGCGCTGGCGGTGATCAGGGACTTGCAGTCGCGTGGCATCGCGGTGCAGATGCTCTCGGGGGACAGCCCGGCGGCGACGCAGGCGGTCGCGGCGCGGCTGGGCATCGAAGCGGCGCGGGGTGCTTGCAGCCCGGATGACAAGCTCGCGCTGCTACGCGCGGCGCAGCAGTCGGGACGCCGCGTGGCGGTGGTCGGTGACGGCCTCAATGACGGTCCGGCGCTGGCCGGCGCGCATGTGTCGTTCGCGCTGGGACACGCGGTACCGCTGGCGCAGGCGCGCGCTGACTTCGTGGTGCTGGGGGACAGTCTGAGGATGGTGGCGTTGTCGCTAGCGTTGGCAGGGCGTACCATGCGTGTGGTGCGGCAGAACCTGGCATGGGCGGCCGGCTACAACGCCTTGTGCGTGCCCTTGGCGGTGCTGGGGTGGCTTCCGGCCTGGCTGGCTGGTCTGGGCATGGCCACCAGTTCGCTGCTGGTGGTGCTCAACGCATTGCGGCTGGCGTCAACGCGTACATCACGGCTGGCTGCCGGTCCTTCTGACGCGGCGCTGACACTTGAGTAGCCTAAACCGGAGTAGATTTGATGGACATTTTGTACCTCTTAATACCGTTGTCCGTGATATTGGTATTCTTGATCTTGGGTGGACTATGGTGGGCTGTGCATCGGGGGCAGTTTGAAGACCTGGAGGTGCAGGGCCAACGGGTGCTCAAGGACGATTGAGTCCGCGGCGACGGCGGTCCGGTGCCTTCAGGCGCAGCAGTCCCCCTATCAACTGACAAGAGGTAACAATGAACTTTCCCAACGCGCAGGCCACTGTGTACAACGACAAGGTTGTACGCCAGTTTGCAATCATGACGGTGGTGTGGGGGGTGGTCGGAATGCTGGTCGGCGTGATCATCGCCGCCCAGTTGACATGGCCCGAGCTCAACTTCGGCATCCCCTGGCTCAGCTACGGTCGCTTGCGACCGTTGCACACCAATGCGGTGATCTTCGCGTTCGGCGGCTGCGGCCTGTTCGCCACCTCGTACTACGTGGTGCAACGCACCTGCCATGTGCGCATCTTCAATGACAAGTTGGCGGCCTTCACTTTTTGGGGCTGGCAGGCGGTCATCGTGGCAGCCGCCATTTCCCTGCCGCTGGGCTACACCCAGGGCAAGGAGTACGCCGAGCTGGAGTGGCCCATCGACATCCTGATCACCTTGGTCTGGGTGGCTTACGCGGTGGTGTTCTTCGGCACCGTGGGAACGCGCAAGGTGCGCCACATCTACGTGGCCAACTGGTTCTTTGGCAGTTTCATCCTGGCGGTGGCGCTGCTGCACCTGGTCAACAGCGCGGCCATTCCGGCCGGTTTCATGAAGTCCTACTCGGCCTACGCAGGCGTGCAGGACGCCATGGTGCAGTGGTGGTACGGCCACAATGCCGTGGGCTTCTTCCTCACGGCGGGCTTCCTGGGCATGATGTATTACTTCATCCCGAAGCAGGCTGAGCGTCCCGTGTACAGCTACCGCCTGTCCATCGTGCACTTCTGGGCGCTGATCTTCACCTACATGTGGGCCGGTCCGCACCACCTGCACTACACCGCGCTGCCGGACTGGACGCAATCGGTCGGCATGGTGTTCTCGCTGATCCTGCTGGCGCCGAGCTGGGGCGGCATGATCAACGGCATCATGACCCTGTCGGGCGCCTGGCACAAACTGCGCGACGACCCGATCCTGCGCTTCCTGATTGTCTCGCTGTCCTTCTACGGCATGAGCACGTTTGAGGGTCCGATGATGTCCATCAAGACCGTCAACGCCCTCTCCCATTACACCGACTGGACGGTTGGCCACGTGCACTCCGGCGCGCTGGGATGGGTTGGCTTGGTCACCATGGGTTCCATGTACTACCTGATCCCGCGCCTGTTCGGGCAGAAGCAGATGTACAGCGTCAAGGCAGTCGAGGTTCACTTCTGGGCCGCCACCGTCGGCATCGTCATCTACATCGCGGCGATGTGGATCGCCGGCGTGATGCAAGGTCTGATGTGGCGCGCCATCAACGCCGACGGCACCTTGACCTACACCTTTGTCGAGTCGGTCAAGGCCACCTTCCCGTTCTATGCGCTGCGGCTGCTTGGCGGTCTGCTGTATCTCGGCGGCATGGTCATCATGCTGTGGAACGTGCTCAAGACCGCCACCGCAGGTCGCTCGGTTTCGGTGACCATTGCGGCGCCGGCCCACGCCTGACAAGGAACATCAAAATGGATCACAACAAATCAAGCGGCGGTCTCTCGCAC
>Ga0208262_1000367_pt1 | contig 16404 bp, 15 predicted proteins | sample LakWasMet15_LOW5_2_FD_183863 | JGI IMG/M metagenome (GOLD analysis project Ga0208262, IMG submission 183863) | Freshwater sediment methanotrophic microbial communities from Lake Washington under simulated oxygen tension - Sediment Metagenome... | ecosystem: Environmental > Aquatic > Freshwater >... | reverse complement strand
ACCGCCAACCTGCGTACCTCCGTCTACGGCAACAACCAGAACGTGGCCAGCAACGGCTCCGGTATTGGCGCCTCCGCCACCCAGGCCACCGCCGGCACCAACGGTGTGACCACCGGTTCGGTGGCGATCAACGGCTATCTGGGCACCGGCACCTTGACGGTTGCCGTCAGCGCCAGCGCCAAGGCCACGGCCGACCAGATCAACGCGCTCAAGGCCAGCACCGGCGTCACCGCCACGGCCGCCACCGAGGTACATCTGGGCGGCATGGCCGCGGTAGGCTCCTACACGCTGTCACTGGAAGGCGACAACATCGGTTCGCCACGCACCATCTCCTTCACCCTGACCTCCGCTACGGGCGCCGATCGCCTGTCGGCGGCAGTCGCAGCGATCAATGACCAGGCCGCCAAGACCGGCATCAATGCCAGTCTGAGCACCGACGGCACGCAAGTGATCCTGACCAACGCCACTGGCAACAACATCGTGGTGGGCGACACCACCAACGTCAACGCCGGTGCCGTCACGGTCACCGCCTACGACGCAGCCGGCGCCAGCAACGGCACGGCACGCACGCTGGCCGCTGACGCAGTGGTTGAGAACGTCAATACCGGTGGCTACATCACGTTGGACTCCGAAAAGTCGTTCGCCGTGACCTCCGCCAGCAACCAGCTCGACAACGGCGGCTCGGTGCTCAACACGGTGGCCAATCTGGACGTCTCGACCTTCACGCTGGCCACCAACTCGCTCAAGACGGTGGACTCGGCGCTGGCCTTCATCAGCGGTGAGCGCGCCAAACTGGGGGCCCTGCAGGCTCGGTTCGAGACCAGCATCTCCAGCTTGCAGATCACCTCGGAGAACCTGTCGGCTTCGCGCTCACGCATTCAGGATGCGGATTTTGCGGCGGAGACAGCCAACCTGTCACGCGCGCAGATTCTGCAGCAGGCCGGCACCGCCATGGTGGCGCAGGCCAACCAGATCCCGCAAGGCGTGCTGGCCCTGCTGCGTCAATAAGCGGCGCCAAGTCTGGCACAAGGGGCCCGGCCGCCGAAATACTGGCGCCCGGGCTTTTCCTTGTCCTCCCCACCCATTCACTTCTGGTTAGTGCGCTGCGTGGATTGAACCCATTTCCAACGCCTTACTGCTGCAACGGCTGCATTGACACGTCGCACAATGTCGACGGACTGGCTCATAGAATCAAGGGAATCACCGTGCGCAACAAGCCCCACATCACGCCCGCCACGACTTCCACCAGCGACAAAAGCCTGCAGGCCGCGCTGGTGGCCGAGGATTGGCCCGGGCTGGTGCGTCTGTGCCACAAGGCGCTGCGCAGGAACCGGGTCGACTTGAGTGCGCACCGCCTGCTCGGCTTCGCGCTGAACAAGCAGCGTCAGACCGAGGCGGCGCTGAAGGCCTTCCAGCAGGGGGCAGCACAGTTTCCCGATGATGCGGAACTGCTCATCAACTACGCCAACATCCTCATCGAGCACGCCCGCAACGCGCAGGCGCTGCCGCTGCTGGAAAAGGTCTGCACCCTGCGCCCGAACCAGGCCGTCAGCTGGATCAAGCTGGCAGAGTGCTGCTACCTGATGACACTGCATGAAAAGGGCTACGCCGCCGCCCTGCGTGCCGCCGAATTGGCGCAGACGCAGCACGACCAGGTGTCAGCCCTGATGCAAAAAGCCATCCATCGCCGGGAACTGGGCCAAGTCAAGGAGGCCGTCAAGGATTGCGAGGCGGCCATTGCGCTCAACCCCGCGGACCCCGGCAACCACACCAACCGTTTGCTGTTCATGCTGGCGGATCCGGCCGTGGACGCCGCACAGGTGGCCAGCGCGGCGCGCGAATACGCGGCCGTGTTCGAGCCACCCCTCAAAGCCCAATGGCCAAGTTTCGAGGCGCATCGCGGGGACCCGTGGCGCCGGCTCAAGGTCGGCTTTCTGTCACCCGACTTTCGCGTGCACTCGGTGATGTACTTCGTCGAGGGCCTGCTGGCGCAACTCGACCGCCGGCAGTTTGAGGTGTTTGCCTACTACCTGTATCCCAGGGACGACCACATCACCGAACGGGTGCAACGTCATGCGGACCACTTTGTCCGTCTGGCGGGCTTTTCCTACCTCGAGCAGACCCAGCGCATCCGCGATGACGGCATCGACATCCTGATCGATCTGGCTGGCCACACCGGTGGCAATGCCTTGCTGACCCTGGCACACAAGGCCGCGCCCGTGCAAGTGTCCTGGCTGGGCTACCCGGCTACCACCGGCCTGCAGGCCGTGGACTACAAGTTCACCGACGAGGTGACCGATCCACCCGACGCCGATGCGCAGTACAGCGAGCGCCTGTACCGCCTGCCCACCCTGTTTGCCTGCTATCGGCCCATGAGTCGCCAGCCGCTGTGGCGCTACCAGCCTCGCTACCTGGTGCGTCCGGCCCCGGCCCTGAGCAATGGCTTCGTCACGTTTGGCTCCTGCAACAACCTGGGCAAGCTCACCGACGAAGTACTGACCCTGTGGGGACGGGTGCTGCAGGCGGTGCCGAACGCGCGGCTGCTGATCGAAGGCAAGAACCTGGACCGGCCCGATTTTGAACAAAGCTACCGTCAGCGCTGCGCCGACCTGGGCATCGCCAGCGAGCGGCTGATCCTGGTGCCGCTGCACACCGACAACCAGTACCTGACCTACCATCGCATGGATATCGCGCTGGACCCGTTTCCGCTGACTGGCGGCACCACCTCGTTTGATGTGCTGTGGATGGGCGTGCCGCTGGTGTCCATGGTCGGGGCCAGCTTCAAGAGCCGCATGGGCACCGGCGTGCTGACCTATCTGGGGCGCACCGAATGGCTGGCACAGGACCCGGAGCAGTACATCCGCATTGCCCAGGTGCTGGCCGCCGACCCACAGCAGTTGAACGCCTTGCGCCTGGGCTTGCGCGCAGAGCTGGAGCGCTCGGCCCTGATGCGCGAGGACCTGTTCAACTATCACTTCGGCGAGGGCCTGCGGGTGATGTGGCTGCACTGGCTGGCGCAAGCCCAGCACCCGGGCGATGCCGTGGCGCAAACCCAGGCCATGGAGGCCTGGCTACCCCAGCTCCCGGTCGAATGGAACACCCCGGCCACACCCGGCGTGGGCCTGGAGCCGGGACACCGTGTCAGCCTGCCGGAAGCGCACCAACGCCTGCAGACCCTGCTGGACAAGGCCAAGTCCGAAACGCCCCAGCCCGCAGCGGGCGGACAGATACGCGACCGTCACTGGGCCGCCGTCACCACGCTGGCCGAGACCGTGCTCAGCGCCGTCCCTCACGACGCCGTGGCGCTGGCCTGCCTGGCCGAAGTGGAGCAGGCCCATGGGCACACGGAGTTTGCCGTGACCTACCTGCGCTACGCGGCACGCTCGCTGAGCGAGTAGGCATACGGCCCGCTCGGTGGGCGGCTCGTCCAATCAAGCCTTGCGACGCAGGAAACCCTCTGGCGCCACCGTCACCATCAGCTTGTTCTGCCAGCTCGCATCGATCTCGAACTCCGGATGCGTGCCCAGCCACTGGCGCAGCGCCGTCTTCGGGTTGTTGCCCACATCCCAGGGCCGGTCCTCGAAGAAACGCGGGGGCATGTCCTGCACGAAGGTGTCGAACACCACGCAGTAGCTGCCCGGCGTCACCAGCGGTGCATAGGCCTCCAGTTCCGCCAACACATGATCGTGCGTGTGCATCGAGTCGAGCAAGACCAGCACGCGCTGGAAGCCGGCGGCGGCGGCACGGACCGCGGCCACGGTCTCGGCAGCAATCGAGGAGCCCTGCAGCATCTGGATGCGGCTGCCCATCGGGTGGGCCTCGATGGCGGCGCGGTTGTGCGTGCGAATGTCGATGTCCACGCCGATCACCTTGCGCTGGCTACGTCGCGGATCGATGGTCACACCGGCTTCAATCGCGTCACACATATCGAGCATGGCCAGCAGGCTGGCACTCAGCACCAGCGAGCCACCGTGCGCGATGCCGGTCTCTATGATCAGATCGGGGCGCACCTGCCACACAAGTTCCTGCATGGCCACCATGTCCTGCGGGTACTGGATGATGGGTCGGCCCATCCAGTCGAAGTTGTACACGTACTTGCGCCGCATGGACGCCTGCAACCAGTCGCGCGACAGCGCCAGGAACGGAGCATCGGCACCGTAGGATTGCAGCCGCTCACGGCGCTCCTGAGTGAATTGGGTCACGGGGTCAGTTGTCATGGCAGGTCTCTCTGGTCAAAGGTTCATGGCCGCCAGCACCGGGCGGGGCGCGAAGCCGAACTCGGCGCGGATGCGCGTGATGTCCACCGGTGCGAAGCGTAGCAGCGGCGCCTGGGCCTGCACCTGCACCGTGCATCCGGTTCTGGCCACCAGGTAGTCCAACCACTGCCCGTGCGTCAGCTGCTCACCGCTGGCCACGTTGTACACGGTGTGTCGCCCCTGCGTCGCAATGCGCGGCAACAGGTCGACCACATCGTCCACATGGATGTAGTCCTTGGCCGAGGCCGGATCGGTGCGCAGGGTGATGCAGCCTGCACGCGCCTCTCGCAGCAAGGAGGGGAGGAAGTTGGCGGAGTCACCGTCCTCGGCGCCCACCACGTTGGACAGCCGCGCTACGCGCACGTCCGATCGGCCACTGCACAGGCACATGGATTCGCCCATCAGCTTGGACAGGTTGTACAGGTCCGACGGGTCTTGCGGGTCCACCTGCAGCACGCTCTCCTCGGTACCGCGCGGCTGTGCCCCGTACACCCGGGTGGAAGACAGGTACAGCAAGGACTCAAAGCTGGCGTGGCGCAGCACCGGCGCCAGGGCACAGACATGCGCTTGAACGGTATCCAGCGCCCGGCTGCGAAAGTCACCAGTGACACCAATGGCGTAGATCACGTGCCCCAGCGGTTTCGCCAGCACGTTGACATCGTCGCGCTGGGGCGCCCAGACTTCGTCGCCGCGCGCCTGCAATGCCGCCACGAGCCGGCTGCCGATGGCACCGCGGCCGCCCAATACGGTGAAGCGAGTCACTGGCGTGTCCCGATCTGGCGGGGCGGCTCACCCCCCCACACCGTGTAAGCCGGTATCTCGCCGCGCACCACGGTGCCTGCCGCCACCACGCAGCCCTGGCGCAGTATGGTGCCGTCCAAGAATACGCAGTTGGCGCCAATCCACACGTCGTCCTCCACCACGATGCCGCCCCGGCTGGGCAGAAAACCCTGATCGCGGATCAGGCGGTGTTTGTCACGGTAGGCGTGGTTGACCGGCGCAAACGTGCAGTTGGCGGCGATGGCCACATGATTGCCAATGCGGATGCCGTTGCCGGTGTACAGCACGCAGCCGGAATTGACCACCACGTGTTCGCCCAGCACCAGATCGCCCCCGCCGCCAGCCGGCTTGACCTTGACGAAACTGTCGATCACCGAGTTCGCGCCGATGACGATGCGGGTACCGCGCACCGAGTCTTCGATGTCGGCCAGGCTGGAGACGCGGGCGCTGGGGTCAATCTCGATCACGGCCACTCCCGCAGACCGGGAACCGCGGTCACGAAACGGCCGCCCCACTCCCGCACATAGGCCAGTTGCCCCATCACCTCGTCCTTCAGGTTCCAGGGCAGGATCAACACATGGCTGGGCCGGTGCTCGCGCAGTCGCGCTTCATCGACGATGGGAATGCGGCTGCCCGGCATGAACTTGCTCTGCTTGGCCGGGTTCTTGTCCACCACATAGCTCAGCAAATGCGGCCGCACACCGGCAAAGTTGAGCAGCGTGTTGCCCTTGGCCGCCGCACCGTAGGCCGCCACGCGTGCCCCCTGGTCGGCACTGCGCACCAGAAAGGCCAGCAGCTCACGCACGACGCGCAGGGCTTGGGATTGAAAACCGGTGTAGAAGCCGGCATCGAGCATGCCGCAGGCGCGCTCATCGTCCAGCACCTTGGCCACACCGGGTCCAACTGGCTGGGTGCCGGCGTCCAGACGCTGCGCAAACACACGCAGGCTGCCGCCATGGGTTGACAACTCCTGCACATCGAACACCGCCAGGCCATACGCCGAGAAGATGCGCTGCACCGCCGAGAGCGACAGGTAGGAGTAGTGCTCGTGGTAGGCGGTATCGAACTGGCAGCCCTGCACCATGCGCAGCAGGTGCGGAAACTCGAAGGTCGCCACGCCCTGGGGCTTGAGCAAGCGCGCGAAACCAGCGACAAAGTCGTTGATGTCTGGCACGTGCGCCAACACATTGTTGGCCACCATCAAGTCGGCCTGGCGTCCGGCGCGGGCCAGTTCATCGGCCAAGGCCACGCCAAAGAAGCGCTCGACGATGTCGATACCCTTGGCCCGGGCGGCGCCAGCCGTGCTGGCGGTGGGCTCGACGCCGTAGCACGGAATGCCGGCGGCCTGCACGTACTGCAGCAGGTAGCCGTCATTGGCGGCCACCTCGACCACGCAGCTCCCCGCATCCAGGCCAAAGCGGCCCTGCATGCTCAGCACGTAGTCCTTGGCATGGGCCAGCCAGGAGCTGGAAAAGGAGCTGAAATAGGCGTAGTCGTCGGTGAACAGCGCCTCGCGTCCGGCATGGTCCTCGGTCTGGACCAGCCAGCAGGTCTGGCACACCAGCAGGCGCAGCGGGAACCAGAGTTCGGGCGCGCGCAGGGCCGGTTCGCTCAAGTAGGCGTTGGAGGGCGGGGCGCTGCCCAGATCCAGGAACGGCAGGTGCAGGGCACTGCCGCAATGTCTGCATTTCAAGCGGTGACTCCTTCAAACGCGGCGTCGATGCGGGGGTGGCCGGCGTCGCGCGCTGACAGCTCGGTGATGGCCAGCGGCCAGTCTATGCCCAGTCGCGCGTCGCGCGGATCGAGACCCGCGTCGGCATCGGCATGGTAGGCAGCTGAATGGCAATACAGCAGCTCCACGTCGTCCGTCAGCGCCTGGAAACCGTGGGCGCAGCCTTCCGGAATCAACAGCGCGCGGCCATTGTCCGCCGACAGGCGCTCAGCGTGCCAGCGCAGAAAGTTGGGTGAGCCGGCACGCAGGTCCACAGCCACATCCCATACCTCGCCGCGCACACAGCTCACCAGCTTCATCTCGGCATGCGGCGCACGCTGAAAGTGCATGCCGCGCACCGTGCCACGGCGGGCCGTGTAGCTGTGGTTGACCTGGGCAATCGGCTTGGACCAGCCGGCCGCCAGCAACTCTTGCGCGCAGAACAGCCGCGACAGGAAGCCGCGCGCATCGCCCAGCCGCTGACGCTCGACCCGCATCAGACCGGGCAGGGGCAGCGGCGTTAGGCTCAGACGCTTCACGGCAGCGCCTCGAACGCGGCAATCTGCGCCTCGCACAGGGAGCGTGCATCGGCACCCTCGTGCTGCGCGCGGTACCAGCTGACGGTGTCCGCAACGGCCTGGCTTAGGCTGATGCGCGAGCGCACCCCCAGCGCCACGCGCGCCTTGGCCGCTTCCAGCGACAGCCAACCGGCTTCGTGCGGACCCGTGCCACCGTCACCAAACACCACCTCGCCGCGGCCGTAGGCGGCGCGCGCCAGCTCCACGACTTGACGCACGGTTGCCGCCTCGCCGCTGGGTGGGCCAAAGTTGTAGGCGCCGGCCAATTCCGGCCGAGTCCACAAGGCCTCGGCCAGCGATAGGTAGCCCGACAGCGGATCCAGCACGTGCTGCCACGGCCGAATCGCATCGGGTTTGCGAATCTCCAGCGCTTGCCCCGACTGCCAGGCACGCATCGCATCGGGCAACAGCCGATCCTCCGACCAGTCGCCGCCACCGATCACATTGCCGGCACGTGCGCTGGCGATGGCCACCCCTTGCGCGGCCAGAAAGGCGTCGCGGTAGCTGGCAATCACGATTTCGCTTGCGGCCTTGCTGGCGCTGTAGGGGTCATGCCCGCCCAGCGCATCGTCCTCGCGGTAGGGGTAGGGCCACTCGCGATTGCGGTAGACCTTGTCGGTGGTCACCATGACCGCCACGCGCGCCTGGCTCACGCCGCGCAACGCGTCGAGCAGGTGCGCAGTGCCCATGACGTTGCTGGCGAACGTCTGCAGCGGATCTCGGTAGCTCAGGCGCACCAGGGGCTGCGCCGCCAGATGGAAGACGATCTCGGGGCGCGCCGCGTGGACGATCGACGCCAGGGCCTGCGCGTCGCGAATGTCGCAGAAGTGGCTGTCCAGCCCCCGCGACAACTGCGCCAGCTCGAACAAACTGGGGCGGGTGGATGGCGCCAGCGCCACGCCGCTCACCTGCGCTCCCAAGCGCTGCAACCACAACGCCAGCCAGCCGCCCTTGAAGCCGGTGTGGCCGGTCAGCAGGACGCGCTTGCCGCGCCAGAAGTCGCCGCCAGAGCGCATCACCACACCTTCCAGGGCGCGGCGCCGCCTTGCCACAACTCTTCAAGCATGTTCTTCTCGCGCAGCGTGTCCATGGGTTGCCAGAAGCCGGTGTGCTCAAAAGCCATCAGCTGCCCATCGGCAGCCAGTCCCGCCAGGGGCTCCATTTCCCAACTGGTGCTGTCGTCGCTGATGCGCGCCAGGCAAGCGGGCGAGAGCACGAAGAAGCCGCCATTGATCAGACCGCCATCGCCCCGTGGCTTCTCGGTGAACCCCTTGACCGTCGCGCCACTGAGCTGCAGCGCGCCATAACGCCCGGGAGGCTGCACCGCGGTGACAGTGGCAAGCCTGCCGTGCTGCTTGTGAAACGCAATGGAGCCGGAGATATCGACGTTGGACAGACCGTCTCCATACGTGAAGCAGAAGGCCGCGTCATCCTTGACGTAGTCGCCAACCCGCTTCAGGCGACCTCCGGTCATCGTGTCGTCGCCGGTGTCGACCAGTGTCACGCGCCAGGGCTCCGCATGCTTGTGGTGCACCTCCATGCGGTTGCTGGCCATGTCGAAGGTGACATCGGACATGTGCAGGAAGTAGTTGGCGAAGTACTCCTTGATGATGTAGCCCTTGTAGCCACAGCAGATCACGAATTCATTGACGCCGTGGGCGGAGTACATCTTCAGGATGTGCCACAGGATTGGCTTACCCCCAATCTCGATCATCGGTTTGGGCCGCAAATGGGTTTCCTCGGCAATGCGGGTGCCCAGACCACCGGCCAGAATGACTGCCTTCATGTTGTAGTCCTCACGGTGTCGCTGCAAATTGCCATGCTTTTGACTCAGCCTTCCTGACATTCGAGAATATGCGCAACTGTAGCAAGCCAGTGCTTGGAACACGGCGGCTTTTCGGGCTTTTCTCTGCATCAGACCAGCGCAAGCGGCGAGCCACCCCCTACCGGATGTACGAGTTTGCCCTACAGGCACGGGTCGGCACCCCTACGCCAAGGGCATCCATTTCCCGATTCAAGTTTTTGACCCGACGTTCAGAATCAACTCCAACGCGACCCGAGAGGGCCACACCCTTAGCGACCAGGAGCCCATCATGAACAGCGAGCAAATGCAAAAGGAAATCCGGGATGCCAACGTCACCTACTTGATGCTGGCACAGAGTCTGATCCGCGCCGACAAGGCTGAAGCACAGTTTCGGCTTGGCGTGTCCGAAGAGTCGGCCGACATCATTGCCAGCCTGTCGCCGGCGCAGATCCTGAAGATTGCCTCGGGCAACATGCTGCTGTGCCGCTTCCGGGTGGACGACGATGTGGTCTGGAACCTGCTCACCAACCACACCCCGGCCAAGGTGGACAACGATGCCACCACCAAGCTGCATGCCAGCATCCTGATGGCCGGTCGCTTCTCCGAAGCGGTCTGAACCCCGCGGCACTGTCGATTCAGCACCCACATCCACTGAACAAGGAAGCACCATGGCCACCAAGAGCGTACTCAATGATTCCCGCCAGGTCGATCGTGCCGTGGCGCTGATCAACCTTGGCGCGCGCCTGCAGGTACTGGAGAGCGAAACCAACCTGTCTTATGAGCGGCTGCTGCGGCTCTACAAGGAAGTGGCCGGCCGCTCCCCCTCCAAGGGCCAGTTGCCGTTCTCCACCGACTGGTTCCTGACCTGGCAGCCCAATATCCACGCATCGCTGTTCCTCAACACCTATGAGTACCTCAGCAAGACCAGCGCGCTGGAGGACATCGACGCCATCATGAAGGCCTATCGGCTGTACAGCGAGCAGATCGCCGCCTGTGGGGTGGAGCCGCTGCTGTCGATCACGCGCGCCTGGCGACTGGTCAAGTTCGTGGACAACAGCATGCTGGCGATGACCAAGTGCTCCAAGTGCGGCGGCCATTTCGTCACCGAGCCCTACGAAAACGCCCGCCATTTCGAATGCGGCCTGTGCACCCCCCCAGCCAGGGCTGGCAAGAGCGCCAATGCCGGTGGAATTCTGCTGCATTGAAGCGTCGGCCCGACCCAAGCCAGCATATAGGGCCCAATTCCGGGCCCTTTTTCTGTTTACGCGGCAAGCGTTTGTTGCCTAGAATGGCTCATCGCAAGCTATAGTGGCTTGGAACGGCCCTGGCCGAGGCGCCTCATTTCGGCTCAGCACAAAACATGATTGTTATCGTCGGTTACCTGGTGTCGATGATCTGCATCTTCGGGGTGTACATCTTTCACGGCGGTAACATTTCCGTGATCCTGACGGCCCTGCCGTTCGAACTGATCACGATTCTGGGCGCGGCACTCGGCGCCTTTGCCGTCAACAACCAGCCCAAGGTCCTCAAGGCCACCATCGCGCTGGTGCCGCAGGCGCTCAAGGGGTCCAAGTACACCAAGGCCCGCTACATGGAGCTGCTGGCGCTGCTCTACGACATCCTGCAGAAGGCACGCAAAGAGGGCCTGATGGCCATCGAGAAGGATGTCGAGGGGCCGCACGAGTCTCCGGTGTTCCAGAAATACCCGGCCGTCGGAAACGACCACCACGTGGTCGAGTTCATGACCGACTACCTGCGCATGATGGTTTCGGGCAACCTCAATGCACACGAGATCGAGTCCCTGATGGACAGCGAGATCGACACCCATCACCAGGAAGCGCATGGGCCGGTGGCGGCCATCGCACGGCTGGCCGGTGGGCTGCCGGCCTTCGGTATCGTGGCGGCGGTGCTAGGCGTGGTCAATACCATGGGCTCGGTCGGCCAGCCCCCAGCCGTGCTGGGCGGCATGATTGCATCGGCCCTGGTCGGCACCTTCCTCGGCATCCTGCTGGCCTATGCCGTGGTGGAGCCGCTGGGCGGACTGCTTGAGCAGAAGTCCGAAGACAGCGCCAAGGAGCTGCAGTGCATCAAGACCACGCTGTTGGCCAGCATGCAGGGCTACAACCCGTCGACCGCCATCGAGTTCGGGCGCAAGGTGCTGTTCTCCACCGAACGGCCCAGCTTTCTTGAACTCGAAGCGCACGTGCGTGGCAAGAAGTAATGGTCTGAGGACCTGACATGGCCACCGACGCCAAGAAGCTGCAGCCGATCATCGTCAAGAAGGTCAAGAAGGGCGGCCACGCCGTGCACGGTGGCGCCTGGAAGATTGCCTACGCCGACTTCGTCACGGCCATGATGGCCTTCTTCCTGTTGATGTGGTTGCTGGGCTCCACCTCAGAGGGAGACAAGAAGGGTCTGTCCGACTATTTCAGTTCGCCCCTCAAGGTTTCGATGATGGGCGGCAGTGGCGCCGGCGCCGCCACCAGCATTCTTCCCGGCGGTGGCGCCGACCTGACCCAGCGAACTGGGCAAGGCAAGACCGGCGACGGCAGCGACCCGCTTGTCAAGAAGCGCAAGGCGGCCGAGTCCACGCGCGCCGAGGTCGCCAAGCAGGACGCCAAGACCATGGCGAAACTGGCGGCCAAGATCAGCGAGGCGATCTCCAACAACGCCAAGCTGTCTGAGTTCAGCTCCCAGATTCGCATCGAGTCGACGCCCGACGGGCTGCAGATCCAGATCGTCGACGACCAGCGCCGACCGATGTTCGACAGCGGCAGCGCGGTGGTCAAGCCCTACATGCGCGACATCCTGCGCGAGCTGGGTTCGGCGCTGGGCGACATCGACAACAAGATCAGCCTGGATGGGCACACCGACAGCGCGCCCTACTCCAGTGGGCATCGCGGCTACAGCAACTGGGAGCTGTCGGCCGATCGGGCCAACGCCTCGCGGCGCGAATTGGTGGCAGCGGGCATGCCCGAGGACAAACTGGCGCGGGTGACCGGTCTGGCGTCGAGCGTGCTGCTCGATCAGGATAACCCCTTAAGTCCAACGAACCGCAGAATCAGTATCATTGTCATGACACGCGAGGCTGAAGAGCGCCTGTTGGGCGCCCCGCGCAGCCCGGTCTCCAGAGGTGCCGGATCAGCCCGCGGCACGGCACCCCCCAACACACCAGGAAAGCCTTGAGTCAGCATGAATTGGTACATACTTAGCTCCAGTACGACACTGGCCAACGAAAGGGTCACTCATGGCTAACGAGCTCAGGTTTTTGGTGGTGGATGATTTCTCCACAATGCGGCGCATCGTGCGCAACCTGCTCAAGGAGTGCGGCTATTCAGAGGCCGATGAGGCCGAGGACGGCGTGGCGGCCCTCAACAAGCTGCGCAACAGCAATTTCGACTTCGTCGTCAGCGACATCAACATGCCCAACATGAATGGTTTCCAGTTGCTGGCGGAGATCAAGAAGGACGAAAAGCTCAAGCACCTGCCGGTGCTGATGGTGACGGCCGAAGCCCGCAAGGAAGACATCGTGATGGCCGCGCAGCAAGGCGCCGCCGGCTACATCGTCAAGCCCTTCACCAAGGCTACGCTGGAAGACAAAGTGACCCTGATCCTTACCAAAATGGGGCTCAAGTGAACACCACGCCGATCATCTCCCCTGCGGGGGCGACCACCATTTCCACGCCCGACGTACACCGCATGATCGGTGCGCTGACGCGGCAGCTGCACGATTCGCTCAATGGCTTGGGACTGACCGAAAAAGTCAACGCGTGGGCCGACGAGATTCCCGACGCCAAGAGCCGCCTGTCCTACATTGCCCGCCTGACCGGCGAAGCGGCTGAAAAGGTGCTCAACCGGGTCGATCTCGCCAAGGCACAGGATGACTACATCGCCGCCGAGACGCGCCGCATTGGTGCCTTGATCGTCAAGGACCCGGTGGCTGCCGTGGCCAAGGGTCACGTGATGAATTTCCTCAGCGACGTGGAACGCTCCACCAAGGAGATCGACGGCCACCTCACCGAAATCATGATGGCCCAGGACTTCCACGACCTCACCGGCCAGGTGATCGCAAAGGTCGTGAATCTGGCGGCAGCCATCGAGGAGGAACTGGTGCGCCTGCTGGTGCTCACCGCCCCCGCGCACCTGCCGGCGGAGGCCACCCCCGCGGCGACGGCCGACAAGGCGGCACCCCATGGTCCCTCCTTGTCGGGACCCGTGGTCAATCCAGAAGGCAATCCCGATGTGGTCAAGGGCCAGTCGGAAGTGGATGACCTGCTGGCCAGCCTGGGCTTCTGATTTTCGCGCTCGATACGCCGCCACCGGCGCGGCCCTGCAACTTTGTCGAAGTGAGCCGGTAAAACCGCGCTTATTGCCCTTTAGTCGGGGCAGCGCGTGAAGACAATGGTGGGAACTTACACGCCCCACCATCATGGATTCCAACAGCCAGGATCGCAACCTTCCGGCGTCCGAGCGCAAGCTGCAAAAAGCGCGTGAGGACGGTCAGGTCACCCGCTCGCGCGACCTGTCGCACCTGGCGGTACTGGGGGTGGGCGCGCTCGGCCTGATGACCCTCGCGCCGCTGATGCTCGAGCGCTTCAAGATGGACCTGAGCCACCAGCTCTCGTTCGACGCCGCCTCCGTGATGCAACCCGGCGTCATGCTGTCGCGCCTGCAAACGATGACCGGCAGTGGCCTGATCGCCTGCACCGTCTTTGCCGCCATTGTGATTGCCGCCGCCGTGCTGAGCACCGTGGCCGCGGGCGGCTGGGTCAACAGCCTCAAGCCCCTGATGCCCGATTTCAGCCGCCTCAATCCGCTCACCGGATTTGGCCGCCTGTTCACCAAGGACAAGCTGGCCGAGGTGGTCAAGATGGTCGTGCTGACGGCCGTGCTGGGCACCATCGGCACGCTGTACCTCAGCGCCGGCCTTGGTGAAGTGGCCAGAATGCTGCTGCAGCCATCCAGCAGCGCCATCCGTCACCTGACCCAGTGGCTTAGCGCCGGCATGGGCCTGATGCTGCTGGTGGTGCTGTTGATGGCCATGGTGGACGTGCCGCTGCAGTCGTTCCTGCACAAATCACGGCTCAAGATGTCGCATCAGGAAGTCAAGCAGGAACACAAGGAGTCCGACGGCAATCCGCAAGTCAAGGGCAAGCTGCGTCAACGCCAGCGCGAGATTGCACAGGGCAACAGCATCAGCGCCGTGCCGAAGGCGGACTTCGTGGTCATGAACCCGACCCACTTCGCCGTGGCGATCCGTTACGACGACGCGACCATGCGCGCACCCAAGGTGATCTCCAAGGGCGCCGATCTGCTCGCCCTGAAGATCCGCGACATTGCCAAGAGCCATTCGATCCCGGTGCTGCAGTCCCCGATGCTGGCCCGCGCACTGTATGCACACTCCGAACTGGACCACGACATCCCGGCCGACCTCTACACCGCCGTGGCGCAAGTGCTGGCCTATGTGTACCGCCTGAAGGCCGCGATGCGCGGCGACGGACCGATGCCCGAGGACCTGCCCACGCCCGACGTGCCGCCCGAACTTGATCCCTTGTCCATGCCCCTCGCCGCGGAGGTCACCGCATGAACGCCCTGCCCAAGAACCTGCAGCAGTGGCTGGGCAGCAATGCCACGCTGGTGAAGGGCGCCGCCGCGCCGCTGCTGGTGGTGGCCATCCTGGCGATGATGGTGCTGCCACTGCCCACCTGGATGCTGGACACCTTCTTCACCCTCAACATCGCCATGGCGCTGATGGTGATGATGGTGGCGGCCTACATGCTGCGCCCGCTGGACTTTGCCGCTTTCCCGGCGGTGCTGCTGCTCACCACCTTGATGCGCCTGTCGCTCAACGTCGCCTCCACCCGCGTGGTGCTGCTCGAAGGTCACACCGGACCTGGCGCCGCCGGCGCGGTGATCGAGGCCTTCGGCCACTTCCTGATCGGCGGCAACTTCGCCGTCGGCCTGATCGTCTTCTCGATCCTGGTGGTGATCAACTTCGTGGTGGTCACCAAGGGCGCCGAGCGCATTGCCGAAGTATCGGCGCGCTTCGCCCTGGATGCCATGCCCGGCAAGCAGATGGCAGTGGACGCCGATCTGAACGCCGGACTGATCGACGAGAAGGAGGCCAAGCGCCGCCGCGCCGAAGTGTCGGAGGAAGCCGACTTCTTCGGCTCGATGGACGGCGCCTCCAAATTCGTGCGCGGCGACGCCGTCGCGGGCATCCTGATCTTGCTGATCAACATCTTCGGCGGCTTTGCCGTCGGCGTGCTGCAGCACGGGCTGAGCGCCTCGCAGGCCGCCGACACCTACATCCTGCTGGCGGTCGGCGACGCGCTGGTGGCACAGATCCCGGGCCTCTTGATCTCGGTGGCCGCGGCGATGGTGGTCTCGCGCGTGGGCAAGGACCATGACCTGGGCCGCCAGATCATGCAGCAGATGTTCGTCTCGCCGCGGGCGTTTGGCATCACCTCGGCCATCATGGGCATTCTGGGCATCATTCCGGGCATGCCCCACGTGGTGTTCCTTGGCATCTCGCTCGCCCTGGGCTACGCCGCCTGGGTGCTCTCGCACCAGCCGCCGCCGCCCGACCCCGCCACCCTTGCCCCGCCACCGCCACCTGACGGCGAAGCCACCTGGGATGACTTGCAGCCGGTCGACCAGCTCGGGCTGGAGCTGGGCTACCGCCTGATCGCGCTGGTCGACAAGAATCGCCAGGGCGACCTGCTCACCCGCATCAAGGGCGTGCGCCGCAAGTTCGCGCAGGAGGTCGGCTTCCTGCCACCGGCAGTGCATGTGCGCGACAACCTGGAACTGCGCCCCAGCGGCTACCGCATCACGCTGCGCGGCGTCATCGTGGGCGAGGGCGAGGCCTTCCCCGGCATGCATCTGGCCATCAATCCCGGCGGCATCACCTCGCCGCTGATCGGCACCGCCACCACCGACCCGGCATTCGGCTTGCCGGCGCACTGGATCGACGACAGACAGAAGGAAGCGGCACAAATGGCCGGCTATACGGTGGTTGATTCCGAGACTGTCATGGCGACCCATTTGTCACACTTGATGCAAGTGCACGCCTCCAAACTCCTTAGCCGTACCGAGACCCAACAACTGGTGGAACACGTGAGCAAGCTGGCCCCCAAACTGATCGACGAAGTGGTTCCCAAGCTGGTCCCGATCGCGGTTTTCCAGAAGGTGCTGCAGCTCTTGCTCGACGAGTCGGTGCACATCCGCGACATCCGCACCATCATCGAATCGCTGGCCGAGCACGCCGCAGCC
>Ga0208262_1000361_pt1 | contig 16502 bp, 7 predicted proteins | sample LakWasMet15_LOW5_2_FD_183863 | JGI IMG/M metagenome (GOLD analysis project Ga0208262, IMG submission 183863) | Freshwater sediment methanotrophic microbial communities from Lake Washington under simulated oxygen tension - Sediment Metagenome... | ecosystem: Environmental > Aquatic > Freshwater >... | reverse complement strand
TCGAGGATGTCGATGACCTGCCGCGCGAAGTACCGCGACAGCACCTCGAAGGCCACGTCGGCCTTGGCCAGCTCGCGGTTCTGGTAGCGCAGCACGCTCTCGCTCACCTGCCCCGCGCGGCCCATCGCGTCGATGCGCGCCAGCAGCGTCTGCCCCGGAGGCAGCAGCATCTCCAGCCGTCCGCCCTGGTACTCCGCGCGAACGAACATCTCCCCGAGCATCCGCTCGATGCTCTCCCTCGCCGAGTCGCGGAAGTCTTCGCCCATCCCCAGCACCCGCGCGGCGCAGCGCTCTCGCATCTGGTTGCGCACCTCGATCTCCACCGCGCTCTCGTTCATCAGCCCGGGCGAGGGCATCTGCCGGCGCTTGCTCTCGGCCTCCTCGGGCGTGAGCCGCGAGAGCAGGTCGCGGCGGATCTCCCCGATGCGAAGGTTGGCCCTCGCCGCCCTCGCCGCCCGCTGCTCGTCGCTCACCTCGTGGTCGAGGAAGTGCGACAGGTTGGACTTGATCGTCGGGAGCAGGCCGCGCGCGTCCTCGCCCGCGACGATGTGCTCCCAGAGCTCGTCGAAGAGCTGCTCCTTACGGCGCTCGAACTCCTGCTCGTTGAGCGTCTCCTTCACCGTCACCAGCGCGCCCCGCAGCGCCGTCTCCAGCTCTCCGAACTCCTTGCGGATGGCCGCCACGCTCTCCGCGTCGAGGCGCTCGAGCTCGTCCGAGAGGTAGCGGCCGATGGCGGCCTGGAGCTGGTCGAGCCCGCTCACCGGCTGCGTCTGGTTGTAGTAGTCCTGCACCTGCCGGGCGACCGGGTGCCTGGGATCGACCCCCTGGTGCGCCCACACCTTGCTGTACGGGAAGACCCGGTCGATCGCCTGGTCCTTGAAGTTCCGCACGGCGAGGGCCCAGTGCCAGTTGCCGTTCTCGTCGGGGTGGTCGAAGAGGTCGACCTTGGTGAGCACCACGAAGAGCCGGTCGTGCAGCTTGATCGAGCGGTCGGCCCGCTGCATCGCCCGCAGAAGCTCAAGCTCCTGCTGCACCAGCGAGGGGCGGGTGACGTCCTTCACGAAGATGGTGACGTCGACCTCGTTGGCGAGCGCCTCCTCGGTGTCCCTCCGCGCCTTGTCGCTGGGGGCGTCGATGCCCGGCAGGTCCATCAGCACCACGCCCGGCATCGCGCCGCGCACGGGGATCACCACCGTCACCACCTTCACCGCCCTCACCCCCGCGTAGGGCCGGTTGCCCGCGCGGGTGTCCTTGAGGGCGATGTACGGCCGGATGAGCTCCGCCAGCTCGTCGAGCGAGCTCGCGGTCAGCGTCGCGGGCGCGTGGCCCAGCCGGGCCTTGATCTCCCCGAGCGAGCTCGCGATGTCCTGAAGCTCGGCCCACGCGGCCACGTCGCGCCGAGAAGAACGGTCGTGGTCGTCGACCTCGTGGCCGGTGCGAGCGCGGTAAGACCCTCGGAGGCGGGCGAGCTCCGCGCCGTTGAGGCCCTCCCAGCGCGTGGCGCTGCCGGGCTCGAGCGCGTCGAAGTAGCTGGCGATGCGCTGCTGAAACTCGTCCTTCGCGTAGTACTCGACGATGGCCTGGAAGGTTCCTTCGGGGCCGGGCTCGACCACGGTGGTCGACCAGGTGCAGCGCTCGGCCTCCGAGGGCAGCAGCTTCTCGCACTGCAGCCAGGCCGAGAGGAAGGCGCTCTTGCCCTGCTTCTCCAGGCCCACGACCCCTATCTTCACCACGCCCTTGGCGAGCCTCCGCTGGCGGTGCGAGGCGCGCTCCTGGAGGTCTTCGAAGCGGTGGCGCAGCGTGGCCAGGTCGCGGGCGCGGTCGCTCTCCGCGGTGAAGTACGAGCCGAAGCGCTCGGTGAGCTGGCGGTAGCGGGTGATCCGATCGCCGAGGGACTTCAGCTCCCCAGCGCGCTGCCGTCGTGAGTCAGGACTCCACATCGCAATGCCTCCGTCGTTGGCCTTCAAGCGGGCGGCGGCGGTTCTAACACACGCGGGGGAGCGGGCGATTCACCAGCCTCCGCGCGGGGCGGAGGGGCGCGCTAGAAGGTGCCGAGGAAGCGCACCAGCTGGAAGGGCGTGGTGGGGCGGTCGAAGGCGAAGGAGACCGCCTGGCCGTTGAGGAGGTAGTCGCCGGCCGAGGTGTGGACGATGTCGGTCATGCCCGCGGGGACATCGACCGTGGCGGTGCTGGCCGCGCTCCAGTCGGCGAGGGTCGGGGTGACCCGCGTGACCTGGCTGGTGAACGCCACCAGGAGGTTGCTGCCCGAGAGGGTCATCCCGTCGGCGCCGCTCAGCAGCGGCAGGCCGTCGAAGAAGGTTCCGCGGAGGGAGACGTTGGCGACGGCGCGGTCGCGCAGGCCCACGCGAACGAGCCGCGAGGGGAGGTAGATGAGGCTGAGGAGCGCGCTCTGGTCGGGGAGCACCACCAGCGCGTTCTGCCCGACGGCGCCGCCCGAGAGGAGGTCGTGGGTGACGAAGGTCGAGAGGGCGCCGCCGGGCTCGATGCGGTAGATGCGCGGGTGCTCGCGGTCGGAGACGTACAGCCCGCCGTCGGCGGAGAAGGCGACGTCGGTGCAGGTCGCCGTCGCGAAGGCGGGCGCGAGGGGGATGCGCGCGACGCGGGCCCTGGTGTCGAGGTCGAAGATCAACACGTAGCCGTCGTAGGGGTGGTTCGACTCGCCCGCGGCGCGGCGGTCCTCCATGGAGCACACGGCGAGTCGGCGGCGGGCGACGTCGACGTCCATGCCGAGCGTCCACCAGAGGCCGGGCGCGGTCTCTCGGTAGAAGACCTCGTCGAGCCCGGAGCTGGCGTCGACCTGATGCACCGAGCCGTCCGCGAGGCTTCCCACGAAGAAGCGGTGCGAGCCGGGGTCGAAGGTTCCGCCTTCGGGGAAGCGCGCGGCCAGGGGATAGGTCCCCATGAAGGTGCGCGGCGCATCGGGGATGACCGGGACATCGACGGCAACCGGGACGTCGACGGCGACCGGGACGTCGATGGCAACCGGGACGTCGACGGCGACCGGGACGTCGACGGCGACCGGGACGTCGACGGCGACCGGGACGTCGATGGCGCTGTCCGAGCGCGCGGTGTCGACGGTGGAGACGTCCTGCGAGGTCACGTCCTGGCGAGCGTCGGCGGTCACGGTGACATCGACGGCGGCGTCGGTGACCGAAGTACCCGCGTCGCCGCAGGCCGGGAGCATCGCGAGGAGCAGGGCGAGGTGGCGAGGTTGGAGCATCGCGGGATGATCGCAAACTCGATGCCCCCTGGGCTACCGGGACGCCGGTCAGAATCGCGCGCTCGCTGCCTGCTACCCGCTTCGCGTTTCGTCGGACCCAGTAGCTTCGTGCGTCGACCCGTCACGCGCGATGCGCTCGCCCGCCCATTTGGATATCGTCGTCGCCAACGGGCGAGGAGCGGCACCCCTTCATGACCAAGCGAACGACCCACTGTACCTACCGACTGGCCGCGTGGCTGGTCGGCGCCTTCCTCACCGCGGGCTGTAGCAGCGACCCGGTCGTCTCCGCGCCCGCCGACGCGGGCTCCGCGGACGCGGTCGACGCCGGGCCGTCGTGCTCCCCGTCGCAGCTCGTATGCAACGGCGCCTGCGTCAACGCCCAGACCGACAACGCCCACTGCGGCGCCTGCGGCCGGGCCTGCGCCGCGGGCCAGGTGTGCAGCCTCGGAGCGTGCGCGACCACCTGCGCCCCCTCGCTCACCGCCTGCGCGGCCTCCGGCGATTCGGGCGCCGGGGCGAGCTGCGCCGACCTCGCCAACGACCGCCTCCACTGCGGCGCCTGCGGGGCCGCCTGCCCCGCGGGCAACATCTGCGTCAACCGATCGTGTCAGGTGAGCTGTCCGTCGGGGCAGACCCAGTGCGGCGGCGCGTGCGTCGACCTGCGCAGCAGCAACGCCCACTGCGGCGCCTGCGGCACCGCCTGCGCCCCGGGGACCGCCTGCGCCGCGGGAGTGTGCGCCGTCTCGTGCGGCGCCGGGCTCACCCAGTGCGGCACCGCCTGCGTCAACCTCCAGACCGACAACGCCCACTGCGGGGCGTGCGGGGCGCTCTGCCCCGCGGGCTCGGCGTGCTCGCGGGGGACCTGCTCGGCCACCTGCGCCGCGCCCCTCGTGGAGTGCACCGCCGGGGGGCGATCGTTCTGCGCCAACACCTCCATCGACCCGGCCCACTGCGGCGCCTGCGGCAACGCCTGCTCGCTGCCCGGCGCCGTGAGCGGCTGCTCGGCCGGGGGCTGCACCGTGGCTCGCTGCCAGGCGGGTCTCGGCGACTGCGACGGCGCCGCGGGCAACGGCTGCGAGACCAGCCTCGGGACGAGCAGCGCCCACTGCGGGGCCTGCGGCCGGACCTGCGCGCTGCCCAACGCGACCTCGGCCTGCGCGGGCGGAGCGTGCGGCGTCACGGCCTGCGCCGCGGGCTTCCTCGACTGCGACATGAGCGCGGCCAACGGCTGCGAGGTGCGCAGCCTCAGCGACAACGCCAACTGCGGCGCCTGCGGCCGGGCCTGCGCCGCGGGCCGGGTGTGCTCCGCGGGGGCGTGCGTCGCCACCTGCGCCGCGCCGCTCTCGCTCTGCGGGGGCGGGTGCGTCAACACCAGCAATGATCCCTCGAACTGCGGCTCGTGCGGGGCCTCGTGCTCGGCGGGGTCCAACGCCACCGCGGTCTGCGCGGCGGGCTCCTGCGCCTTCGTCTGCGCGTCGGGCTTCGCGGACTGCGACCGCAACCCCGCCAACGGCTGCGAGGTCGACCTCAGCAGCACCGTGACCCACTGCGGGGCGTGCGGGCTCTCGTGCCCCGCGAGGCCCGGCGCCGCGAGCGTCTGCGCGTCGGGCTCGTGCGGCTTCCTCTGCGCCTCGGGGACGGCCGACTGCGACGGCAACCCGGGCAACGGCTGCGAGGCGAGCACCGCCAGCGTGAGCAACTGCGGGGCGTGCGGGGTGGTGTGCCCTGCGAGGCCCGGCGCCACGGCGGCGTGCACCGCGGGCACGTGCCGGTCGAGCTGCAACGCGGGCTTCGCCGACTGCGACGGCAACCCGACCAACGGCTGCGAGGTCGACACCCGGACCAGCTCCACGAACTGCGGCGGGTGCGGGACGGCGTGTCCCTCGGGGCGGGTCTGCGCGGGCGGCACGTGCCTCAGCGCGACGAGCTGCCGATCGATCAAGGACCAGAACCCGTCGGCGACGAGCGGGGTGTACCTGATCGATCCGGACGGCGCGGGCAGCGGGGCGGCCTTCAACGTGTACTGCGAGATGAGCACCGCCGGCGGCGGCTGGACCGTGATGGCGTACCTCCGCTCGAACGCCCAGTGGGACACCGCGGTCTTCTCGAACACCGGGACCGTGGGCAACACCGCGGCGGGCTTCGCGCAGGGCGCCACGCTCTCGGCGAGCGCCGCGACCTTCACCGAGCGGATCATCATCTACCGCAGGCTGATCGAGCTCGGCACCGACCTCGGGACGCAGTGGATGATCACCTACCGCCAGGACGGCTTCGCCACGCCCTACAGCGCGTTCAACGTCAGCTCGGGCTGGGGGTACCGCGACAGCTTCGGCTACGCCGACGCGACGGTGAGCAGCACGTGCACCCACGGCTGCGGGAGCTTCCGCGGGCTGGGGATGTTCCACGACTCGGAGTCGGGCTTCGGGTACGCCGGGACCCAGGGCGGCAACTACGGCTGCGTCGACGGCAACAACATCTGCTGGGTGCCGCGCAGCCTCGGCTGCAACGTCGGCTCTCAGCGCTGCTCGCTGCTCAGCGGGACCAACGAAGGCGTCCTCTACGCCGCTCGCTGATCGGGCTCAGTCAGAGCCCTTCGCGGCGGATGCCCACATAGTTCGATCCCACCGTGCGGAGGTTGTGCACGATGCCCGTGGCGCAGCCGCGGGCCTCGTAGGTCCACACGCTGCCCCAGGGGTCGGAGCCCGACTCGAAGAGCACGATGTGCCCCGCGCCGTTGGTGTTGTAGGTGAGCGCGTCGCCGGGCCGCACCGCGGTGCGCGCCACCCTCGACCAGTGCGTGGTGCTGTTGACGAAGTTGTACGTGGAGTACGGGTGCCGGTCGGTGGTCACCGGCGAGGCCGACGGGATCTGCCAGACCTTCGCCACGAAGCCCGAGCAGTCGGCGCCGTAGCGCCCCGTGTGGGAGCAGCTCGGACAGCTCCCCGAGCATGATCCGTGGTCGCGGCCGTCGGTGCCCCAGGAGCCGTGGCCCCAGTAGTACGAGTAGCCCACCGCGGAGCGGGCCAGGGAGAACATCTGCGACACCTCCGGGGCGGTGCCGGGAGGCGTCGTGGTGGGGGTCCCGGCGTCCATCGTGGGGGTCGGGACGTCGCCGCAGACGGTAGGGTCGAAGCTCGCCTCGGCCACGAGGTAGGCGCCCGAGGCCCAGCCGGTGAAGGTGCCGGCGCGGATGTTCCACCAGCCGGTGGTGGGGCCGCCCAGGACGGTCACCCGGGCGCCGCACGACAGCACCGTGAGGATCGCGTTGCTGGTGCCCACGCCGCTGCGGAGGTTGAGCGAGGTGGCGGTCACCCGCATCGTGGCGCCCGTCGTCGGGGTCGCGGGCTCGACGTCCACCGAGGGCGCCCCGCCGTCGGGCGTGAGGTCGGGCGTGGGCTCCTCGACGACGACCACCCCGGAGTCCATGACGGCGCGAGGGACGTCGACGGCGGGCGCTCCGGCGTCGCGCGGAGGAGCCACCGCGGGGACGTCGGCGGCGCGCGGGAGGTCCGTGGCGCGGGGTCGATCGGTGACCGCCGGCGCGTCGACCACGGGCACGTCGGACCCCACGGTCTCGATGATCGGGCCCTGGTCGCCGCAGGCCGCGAGCGAGGCGAGCACGAGCGAGAGGCCAGCAGCGCGACGGGAGGTACGCATCGCGCGACGATAGCGCAGCGCCGCGCGGTGGGGGTCAATCCGGGAAGGTGTATTCCACCAGCGAGAGGCCGTCGGCGCCGGGAGAGAGCGCGAACACATGGCCCTCGTCGTCGATGGCCAGCGGGCGGAAGAGCTCGTCGGCCTCGGGGGGAGCCGGGAGTCGGAGCGTCGCGACGGGGACGCCCGCCCGGTCGAAGCGCACGACCAGCGTGCGAGGCTCGGTGATGGCGCCGCCGAGCTCGCTGCCTGCCACGGCGCCCAGGTAGACCCGCCCGTGGCGGTCGCCGTCGAGCAGCACCAGGTGGAGGATGACCCCGTCGAGGGTGACCGTGCGGGACCAGTCCATGGCCCCGGTGGCGCGGGCGGCGGCGCTCACGGTGACCATGCCCCGGGGGCGGTCGGCGATGGAGGCGCGGAGGAGCGTCGCGCCGTCTCGGCCGGGCCTTCCCCAGAGGGTGGTGCGCGAGGGGTCGGGCTCGCCGCGGGCGTCGGTGAGGCGCACGAGCTCGCGGTGCTCCCGCTCGACGTAGAGGCCGTCGGAGGCGGCGAAGAGGCCGGTGACCGCGCCGCCCTCGGAGATGGGACCGCCCACCAGGGGGACGGTGCGCGCGGGGCGCCCGGCGGCGTCGAAGAGGGTGAGCGAGGGGTCGCCGAGGCGGTCGAGCACGGCGACACGGCCGTCGGAGGCGGTCGCGAGGTCCTGCGCGGCCTCGTTGGGGAGAGGGAGCGAGCCGACGAAGCGGCCGTCGCGGAAGCGCTGCACGCGGCGGTTGACCTGGTCGAGCACGGCGACGTCGCCGGAGGCGTCGATGGAGAGGGAGTTGGGCGCCTCGGGGCTGCCCTCGCTGGCCGCGCGCCGACCGAACTGACCGGGCCCGTCGCCCCATGGTCCGCGGAGGACGACGCGCGGGGCGCTCGCGTCGGAGGCGAGCGGGGCGGCTGCGGCGGCTGCGGTGGGGACGTCCGCGACGGCGGAGGGCGGGGGAGGAGCGGGGCGCGAGGGCGGGGGCGAGAGCGGGAGGGCTGTGGGCGTCGACGGGGCCGTGGGCCTCGGCAGGGGCGGCTCGGGAGGGAGGCTGCGCGGCCAGAGGAGCCAGGCGGCGAGCGCGGCCAGGGAGAGGGCGACCGGGAGCGCGACGTGGCGGAGGCTGGGCGGGGTGCGAGGCGGCGCCGGAGCGGTCATCGGGGGTCTCCTGGGGGGCTCCTGCGAGGAGGGATGGGGCCATCAGGCCACGATTGCCAAGTGGTCGGCGGATGGGCGAGAGAGGGACCCATGCGCATCGAAGCCGTGTCCATCGGACGCAATCCCCCGGAGGAGGTCAACGTGATCGTGGAGGTCCCCATCGGGGGCGAGCCGATCAAGTACGAGCTGGACAAGGAGGCCGGGGCGCTGGTGGTCGACCGCTTCCTCTACACGTCGATGCGCTACCCCGGTAACTACGGCTTCATTCCGCACACGCTCTCCGGCGACGGCGATCCCTGCGACGTGATCGTGGCCAACACCCGGGCGATCGTGCCGGGGGCCATCATGAGCGTGCGCCCGGTGGGCGTGCTGCTGATGGAGGACGAGGCGGGCGGCGACGAGAAGATCGTGGCGGTGCCCTCGAGCAAGGTGTCCAAGCGCTACGACGGCGTGAGGAGCTACACCGACCTGCCGCAGATCACGCTCGACCAGATTCAGCACTTCTTCGAGCACTACAAAGACCTCGAGCCCGGCAAGTGGGTGAAGGTGCTGCGCTGGGGAGACGCCGAGGAGGCCCGGAGGCTCATCCTCGAAGGGATCGCCCGGGCGGCCGCCCGTTGACGCCGGTCAATCCCACGGTCGAGCTGGTCGGACAGCGCCCGATGGAGCTTCCCGTGAAACCGTGGGAAGCATGAAACGCAAGGGAATTGAAGCCGTGAGGACGTAGCGAGGGGCGCTTGCCGCGGGAGGGCGGATGGACGTACCCATGCTCGGTCCGTGGGCATGTGATGTGGTCTTGTCAGGCGCCGTGGGCTCACGGGGAGAACGCCTGATGGATGCGTCGGTGACCGCCGCGGACATCAGGAGGCTTACATGAGTTCATCGTGGTTGAGGCAGGCACCTTGGATGGTGTGCACTGCCCTCCTCGCTGCCTGTAGCAGCGACCCCCCCGCCAGTACGACGGATGTCCCGGTGGTGGAAGACACCGGGATGCCCGCCGACACGGGCACGCCCACAGACACGGGCACCCCCACCGACAGCGGCACGCCGACGGACACGGGCACGCCGACGGACACGGGCACGCCCGAGGACACCGGCACCGTCACCGACAGCGGCCCGAAGAACGACACCGGCACGCCCACCGACACGGGCACGCCCGAGGACGTCGGCGTCGATGCGGGCAACCCCTGCCTCACCGGGCAGATCCAGTGCGGCGGGACCTGCGTCGACCCGATGACCAGCGCCACCAACTGCGGCATGTGCGGCACCGCCTGCGGCGCGACGCAGACCTGCACCGCCGGGGCCTGCGCCTGCGCGACGGGTCAGACCGCGTGCGGCACCGGCGCCAGCGCCACCTGCGTCGACGCCCAGTCCGACCGCATGAACTGCGGCGCCTGCGGCATGGCCTGCACCGCGGGCCAGGCCTGCGTGGCCGGCGCCTGCGTGACCGAGTGCGCCGCGCCCAACGTGCGCTGCGGCACCGGCGCCAGCGCCACCTGCGTCGACACCCAGACCAGCGCCGCCAACTGCGGCTCCTGCGGCACCGCCTGCGAGGCCGGCCAGGTCTGCACCGCGGGCCGCTGCGGCTGCGCGGGCGGCCAGCTCTCCTGCGGCGGCGCGTGCGTCGACGGGCAGACCAGCAACGCCAACTGCGGTGACTGCGGCAACGCCTGCGTCGGCGGCTCGACCTGCACCGCGGGCCGCTGCACCTGCGCGGGCACCCAGCAGCTCTGCGGCTCCGGCGCCACCGCCACCTGCATCGACACCCAGTCCAACGCGATGAACTGCGGCGCCTGCGGCAACGCGTGCGCCGCGGGTCAGACCTGCGCCGCGGGCGTGTGCGTGTGCCCGAGCGGGCAGACCGCGTGCGGCACCGGCGCCAGCGCCACCTGCGTCGACCTCAACAGCAGCACCACCAGCTGCGGCGCGTGCGACAACGCCTGCCCCTCGGGCCAGGTCTGCACCACCGGCCGCTGCGCCTGCCCGTCGGGCCAGTCGCTCTGCGGCGGCACCTGCGTCAACACCGCCACCAGCGTCGCCAACTGCGGCTCCTGCGGCCGCGCCTGCGGCTCGGCGCAGACCTGCGTCGCCGGCGCCTGCGCCTGCCCCGCGGGCCAGACGGCCTGCGGCACCGCGTGCGTCGACGCCCGCACCGACAACTCCAACTGCGGCATGTGCGGCCGCGCGTGCACCGGCGGCCAGACCTGCCAGGCCGGCGCCTGCGCCTGCCCGGCGGGCCAGACGGCCTGCAGCGGCACCTGCGTCGACACCCGCTCCAACAACGCCAACTGCGGCGCCTGCGGCACGGCGTGCCCGGCGGTGCAGACCTGCCAGGCCGGCGCGTGCAACTGCGCCCCGGGCCTGACCTTCTGCGGCGGCGCCTGCATCGACGCGCGCACCAGCAACACCAACTGCGGCCGCTGCGGCGTCGTGTGCCCCGGCACCGCGCCCTGCACCGCGGGCGTCTGCACCGCGGGCCCGCCGCCGAACGACAACCGCACCGGCGCGATCGTCATCAACACCAGCACCCCCACCGCGACCGTGGTGGTGAACACCTCCGCGGCGAACAACAGCACCACCGGCTCGTGCGGCTGCACCAGCGCGGCGGGCGGCGGCCGTGACGTGTTCTACACGTTCACGCTGACGCAGCAGGAGATCGTCTACGCGGACACGACCTCCGCGGCGGGCATCGACGCCTCGCTGTTCTTCCAGAACGCCGCCGGGGCGAACATCGGCACCACCCTCTCGGGCGGCACCACCTGCAACGACGACGGCGGCACCGCGGGCTGCTCCTTCGCCAACAACCGCGACGCGCAGATCGCGGCCCTCCTCCCCGCGGGCACCTACTACCTGGTCCTCTCGGGCTGCGGCGCGGGCGGTGAGTCCACCATCCGCTTCCAGCACCTCCCGGCCAACAACGTCCTGCAGCGCGTGAACGTCACCGCGGGCTCGACGTTCACGACCTCGAACACCCTCGCGGGCACCAGCGGCATCACCGGCGCGTGCTGCTCCACCGGCCCCGAGGTCAGCTACTACGCCATCTCGTGCCCCAACGCGGCGGCGCTCCCGATGGCCGCGGTCGGTCGCAGCAACGGCCTGACCAACCTCACCCTCGACCAGCGGAGCGCCGCGCGCGCCCCGGTGGCGGCCTGCGCGGCCAACGCGAGCTGCGGCGCCAACACGACCCTCAACACGACCCTCGCCGCGGGCGCCGGCCTCCACGTGCTCTACGTGGACAGCTGCTCCGCGGGCGGCAACTTCGAGCTCGGCGTGACCTTCGGCGCCTGCGCCGCGGGCACCACGCTCTGCAACGGCGCCTGCGTCTCCACCGCGACCAACAGCGCCCACTGCGGCGCCTGCGGCACGGTCTGCACCGGCGGCCGCTCCTGCGTCGGCGGCTCCTGCGCCTGCCCGGCGGGCACCACCCTCTGCGGCGGCACCTGCATCGCCACCACCGGCGACGTCAACAACTGCGGCGGCTGCGGCACCCGCTGCGCCGAGAACCAGACCTGCACCGCGGGCGCCTGCGTCTCGGCGGTCACGGGCCTGTCGTTCCGCATCGACACGCTCTCCACCGCGGGCTGCGCGGCGATCGAGCACAACGTGATCACCGGCGACGACCGCGGCGGCATCGCCGTATCGAACTCCCAGGTGTTCTACACGGGTGACACCGCCACCGCGCGCTTCGCCCTCACGAACCTCTCCGGCGGCACCCGCGTCGGTCGTCAGTACGACGCCATCGTGAGCAACCTCCGCACCGGCAAGGTCTACACCTTCGGCACCAGCGCCACGGTCGCGATGAACTACGGCGGCGGCATCGCCACGCACCTCATCGAGATCAACGGCGACACCGGCGCGCTCACCACCACCGCGATCGCCCTGTCGACGCGGATCACGCTGCCCAGCGGCACCGGAATCTTCTCCGGCTACGACCGCATGGGCGTGCACACCGGCTCGCGCTTCTTCCACATCTCGCCCACCGGCCTCGTGAGCGACCTGGGCGCGATGGCCGGCCTGGCGCGCAGCACCTGCGAGTCCTGGGCCTACTGGGGGACGATGGAGTTCTTCGGTGGCCAGCTCTACATCGACTACGTCGCCAACTCGACGACCATCGCCCGCGCGGCCGTGCCCTCGGGCACCATCACCACGCTCGGCGCCTTCTCCAACCTGGCGGACATGTGCTCGTTCACGGTGCAGCCGTCGAACAGCCGCTGGTACTTCCACCACGAGGGCACCTCGCAGTTCCGCTCGGGCGACGAGACCATCGGGTACTGCACCGCGGCGTTCAGCTACCCCAACGACACGTTCCGCATCGGGGCGCTCAGCGCCTCGTCGTGTAGCGCGATCGACCACGGCGGCGTGACCGGCGACGACCGCGGCGGCATCGCCGTCTCGGCGACGAACGTCTTCTACAACGGCGACTCCGCCACCGGCCGCTTCAGCTCCTCCGACCTCGGCGGCGGCGCGGTCGCCGCGGCCAGCCCGGCGCAGCTCGACGCGGTCACGCAGAACCTCCGCACCGGCGCGATCTACTCGCTCGGCAGCAGCGCGACGACCTTCATCCCCGGCGGCTTCGCCGGGGCGGGCGGCGTCGTGACGCACCTCATCGAGCTCGACGGCAACTCGGGCGCCCGCACGGGCCGCTCCGTCGCGCTGTCGACCCCCATCTCCGTGGGCTCGGGCACCGGCATCTTCGCCGGCTGGGATCGCGTCGTGATCCTCAACGGCACCCGCGCCTACGACATCGCGCTGACCACGGGCAGCGTCGTCGACCTGGGCGCCCGGCCCATCCCGGCGCACTTCAGCTGCGAGAACTGGGCGTTCTGGGGCACCGCGGAGTTCTTCGGCGGCCAGCTCTACGTCGACTACGTGACCAACTCGAACACCATCTCGCGCATGCAGGTGTCCAACGGGGCGATCTCCACGCTGGCGTCGTTCCCGAACGTCGGCGGCGTGTCGGGCCTGAGCGACATGTGCTCGTTCACCTTCTCGCCGCAGCGCAACCGCTGGTACTGGCACCACGAGGGTAGCTCTACCCTCCGCGGCAGCCTGTCCTGCTACCCCGACGAGAACGTCGGCTTCTGCGCCGCCTCGTACACCAACCCCTGATCGCTCCCCCTGTGGCCCCGGCGACCGGCGCGCTCCGCGTGACCGGCCGCCGGTGAGCTCAGGGCTCCCTCCTCACCTCCCACAGAGATCCCTCGTCGGTCGCTCGCCCTGCGAGCGCGACCGCGCGCGTTGCGGTAGAGGGAGCGCCCTCGCCGTGCCCCCGCCACGCTCCCCCTTCGACGCCTTGCGCTACGGGCTCCGCGCGCTGGAGGAGATGTCCCGCGCCGAGGCCAGCGTGGTCGCTCCCGCTCGCACCGACGACCTCGTCTTCGCCCCGCACCCGCTGGTGCGCCCTCCCCAGCGAGACGGCGCGGCCCTCTCGCTGCGGCTCTTCTCCGAAGGCGCCGACGACGCCACGGCCTTCGTGCTCCGCGACGCCGACTCGCTCTCCCTCTCGCCCATCCCCGCCCGCGCCGGGGCCTTCTTCGAGGCCCACCTCGCCGCCCTCGCGCGAGGCGACGACGACGAGCTGGTGGTGGGCTTCCCGCTGGTGTCCTTCGTCCAGACGGGCCAGCGCCGCACCGCCCCGCTGCTCTTCTGGAGCGGCGCCCGGGCCACGTGGCGCCTCGACGACGCCGACTGGCAGCTGCCCCGCGGCGCCCGCCTCGGGACCGCCGTGCCCATCCCCACCTCGCTGGTGCTTCGCGCTCCGGAGCCCGACGACGATGAGCCCGCGTTCGGGCTCCACGCGGGGCTCTGGAGGCAGCTCCTCGACGTCGACGGCCCGGCCCTCGCGGCCCTCTCCCGCGCAGGGCGCGCGGGCGTCGGAGCCCTGGTGCGAGCGGCCGTGCTCACCCTCACCCGGGGCGCCGAGGAGACCCCCGAGGAGGAGCTCGACGACGCCCCGCCCACCCGGGACGAGCTGAGGGCGCTGGTCGACGCGGTGCGCGCTCGGGCCTCGGCGAGGCTCTCCCTCCAGGCGCACCCTCACGCGCTCGCCATGCTGCTGCCGAAGGGCGATCCGACCAGCGGGCTGCGCTCGGAGCTCGCGAGCATCCTCGGTGAGCCGATGCCGAAGAGCGGTCCGCTGGCGGTCTTCCTCGGGGCGAAGCCCGCGCCCCCGAGCAGGGCCCCGCTCTGGACCCACGGGGCCTCGACCCCGACGCGCTCCCAGGTCGAGGCCGCCATCGCCCTGGAGGGATCTCTCGACCTCGTGGCCCTCTGCGGCCCTCCCGGCTGCGGCAAGACCACGCTGCTCCACCACCTGGCGGCGCAGACCATCGTGTCGCGCGCCCTCGACGACACCTGGGCGAAGCCCCCCGCGCAGAGCACCCCCTGGGGCCTTGTGGTGACCAGCACCAACAACGCCGCGGTCGACCACGCGCTCGCTCCCTTCGTGGCCTCTCGCGCGCTCCCGGTGGGGCTGCGCCTCGGCAACCGCCGCGCCCTCGCGGAGCTCAGCGCCCCGGCCCTCCGCGCCGCCCTCGAGGCGCTCTCCAGCGACGATGGCCCCTCCCTCCCCGCAGCCCGCGCGGCCTTCGAGGAGCGCGCCCGGCCCGCCAGGGAGCACCTTCGCGCCATGGCCGCCCTCGGCCCCGCGAAGGAGCGCCGCAAGAAGGAGGTGGCGCGGCTGCGATCGCGCCGTGATGAGCTGCGCCCGCTGCTCGCTCCGCCGCTGGTGGAGGTGGACCACGAGGTGCTGCCCACCCGGGTGAACGACGCCCGAGGGTCGCTGGGCGCCCACGCCCGCGCCTCGATGCTGCTGGTGGAGCAGCTCACCGGGGGCGGCGATCGGTCGCCCTCGCGCGCCATGAAGAGGTGGCGCCAGGCCAACGTGCAGCGGGGCAAGGTGATCGTCCCGGTGCTGGCGAAGCTCGGGATCGCGGTTCCGTTCAGGGAGCTCGTGGAGGGAGAGGACATGGTGGCCGCCCTCGCCGGGCAGCACGAGGCGATGGAGCGCACGCTGGCGCTCCTCGACGAGGCCGACCGCTCGCTGCGCGCCCCCGCCCGTCAGAGGGAGCTCGACCGGGTGGAGTCCGAGCTCACCGCCGCGGAGGGGGGAGGCGAGGAGGAGCGCGCTGCGCCGCCGCCTGATCCCTCGCTGGTGGAGGCGGCGCTGGCGGTGCGCGACGCGTGGGCGAGGGCGCATCGCAAGGTGCTCGCCCCCCGGCTGGAGCAGGCGCTCGCGATCGTCGGCGACGAGCGCTTCGTCGCGCGAGGGAGGGCGCTGGCGGAGGTGCTGGCTTCGGTGTCGGCGCTCTTCCCTGTGGCGGGGTGCACGCTGCTCTCGCTGCGCGCGTCCTTCGCGCTCGACCCTGGGGTGATCGACCGGCTGGTGGTCGACGAGGCGGGGCAGTGCGCGCCGGTGTACACGGTGGCCGCGCTCGCCCGGGCGAGGCGGGCGCTGGTGACCGGCGACGTGGCGCAGCTCCCTCCGGTCTACACGCTCGACGACCGGGTGGATGCGCGGCTCGCGAGGGGGCTCGACGAGGCCGCGACGGAGCCCTTCCGCATGGGGGCGTCGGCCACGACCTCGGCGCAGTCGGTGGCCGAGGCGAGGGCGTCGGAGCCGCGCTCGCTCACCGAGCACTTCCGCTCGCAGCCGGAGATCGTGACGCTGGCCTCGGCGTGGAGCGGCTACTCGCTCGACGTGCGCACGCCGCTGCGCTCGCTGGCGCAGGTGTCGCGGCGGCTCACCCGGCCGGTGGCGGTGCGCGACGTGGCGGGCGTGGGGGAGCGCGCCCCGGAGGGGATCGTCAACGAGGCGGAGGCGGCGAGGGTGATCGCGCTGGTGGAGGCGCTGGTGGCCGACGGGGTGGCGGCGCGCGACGTGGCGGTGCTCACGCCCTTCGTGGGGCAGAGCGCGCGCATCGAGCGGGAGCTGCTGCGGCGCGGGCTGGTGCACGACGACGGGGTGCTGGTGCGCACGGTGCACAAGCTCCAAGGGGGCGAGCGGCGGGTGGTGGTGTTCTCGGTGACGGCGACGGAGCCGAAGCACCTGCGCTGGCTGGCCTCGCGGCCGCACCTGCTGCACGTCGCGGCGAGCCGGGCGCAGGACCACCTGGTGGTGTATCTCGACGCGCAGCGGGCGAGGGGGGAGGCGCTGCTGCGCCCGCTGGTGGCGCTGGCGCGGTGAAGGGGTCGCGGGAGGGAGGAGCGGGAGGAGGGCGGAGGGCGTGAGCGGGGAGCGGTGGGGAGCGAGCGCGAGGTCGGCGGCGGGGATATCCCCGGTACGACCGCGAGGTCGGCGGCGGGGATATCCCCGGTACGACCGCGAGGTCGGCGGCGACCAGAGCCAGACCCTGAGCGTTAGCGAGGGGGAGAGCCTCTACCGCCGTCAGTACGCGTTCGGAATTCCGGCGATTCCGCCGG
>Ga0208262_1000358_pt1 | contig 16519 bp, 11 predicted proteins | sample LakWasMet15_LOW5_2_FD_183863 | JGI IMG/M metagenome (GOLD analysis project Ga0208262, IMG submission 183863) | Freshwater sediment methanotrophic microbial communities from Lake Washington under simulated oxygen tension - Sediment Metagenome... | ecosystem: Environmental > Aquatic > Freshwater >... | reverse complement strand
GCATTTTTGGGTTCTACTTTGTTGACTTATGTGAGCAATGATTTTATGAAACCATTATTGTTAGTCGTACTTTCGTTTTTGGTGATTTACACGTATGCCCAGAAAAATTTTGGTCAACATATCGTGAAATCCCATTCCGCCAGAACCCAAGTTTTTTACGCTGTTCTGATTAGTTTTGTTGTTGGTTTTTATGACGGATTTATTGGTCCCGGCACAGGAAGTTTTTTAGTTTTGGCTTTTATCGCCTTAATGGGTTTTGATTTCTTGCACGCTTCAGCCAATGCAAAAATGGTGAATCTGGCGACCAATTTTGGTTCTATTTGTTTGTTTATGTTGAAAGGGAAAATTATTTGGGCAATCGCAATTCCAATGGCTTTTTGCAACGCTTTCGGTGGTTGGCTTGGTGCAAAATTAGCCATCAGCAAAGGAAATAAATTTATCCGGATTTTCTTTTTGGTAGTTGTTATTGGAACCTTGATTCGGTTTGCTTATGATGTTTTTTATAAATAGGAAAAAAATATTTATTGGAAATAAATTGGGTCAATAAAACCACAATAATTTTAGTGTCTATGTATATTTAATAAAAAGATAACCGCAGATTCGCAGATTAAAAAAATAAATTTTAAGTCAGCAAATCTGCGGTTTAAATTTTATGAAATAGGATTTATTTCTTCGATTCATTTACCAATCTTTTTAAAATTGCCCATTGTCTCAATGCGTCACGAGCATCGATAGCGGGATAACCCAGCAAGGTTGAGCCTGCGGGAACATCTTTTGTAACTCCAGAACCTCCACCAATAATAGCCCCGTCACCAATGGTCACGTGATCTGTGATCGATGCGCTTCCGCCAATGAGAACTCCGTTTCCTAAAGTCACCGATCCAGCCAAACCGCTTTGTCCTGCCATAATACAGAATCTCCCTAGTTTACTATTGTGTCCAATTTGGATTAGATTGTCAATTTTGCAACCATCACCCAAAATTGTGGAGCTGAATTTTCCTCTATCGACACAGGAATTGGCACCAATTTCAACATTATTTCCAAGAATTACGTTTCCAATTTGAGGAATTTTGACCAAACCTCTTTCGGGGTCGGGACGGAAACCAAAACCATCGGCACCAATTGTGGCATTGGGATGAATGATGCAATCATTGCCCATATGACAACGTTCACGAACTACTGCACCCGACCATATTACCGTGTTTTTTCCAATTGTGCATTCGTCAAGAATGGTAACATTGGGATAAATAGTGACATTTTCACCAATTTTAACTTTTGAACCAATATAACTTCCGGCACCAATTCGGGTTCCACTTCCTATGATTGCAGTTTTTTCAATGATTGCTTTTGGGTGAATATCAACGTTAAATAATGGAGTAGGTGGCGCGAAAAGTTCCAAAACTTGAGACATTGCCAAATCGGCGTTTTTAACTTTGATGAATGCCCTGTTCTCGCCAGGTTCAATCGAAATGTCTTCGTTGACAACGGCAACACAAGCTTTGGAAGTTTTCCAAAATTTTTCATATTTTTTGTTTCCAATAAAAGAAATCTCAGAAGTACTGGCAAGTTCTAATTGTTCTGGAGCGGTAATTATTACAGAAGTTTCACCAACTATAGTGCCTTTTAAAACTTCGTTTATTTCTTGGATGGAATAGGATTTCATTGCTTAATAATATTTAGATTAGATAGGAAATACAGTTATCAAATTAAGCAAATTTGAGTGGAATTTCCTAATGGAATATTTGAAACGAAGTTTTGAAATTTGTAAAGATGGAAGATTGTTGTTAAATAATCGAATAATCTTACAATTAATTGATATTTATTTGTAGATTTGGATAATCAAAGATGATGAAATTAATAAATTTCTAACATAATAAAAATGAAAAAAACTTTACTCTTTTTGTTGGTTATTTTATCAGGCACCGTAATTGATGCTCAGTGTTGGCAGTCAATATCAACATCTGACCACACAATTGCAATAAAAAACGATGGAACCTTGTGGTCTTGGGGCTCTAACAGTTCAGGTGAAATAGGAGACGGTACAATTATTGATAAAAATGTGCCTACGCAAATAGGATTAGATACAGATTGGAAATTTATTTCTGCTGGAGCCAATCAATCGTTTTCAATAAAAAATGATGGAACTCTATGGGCTTGGGGTCATAATACATTTGGGGAACTAGGAGACGGTACAAATATTAATAGAAGTACTCCAATAAAAATTGGAGTTGAAACTAATTGGCTATCTGTTTCAGGGGGATATTGGCACACAATTGCTTTAAAAAGTGATGGAACCTTGTGGGGATGGGGTTCAAATGCTTGGGGAGCTATTGGAGACGGAACAAATACTGGTAAAAATATTCCAGTAAAAATTGGGTCAGAGGCTAATTGGCAATCAATTAGTGCAGGATCTAATTGTTCATTTGCTATAAAAACAGATGGAACATTATGGGCTTGGGGTCAAAATTCATCAGAAAAATTGGGTTTAGGCCTTGGCATACCTTTGAGTAAAAATATTCCAACACAAGTTGGCATTGCAACAGATTGGAAATCAATATCAACTGGTGAAACACATACAGTCGCGATAAAAAAAGATGGGACATTATGGTCTTGGGGTGATAACACGCAAGGTCAGTTAGGAGACGGAACAATTATAAGTAAAAATACACCTATACAAATAGGATTAAACTCAAATTGGGAAACCGTAAATGGAGGAAAGTATCATACTGTTGCAAAAAAACTAGATGGAACCATATGGTCTTGGGGTGATAACTTGCAAGGTCAGTTAGGAGATGGAACAAATACTCGTTTGTATATACCAACACAAATTGGAATATCAACAAATTATGAATTTATTGATGCGGGAATATTACATACAATTGCAAAAAAGATTGATGGAACTTTGTTTGCTTGGGGTTTTAATGCTTCTGGAGAATTAGGGGATGGTACATTTGTAAATATAAACACACCAAATTTGATTAGTTGTAGTCTTCTAGGTAAAAATAAATTTGATTTAATAAATAAATCTTTTACAATATACCCTAGTCCAGTTAAAGACTTTCTTTATATTGGAAATTCAACAAATCAATCTGTTGACAAAATCACTGTAACTGATCTATCAGGAAAAATAATTATTAATCAAGATGGTGATATTACCCAGCTAAATGTACAACATTTGCGACAAGGGGTATATTTATTAAAAATTTTTATTGGAGAAAAAAGTTGTCAAGAAAAATTTATTAAAGAGTAGAATTTTAAAAATGTGCTAAAAACTAAACACTGTTTTTTTTGTACTTCTATCATTTAAAATCCCACAACAATATGAAACTCACAAATAAACTTTTTGTATTGACAATTATAGTGTTCTCAATGGCTAACCTAAAAGCGCAAACAACCAAAAGCGCTATTGAAAACGCATTATTAATCGCAGAAAAAAATAAAAGTCAATTAGAAAATGTTAATCAACTGCTCGTGGTTTATAACGAAAAACCGGAAAGTTTTTCAGCAGTTTTCGTGGCTTTGGAGAAAAAAGAAAATAAATGGGTAGTAAAACAACAACCTATTGCAGCCGGAATTGGTAAAAATGGTTTTGCATTGCCAAATCAAAAAATAGAAGGTGATGGCAAATCGCCGACAGGTTTTTTTAAGTTGGGAAAATTATTTTCTTACGAAAAACAAACCAACACGCTACTGGAAAACCAGCAAACCACAACAGACGACAAATGGATTGATGATGTAAATTCTAGAGATTATAATAAGCACATTGTTGGTCCAACAAATGCCAAATCATACGAAAATTTATTGCTGAATACCGATGTTTATAAATATTGTCTAGTTATCGAATACAATACAAATCCGGTTGTGAAAGGAAAAGGAAGTGCCATCTTTTTTCATTTAAGTATAAAAGAAAACAGTTTTACGGCAGGTTGTGTAGCCATCAAGGAAGAATATATGAAACGGATGGTCAATTGGCTCGATCCTAAACAAAACCCAACCATTATAATGGGAAATTTGGATGTTTTGAAAGCAGGTTTGTAAGTTATAAAAAAGACCTGCGCAGGTTTTTAAAACCTGTGCAGGTCTAAAATTTAATTTAGAAATTGTCCTTTATTTATACAATTTTTTGTAATATTCATCAACCATTCTAGCGGAATCAAAATAGGGAACAACTTGCTTCATACTGGTTTCTACCAAATCCCACCATTTTTTTGGACTGTCATAATATAGAGGCAGCACTTCGTTTTCAAGCATTTCAAGCAGGTTTTCCAAATCCATTTCGTCTTGTTGGTGCATGGTCAAGTTATGATCGACGATTGACAACACGAAGGAATTCTGCGTTTTGTTCAAGTCTTTGAATTCCCGAACCCAACCATCATTTGTCGAAAAGTTGACCGCGCCATTCATCGCCGCCGTCATTCCCGAAGTTCCTGATGCTTCTCTGGTAACTCTCGGATTGTTTAACCAAACATCGGCACCTTCTTTTAACTGGCGTGATAATTTCAATTCGTGTCCCGTAAGAACCGCCATATTTTTGATGTTTTTACTGATGTGGGTCAGATTATCAAAATTGTGGATGGCTCCATAATCCATTGGATACGGTTTTCCTGCAAAAATGATTTGAACCGGTTTTTCGGTATTGGCCAATAACTTGATAAAACGGTCATAATCTCTGGTGATTAGATCAGGACGTTTGTAATCGGCAAATCGTCTTGCCCAAACGATAGTTATAATATTAGGGTCAAACAATTTTCCGGTTTGGTCAGCAACAACATCAAAAAGTTTTGATTTCAATCTCGTTTTTCTTTTGATTAACGCTTCTCTATCCTTGTTTTCGAAAGCTTCATCTAGCCAAGCATCAGCCCAATATTTCTTGTTTTGAGCATTGGTAATATGAATAATCGGGCAAATTCCGGGATAATCTTTCCACATATCTCGAGAAACTTCTCCGTGCAATTTTGAAACGCCATTGGCAATATGACTCAGTCGAAGTCCAACCAAAGTATGATTGAAAGTATCGTCCCAAATTCCGGTAATTTCACGCACTTTGTTTAATGGAACTCCATCGAAGAAACTCAATGATTCCAAGAGATGAATGTTGTGTTTTTCGTTTCCGGCTTCTTCTGGAGTATGCGTGGTAAAAACCATTTTTTCACGAATGGCCTCAACGCTTTTGAATTTATTATATAAATGGAAAACACAAGAAACGGCGTGCGCTTCGTTTAAATGATAAACATCGGGTTCGTAGTCCAATGCATCCAGTAATTTCGCGCCACCAAGACCTAAAACCATTGTTTGTGCAATTTTTGCGATTGGGTCAGAATCATACAAACGGAAAGTGGTTGATTTTGCCAAATAATCGTTTTCCGGCAAATCAGTCGAAAGAAAAAACATTGGAACGGTTCCAAAAGTTTTTGGATTCAAATAATAAGCGGTTACCCAAACATCGTGGTTGTTAATTTTTATGGTAAATTTTATATTGGTTTCTTCGAGGAAATGGTATATTTTTTCCTGAAAAAGTACGCCCATCGAAAGGTCTTCTTGTTTATATTGGTCATAATATCCTTTTTTCCATAAAATCCCAATCCCGACAACATTTTGCTTCAAATCATAAGCGCTTCTCATATGGGAACCGGCCAAAAATCCCAAACCTCCAGAATATATTTTCAAGGATTGGTCAATGGCGAATTCCATTGAAAAGTATACAGCAGATTTTTTGTATTTAGGATTAAAAGCGTAGGGATGTTTATATTTTTCAGGGAGTATTTTGCTCATTTTAAATTATATTTTTGAATTATCTATAAAGCAAACATAAGATAATTATATAAATTGAGAACAATAAATAGTGGGAAATCTGCCTAAAAAACCAATAATATTTTAATGAATTTAACTACCACGTTATAGTAGGAGTGGGTTGTAAAAGAGAATTCTGACAGGTTTATAAACCTGTCAGAATTAAAAGTTTGTTATTGAAAATTATTCATCTTCCTTCTGTCCCATCATCATCAAGAATGCCTTCAAAAATTCATCAATATCGCCATTCATTACGCCATCCACATTGCTGGTTTCATAACCAGTGCGAACATCTTTTACTAATTTATAAGGTTGCATCACGTAATTTCGGATTTGTGAACCCCATTCGATTTTCATCTTTCCGGCTTCAATATCTGAGCGTTGTGCTTGTTGCTTTTTCAATTCAATTTCATACAATTGCGATTTAAGCATTTGCATCGCCCGGTTTCTGTTGTCGTGTTGCGAACGCGTTTCCGAACATTGAATCTGAATTCCGGAAGGTTTGTGGTTCAATTGCACTTTCGTTTCCACTTTATTTACATTCTGACCGCCAGCTCCACTTGAGCGAGCCGTTGTGATTTCAATATCTGCGGGATTGATTTCGATTTCAATCGTATCATCAACTAATGGATACACATAAACCGAAGCAAATGATGTATGTCGCTTGGCATTGCTGTCAAAAGGAGAAATTCGCACCAATCTATGTACGCCATTTTCGCCTTTCAAATAACCAAAAGCAAAATCGCCTTCAATCTCGAGTGTCACCGTTTTTATGCCTGCAACATCGCCTTCCTGATAATTGAGTTCGCGTATTTTGTAGCCCGATTTTTCGGCCCACATCATATACATTCGCATCAACATCGAAGCCCAGTCACAACTTTCGGTTCCACCAGCACCAGCCGTAATTTGCAGTACAGCACTCAAACTGTCGCCTTCATCCGACAACATATTTTTGAATTCGATGGCTTCGATATGATGTTCTGTAACGTGGTATTGTTCGTCAAGTTCTTCTACCGAAAGTTCTCCTTCTTTGTAGAATTCATAAGCTAGCTGCAACTCGTCGGTCATTTCGACTGCTTTGTTGTAGTCTTCAATCCATTTTTTCTTCGAACGAAGATTTTTTACATAGTTTTCTGCTTCTTTGGGATTGTTCCAAAAATCAGGAGCCAAGGTTTTTTCTTCCTCGTTGGTAATCTCGATTAGTTTGGCATCAACGTCAAAGATACCTCCTCAACGCACCAAGGCGCTCTACAATACCTTTTATTTGTTCGGTAGTTGTCATAAATTATAGTAATTTTGTGGCACAAAAATAGAAAAAATATTGGTTGTGACAATTCGCGAATTATCCCGATTCAAAATAAAATAAATATAATGGAAATAAATTTAGTAAGCGATACCGTTACAAAACCTACTCAAGAAATGTTGCGGGCAATGTTTAAAGCAGAAGTAGGGGATGATGTCTATAAACAAGATCCAACCGTAATAGAACTAGAAGCTAAAGTAGCAGAAATGTTTGGGATGGAAGCCGCACTTTTTTTTCCTTCGGGAACGATGGCTAATCAAACTGCTATCAAACTGCATACACAACCCGGAGAGCAATTAATTGCCGATAAATGGGCGCACGTTTATAATTATGAAGGTGGTGGAGTTTCCTTTAACAGCGGGGTTTCTTGCTGTTTATTGAACGGAAATCGCGGAATGATTACCGCCGAACAAGTGGCGGGTTCCATCAATGACCCAGAGTTTTATCACAGTCCGCTCACGAGTTTGGTTTGTGTCGAAAACACGACCAATAAAGGAGGTGGCGCTTGTTATGATTTTGAAGAATTCAAGAAAATAAGAAGGGTTTGTGATGACCATAATTTGAAATTTCATTTGGATGGTGCCAGAATTTGGAATGCTTTGGTTGCCACCAATGACAATCCAAAAGATTACGGAAAAGTTTTTCATACCATTTCTGTTTGTTTGTCCAAAGGTTTGGGTGCGCCAATTGGTTCCCTTCTATTATCCGATAAAGCGACTATTCACAAGGCTTTGCGAATCCGAAAAATTTTGGGTGGTGGAATGCGACAAGTAGGTTATTTGGCGGCAGCCGGAATCTATGCTTTGGACAACAACATCGAAAGATTGGCAGATGATCACAGACGTGCCAAGGAATTGGGTGCTGTTTTAGAAAAATTAAATTGGGTTGCCAAAGTAGAACCTGTTGAAACCAATATCTTGATTTTTTCTGTTCAGCCAAACATAAATGAAGCGGTTTTAATCGAAAAATTAAAACAAAAAGGAATTTCAATAAGTTCGATGGGACACGGAAAACTGCGCATTGTGACACATTTGGATTATCGTGAAGTGATGCATACCTATGTTATGGAAACTTTAGAAAAGTTATCAAGGTTTAAAGTTATAGGTGATACTACTAACTTTAAACCTTATTTTTTATTTAAACATTTCGTCCATTCCCGGAATCATTGGCATATCGACTTTGGCTACAGCGTCTAATTCGGTTTGATTTACTTTGGCTGCTTTTTCGATGGCTTTATTTAAGGTTACTATCAAATAATCTTCTAGTTGCTCTTTGTCTTGAAGCAATGAATCGTCGATTGTTATTGATTTTAGTTTTCCGTTAGCGGTAAAAGTTACTTTCAAAGTCCCGTCATTGCTTTGTTCGTCGATTAAAACCGAGTCCAAACGTTTTTTTGTTTCTTCCATTTTTCGTTGGGTTTCTTTCAATTTACCCATCATTCCCATTAAGTCCATTTTTGTGATTTTATTAATTATGTGATGCAAAATTACTATATTGCAAAGTGATATTTAGTAAAACTTTAATAAAATATAGATTCATTCTAAGTTGACATTGTGCTATTTTTGCCATATCCACTTTAAAAATTGAAAGTTCAAACCATGCCAAAAAAGATAATTCCGCCCATTGCTAAAATAATTCCTAAAACATTGGAGAAATTCGGCGATGTTAGAATCGATAATTATTTTTGGCTGAACGAAAGGGAAAACCCTGAGGTCATTGATTATTTAAAAAAAGAGAATGCCTACTACAAAAAAATGACTGCACATACAAAGACCTTTCAAAAGGAATTGTATGTGGAGATGAAAGGCAGAATCAAGGAAGACGACGAGTCTGTACCGTATTTATACAATGGTTATTTCTATATTACCCGTTTTGAAAAAGGGAAAAATTATCCCATTTATTCCAGAAAAAAAGAAAGCCTTTCGGACAAAGAGGAGATAATGTTCGATTGCAACAAATTGGCAAAAGGACATTCCTATTTTCAATTAGGAGGTTTGAGTGTAAGTCCAGATAATAAGTTGGCCAGTTTTTCTGTTGACACTATAGGAAGAAGAATTTACACCATCCAAGTTAAAAACTTGGAAACAGGCGAAATTCTTTCTGATACAATCGAAAAAGTTACGGGAAGTGCCGTTTGGGCAAATGACAACAAAACCATTTTTTATTCCAGCCAGGATGAAACAACGTTGCGTTCCGACAAAATTTTTAAACATAAATTAGGAACAAAACAAGCCGATGATGTATTGGTTTATTTTGAAAAAGACGAAACATTCAATGTTGAAATTGCCAAATCCAAGTCCAGAAAATATCTGGCGATAGAATCTGAAAGCACACTAACGACAGAGTATCGAATATTGGAGGCCGACAATCCTGACGGAAAATTCAGGATTTTCCAAAAACGAGTTCGAGGTTTAGAATACAGCATCAATCATTACGGTGATAGTTTTTATATATTGACAAACAAGGACAAAGCCACGAATTTCAAGTTGATGAAAACCTTGGAAACAGCCACTTCTAAAGAAAACTGGAAGGAAGTTATTTCACATAGAGATGATGTTTTGCTGGAAGATATCGAGATTTTCAAGAATTTTTTGGTTGTTGAAGAACGTTTTAATGGTTTGCACAAAATCAGGATTATGCCTTGGAGCAGGGAAGGGGAATATTATTTGCCTTTCGAGAGCGAAACGTATACGGCTTACACCACAACCAATGTGGATTTTGACACGGATATTCTTCGATACGCCTACCAGTCTATGGCAACGCCTTCTTCGGTGATTGATTTCAATATGAAAACCAAAACAAAGGAAATCAAGAAAGAGCAAGAAGTTCTTGGCGGAAAATTCGACAAAAATAATTACATCGAAGAACGCCTTTGGGCAACCGCAAAAGATGGAACCAAAGTCCCAATTTCGATGGTTTACAGAAAAGGATTAAATAAAGATGGTAAAAATCCGTTATTACTTTATGCGTATGGATCTTACGGACATTCGATGGATGCCACGTTTTCTTCAACCCGATTATCATTACTTGACAGAGGATTTATTTTTGCAATAGCACACATTCGAGGAGGAGAAGATTTAGGAAGACACTGGTATGAAAACGGTAAATTGCTGAAAAAGAAAAATACGTTTACTGATTTTATTGATTGTTCCAAATTTCTAATTGACCAAAAATACACTTCGCCCGAACATTTATATGCCGAAGGAGGTTCAGCAGGAGGATTATTGATGGGAACAATTATAAATTTAGCGCCGGAATTATACCACGGAATCATTGCACAAGTGCCTTTTGTCGATGTAATTACGACAATGTTAGACGATACAATTCCATTAACGACCGGAGAATATGACGAATGGGGGAATCCAAATGTTAAAAGATATTACAATTATATGGCTTCGTATTCGCCTTATGATAATGTTAAAAAACAAAATTATCCCAATATATACGTTTCAACCGGTTTGCATGATTCTCAGGTACAATACTGGGAACCAGCTAAATGGGTTGCAAAATTAAGAAATATGAAAACAAATAATTCAATTTTATTTCTCGATACAAATATGGATGCAGGCCATGGAGGAGCATCAGGAAGATTCGAAGCAATCAAAGAATTAGCTAAAGAATTCAGTTTTTTGTTAGATTTAGAAAAAATTAAAAAGTAATTCAAAATTTTTTGTTAAATTTGCAGGGATTTTAGGTTAAATTAAAAAGTGTCCTTGATTAACTATTTTTTTATGAAAGAAGAAATTAACGCTTATAATAATATTTTAGAATTAATAGGCAATACACCGCTTATTAAACTAAATAAAGTTACCGAAGAATTAAAAGGAAATTTTTACGCAAAAGTAGAAGCTTTTAATCCAGGTCATTCCACTAAAGATAGAATTGCTTTATTCATAATCGAAGAAGCTGAAAGAAAGGGAATCCTTTCTCCAGGTGACACTATCATAGAAACCACTTCCGGAAACACCGGTTTTAGTTTAGCGATGGTAAGTATTATCAAAGGCTACAACTGTATTTTGGCAGTAAGTTCAAAATCCTCCAAAGACAAGATTGATATGCTTCGCAGTTTAGGTGCAAAAGTATATGTTTGTCCTGCACACGTTTCTGCTGATGATGAGCGTTCTTATTACAATGTTGCCAAACGTTTGCACGAGGAAACTAAAGGTTCGGTTTACATCAATCAATATTTTAATCAACTTAATGTTGATGCTCACTATAAATCTACAGGACCAGAAATTTGGGAACAAACTAATGGTAAAATCACGCACCTTATTGCTTGTAGCGGAACAGGCGGAACTATTTCTGGAACTGCAAAATTTTTGAAAGAACAAAATCCAAATATCAGAATTTTAGGAGTGGATGCTTTTGGTTCCGTATTAAAGAAATACCACGAAACAAAAGAGTTTGATAACGACGAAATCTATCCCTATAGAATTGAAGGATTGGGTAAAAACTTGATTCCTTCGGCTACAGATTTTGATGTAATCGACAAGTTTATCAAAGTTACAGATGAAGAAAGTGCACATTCAACAAGAGAATTAGCAAGAAGAGAAGGCTTATTTGTAGGATATACATCTGGGGCGGTTCTTCAAGCTATTAAACAATATTCCGAAGAGGGAGAGTTTGACGAAAACAGTAATGTAATTGCCATTTTTCCGGATCACGGGTCTCGTTATATGAGCAAAGTATTTAGTGATGATTGGATGAATGAACAAGGTTTCTTTGACAGCATCAATGAAGAAGAGGCGCAAAAAATAGAGTTTGTAAAATAAGTAAATACAAAGTATCAAGATAAAAAAAACGCCTCAAGTTGAGACGGCTTCTTTTTAGTTGTAATTAACTCCAGTTTTTAAAAGCTTATTTAGTTTTTTTTGCTTTCATAGATCAAGCAAATAAACTAGATTTAAACCTGAATAATCCCAAAATTAAATTTCTTTTCAATAGGCGAGTGGTTTGCGGCTTCAATTCCCATCGAAATCCAGTTTCTGGTATCCAAAGGATCAATTATGGCATCTGTCCAAAGTCGGGAAGCCGCATAATAAGGTGAAGTTTGCTCATCATAACGAGCTTTTATTTTTTCGAAAAGTTCTTTTTCCTTTGTTTTATCGACGATTTCTCCTTTTGCTTTGAGCGAAGAAGCTTCGATTTGTGCCAATACTTTTGCGGCTTGGGTTCCGCCCATAACAGCAAGTTCAGCACTTGGCCAAGCGACAATTAATCGTGGGTCATACGCTTTTCCGCACATTGCATAATTTCCTGCACCATACGAATTTCCTACGATTACAGTGAATTTTGGGACCACCGAATTAGAAACGGCATTCACCATTTTGGCACCATCTTTTATGATTCCGCCGTGTTCCGATTTGGAACCTACCATAAATCCGGTAACATCTTGCAGGAAAACCAATGGAATTTTTTTCTGGTTACAATTGGCAATAAAACGAGTGGCTTTATCTGCTGAATCCGAATAAATCACTCCACCAAATTGCATTTCGCCGTTTTTGGTTTTAACAACTTTTCGTTGATTCGCAACAATTCCCACAGCCCAGCCATCAATTCTGGCATATCCTGTAATAATGGTTTGTCCGTAACCTTCTTTGTAGGCTTCAAACTCTGAATCATCAACCAGACGACTGATGATATCCATCATATCATATTGCTCATTTCTGGCTTTTGGCAAAATTCCGTAGATTTCTTTTTCGTCTAAAGCCGGTTTTGCACATTTAATTCTGCTAAATCCAGCTTTGTCATAATCGCCAATTTTGTCAACTATATTTTTTATTTTGTCTAATGCGTCTTTGTCGTCCTTAGCTTTATAATCCGTAACTCCAGAAATTTCGCAATGTGTTGTCGCTCCGCCAAGGATTTCGTTGTCGATGCTCTCGCCAATGGCAGCCTTAACTAGATAACTGCCTGCCAAGAAAATACTTCCCGTTTTGTCCACAATCAAAGCCTCGTCGCTCATTATTGGAAGATAGGCACCGCCGGCAACACAACTTCCCATAACGGCCGAAATCTGGGTAATTCCCTCACTGCTCATTATGGCGTTATTCCTAAATATACGTCCAAAGTGTTCTTTATCCGGAAAAATTTCGTCTTGCAAGGGTAAGTAAACTCCAGCAGAATCAACCAAATAAATGATTGGAATTCTGTTTTCCATTGCAATTTCTTGTGCTCTTAGGTTTTTCTTTGCCGTAATAGGAAACCAGGCTCCTGCTTTTACAGTTGCATCATTGGCAACAACAATACATTGTTTTCCCTTTATGTATCCAATTTTTACAACAACTCCTCCCGAAGGACAACCACCGTGTTCTTCATACATTCCATCTCCCACAAAAGCGCCAATTTCAATGCACTTTCCTTTGTCAAGCAAATAATCGATGCGTTCTCTTGCAGTCATTTTGCCTTCGGAATGTAATTTTTGTATGCGTTTTTCACCTCCGCCTAGTTTAATTTTGGCAAATTTATGACGCAAATCGGAAAGAAGGAGTTTATTGTGGTCTTCGTTTTTATTGAAGTTCAAGTCCATAATGAAATTGTGTTTATCTAAAGAGATGGCTAAATTACAAAATTCATTGAGATATATTTTAGAATAACCAATAGAAATGTTGTATGCAAAAACTACTTGTATTTCTTGAATTTATTACATTAAATCACAAAATTTTAAAAACAAATTACTTCAGATTTACAGATTTTTAGAATTAATTAAAAAATCCACGAATCTGAGGTAATTATCACATTGTTTTTGATTGACATCTATACCTATTTTTTAATTCTTAAATCCTTATTTTTGCATTCAACAGAAAATTTCTATGCGCAAATATATTGACCAACTTAACGAAGCCCAACGCGAACCCGTACTCCAAAAAGATGGGCCAATGATTATTATTGCCGGTGCGGGTTCCGGAAAAACTCGTGTATTGACGATTCGGATTGCTTATTTAATGAGCTTGGGTGTGGATGCCTTCAGTATTTTGGCTTTGACGTTTACCAACAAAGCAGCAAGAGAAATGAAAAAACGTATCTCCGATATTGTGGGTTCCAATGAAGCCAAAAATCTTTGGATGGGAACTTTTCACTCGGTTTTTGCACGAATTCTTCGCTCTGAAGCTGATAAATTGGGCTATCCTTCGAATTTCACTATTTATGACACCCAAGATTCTGTTCGGTTGATTTCGGCGGTAATCAAGGAAATGCAATTGGACAGAGATGTTTACAAACCCAAACAGATTTTAAGCCGTATTTCATCTTATAAAAACAGCCTGATAACCGTAAAAGCCTATTTCAACAATCCTGAGTTGCAGGAAGCTGATGCGATGAGCAAAAAACCTCGTTTGGGAGAAATTTACCAAAATTATGTAGACAGATGCTTCAAAGCTGGAGCGATGGATTTTGATGATTTATTATTGAAAACCAATGAATTGTTAACTCGTTTCCCAGAAGTTTTAGCTAAATACCAGAACCGTTTTCGTTATATCTTGGTTGATGAGTACCAAGATACCAATCATTCTCAGTATTTAATTGTTCGCGCTTTGTCGGATAAATTCCAAAATATATGCGTCGTGGGTGATGATGCACAAAGTATTTATGCGTTTCGTGGTGCTAATATCAATAACATTTTGAACTTCCAAAAGGATTATGAAGGTGTGAAAACCTTTCGATTGGAACAAAATTATCGTTCTACAAAAAATATTGTGGAAGCGGCGAATTCGATTATTGACAAAAACAAAACTAAACTCGACAAAATTGTTTGGACCGCCAATAATGACGGTGCTAAAATAAAAGTGCATCGCAGTTTGACCGATGCCGAAGAAGGGCGTTTTGTGGCTAGTACGATTTTCGAACAAAAGATGCAAAATCAAATGAAGAATGGTCAATTTGCCATTTTGTATCGTACTAATGCACAATCACGTGCTATGGAAGATGCGTTACGAAAAAGAGATATTCCATACCGAATTTACGGTGGTTTATCATTTTACCAAAGAAAAGAAATCAAGGATGTTTTATGTTATTTACGATTGGTAATTAATCCAAAAGATGAAGAAGCACTCGTTCGGGTTATCAATTATCCGGCTCGTGGAATAGGTGATACAACGGTAGAAAAATTGACTGTTGCGGCCAATCATTACAAGCGTTCCATCTTCGAAGTGATGCAGAATATTGATAAAATTGACTTGAAACTGAACTCGGGAACCAAACAAAAACTACAGGATTTTGTGACAATGATTCAGAGTTTTCAGATAATCAACGAAAACCAAGATGCCTTTTTTATCACTGATCACGTGGCCAAAAAAACGGGATTAGTACAAGAATTAAAGAAAGATGCGACTCCGGAAGGAATGGCAAAAATCCAGAATATCGAGGAATTATTAAACGGAATCAAGGATTTTACCGAAGGTCAAAAAGAAATTGACGGTGCTCGTGGAGCCTTATCCGAATTTATGGAAGATGTGGCATTGGCAACCGATTTGGACAAAGATACCAGCGATGAAGATCGTGTGGCTTTGATGACGATACATTTAGCTAAAGGATTAGAATTTCCGTACGTTTTTGTCGTGGGAATGGAAGAAGATTTGTTTCCAAGTGCAATGAGTATGAGCACCCGAAGCGAACTGGAGGAAGAACGTCGTTTATTTTATGTAGCCTTAACACGTGCGGAACATCAGGCGTATTTGACTTATGCCCAATCACGATACCGTTGGGGAAAACTGACCGATAGTGAACCATCTCGTTTTATAGAAGAAATCGATGGACAATATTTAGAATATCTCACTCCAGAAGAAAATAATTATCGGTACAAACCAATGATTGACAGTGATATTTTTGGAGATATTGACAAATCAAAACTGCGTTTGGTAAAACCAGCCAATGGAACGCCTCCAAAATATATCACGGATAATGAACCAACTTCTTCAATAAATATTCGTAAATTGAAGCCAGTTTCGAATAATTCTTCCTCTGGAAGTGCCAATTTATTTGACAATAAGCTCGTGGCAGGAAATATCGTGATGCACGAGCGTTTTGGTAAAGGCGAAGTATTAAACCTTGAAGGTGCTGGAGCAGACAAGAAAGCCGAAATAAAATTTGAGGTTGGTGGAATCAAGAAATTGTTGTTGCGTTTTGCAAAATTAGATGTGATTGGGTAAAACTTTGTTTCAAGTATAAGGTATTTCACGTCTGTTCGAGTGTTTTTTGTGGAGAGTAACGGAACAAAAAATGTATCGAGAACTTTTTGTTTTTATAATGCTTCTCGATACAATTTTAAAAAGTAAAGCTGTCGCATTACTATTTAAAAATCACTCGAAGAGACGAGTGCTGACGATTATATTATTAGTAAAAGTTGCATACATAGAATTAATCAATAAATAATATGAAACAGTCTTACGTATATATATTAAAATGCTCTGACAATTCGTATTATACTGG
>Ga0208262_1000353_pt1 | contig 16626 bp, 10 predicted proteins | sample LakWasMet15_LOW5_2_FD_183863 | JGI IMG/M metagenome (GOLD analysis project Ga0208262, IMG submission 183863) | Freshwater sediment methanotrophic microbial communities from Lake Washington under simulated oxygen tension - Sediment Metagenome... | ecosystem: Environmental > Aquatic > Freshwater >... | reverse complement strand
GTGCGGGTGTTGATCGATAGTCCCTAAATAGACGGCGACTTGACCGAAGTCCTCGCAGCGGTCTTCCAAAGGCATTTTGAAAGCCCGCACCGTGACTGAATCGAACTTGACCATGCCGATCTTGGCGACTACTTCCGGGTCGTCGAGGCTGATCGCGCTTTGCTTGACGGTGCGCACGTCCGGGCAGCCCAGTTTTTGCAAAATGCGCCGGAAGTCTTCCCAGTACAAAGCCCCGCCCAAACACTCGCCCAGCAATACCGGGTCTTGGCGTAAAGCGACAGGAATACGGCGATCGGCGAACACGTCGGAAAAATACAGTTCGCCGCCCGGTTTCAACACCCGGAAGATTTCCGCCAACACCCGAGGCTTTTCCGGCGACAGGTTGATCACGCAGTTGGAGACCACCACATCGATGCTGTGGTCTTCGATACCGATAGCGGCCAGATTTTCGATATGACCGTGCAAAAATTCGACATTGGCATAACCAAAGCGTTCGGCATGCCAGTCGCGATGGCGCACGGCGACTTCCAGTTGTTCGGGGGTCATATCCACACCGATCACCCGTCCTGTCGGTCCGACCAGTTTCGACAACAGATAACAGTCGCGACCCGTGCCGCAACCCAAATCTAGCACGGTCTTACCTGTCAGAGCCGGCGGCAAGGGCGAGCCGCAGCCGTAAAAACGTTCCAGCACTTCCGGATGCAATCCGGCCAGTAGCGCTTTTAAATAGCTCGGCATGGCGTCGATGCTGCAACAGGCACTGGTTTTCAGGTCGTTACTGGATTGCAGAACCTGACCATAGTAATGGCGGACCGATTCACTGATTTCGATAGGGGTAGTCATGAGATGCCTCGTATTTTTTATTATTGAAGGTAAGTGCCAATGGCAGTGTAATAGATTGCAGCGGAACAAACAGCGGCGCAGGGCAAGGTCAACAGCCAGGATAAGGCAATAGATGCGATCACGCCGGTATTGGCCTTGCCGCTAACCAGGCCGATACCGAACAAAGAGCCGACCGAAACATGGGTGGTGGAGACCGGCATCCCGAGCTTGCTGGCAAAAATCACCAACAGTGCCGTGACCAGGTTGGCCGTCAGCCCTTGGTCGTGAGTGATGGAGGTGATTTTATGGCTCATGGTTTCCGCCACCTGCCGGGCGTTGAATACACCGCCCAGCAGCATGGACAAGGCTACCGTAATGATGATCCATTGCATATCAAAACCGGGAGCCAGCAACAACAACGCGGCAATTTTCGGCGTGTCGTTCAGGCCGCGGGCAAAGCAAACCGCACCGGCGCTGCAAAAATGCAGTCCGTCGCGCAGGCGCTCAAGATTGAAACCCAAAATCAGACCAGCTTGTCGCTCGGCGCAAACATCTTGGCGATCAACGCTTAGAGAAGGAGCGATTGCCATGGTCATATTCGCGTTACCGGCCAGCGCAAGACTGTCCGGCTTTTCAAGACACAAACACATGTCGTTCCCGATTTGCCGATGACTAAGCCACATGTTTAGAGCTCGATACAACAATCCGCCTAATAGCAACGCTACAAACGGGCTCAACAGCAAGGGAAGCACAAAGTCGTTCAGCAATGGCGCCAAGCTGATGTTGCCGGATGTCGCTAATAAAGTGCTTCCGGCCATGGCACCCAATAAAGCATGGGTCGTGGAAATCGGAAAGCCGTAACGCGTCGCCAAAATCACCGTCATTCCTGCACCGCCCGCGACCGCAATCATGAACGGCAGCGTGTGTATCAATTCGTCGGGGGCCAAGCCTTTGCCGGAAAATTTGACCAGTAAAGTCTGGGCTAAAAACAATGCTGCAATCGAACCGGCCACGGTCGTCAGCGTCGCCCAAGCCAGCGCCTGACGGAAATTGGCGGTGCCGCTGCCAAACAAACTAGCCACACCCTTGAAGTTGTCATTGGCTCCGTTGGCATAAGCCAGAAAGCAAACGCTGATGAATAAGATGTTTGTGAGCATGTAAAATCTCCTGGATCGGATCGATTATATCCAGTGAGTCGTCAGGAGAGGATAAAACCTTACAAAAAATATTCGGCTATCGTAAAAATCAATTGTAGGTTCGGGTGATAATCGACATAGTTGATTGACTGTCGTATTTATAGCCTAAAGCGGACATAGAACACATGTGTGGCTGAATGCCAGGTTGGGGGCGTACTCGGTGTTTCAGGAATGACGTAGTGCGGCCACTATTCATAGTTTGGTTCTATCCATAGCGGCCAAAACCTGCCGATCAAAGATTCCAAATGAATGGAAGGTCAATCTTGGAAAGCTGCCTGTCATAACGATCCAGCGTCTTTGGTGCGTCCGCTAAAGCGCTACCCACTGTAGTCAATCTCTTCGTGGTTTTTTAGGTAATCGATATTATCGAGATCGCAGAAAAATTCTTCTAGATCTTTAAGATACTTCTTTTTGTGAATCGAATGTTTTTTCTGAATATGAAGAGTTATATTGTTATTTTCAATCTCCTGGAACCATAGTTCAAGCACTCCTCTTACACCCCATTCGTCTTCCTGAATGGGCTCTTGTTGTTCAGCCGTAATAAATAGATCCTTGCATAGTTGCTGCATACTCCACGATTTTGAATCATCAATATGTAGCACGACCCTGTAGATTCTTGGTTCAAAAGTCTTCATAAATGCAATTCTTTGCCCTAACAAACTATTAAATAGTTTCTATATTATCCCATACAAGAAGATAAACTTAACATCGACACCAATTAGTTACACACCAGCGATAAAGACCCGCTTAATTCAGGTGATGCGCGGGTTTTTATGGTTTAGGTCAATTTATCGTTGCCGGATATCGGCGGTTGCCATACCATGGTTTCAAATAGGGCGGCTATGTAGGGTAACGCCACCATTCAGCAAGTAAATCTAAGTACCTGAATATAAGTTTCCAGCTAAGGTTCAAAGCCGGAGTGCAGGCTTTGCAAGCGAAGCTCGCACTCCAAAAAACCGAAAACTTTAGTTTGATTACTTATCAGCCCATTGTTAGCGGGAACTGTTTCTTCTATTCTCATGATCGGGCTCTAATTCTCTTATTCGGAGGGATTATGACTTTTTCTCTTTCGACGCATGCCGCAAACAGGCTTATAAATTCCAGCAGTCCGTATCTGCTCCAGCACGCGCATAATCCGGTTGATTGGTACCCGTGGGGCGAGGAAGCGTTCGCCAAGGCACGGCAGGAAAACAAGCCGATTCTGCTCTCCATCGGTTATTCCACCTGTTACTGGTGCCATGTGATGGAACGGGAAATCTTCGAGAATCCTGAAATCGCCGAGTTGATGAACCAGTCTCTCGTCTGCATCAAGATCGACCGGGAACAGCGCCCGGACGTGGATGAGCTCTACATGATGGCCACCCAGCTGATGACGCACAGCGGCGGCTGGCCGAACAACGTATTCGTCACGCCCGATCTGAAGCCGTTTTTTGCCGGCACCTATTTCCCTCCGGCGGACTTCACGTCACTGATCGAGCAGATCCGCTATGTCTGGTTTCAGGATCAGGTCGCCCTTAAAGCGCAGGCCGAGCGGCTGGCTCACGCGATCATCCAGATCAAGCAGCAGGAAAACAATGCTCACAGCTCACTGCCGGGCGGCCGGCTGGTGGAGACGCTGATCAGCCATTTCAGCGACTATTACGATAACCGGCTGGGCGGTTTTTACCAGGCGCCGAAGTTTCCCAATGAGGATGCATTGCTGTTCCTGCTCGATGCCCACCGCCTGACCGCCAATAACGCCTGTCTGGAGATGGCGCGCGGCACCTTGCAGAAAATGGCCGCAGGCGGGATACACGACCATGTCGGCGGAGGCTTCCATCGCTATGCCACCGACGCAGAGTGGCACATTCCGCATTTCGAGAAGATGCTCTACAACCAGGCGCTGCTGGGGCGAGCCTATACCGAACTTTATGCGCTTTCCAAAGCGCCTGATGACCGTGCCGTCGTCGAAGACATTTTCGACTTTACGCTGCGGCAGATGACGGACAAGGACGGTAGCTTCTACTCTGCGCTCGATGCCGAGACCGATGCCGTGGAAGGCGCTTATTACGCCTGGACGGATGCGGAGCTGCAGCATGTCCTGGATACGGATTCCTACGCCTGGCTGATGCAACATTACGGATTGGCGGATATTCCTGAGATTCCGGGCCATAAGCATACCGACGGCAGGGTGCTGTATCTGAATCAGCCGCTTGCAGGCAGTGCGGCGGAGAAAGGGCTGTCGTATGAGGATACGGTCAACAAACGGCAGGCCGTGATGGCTTTGCTGCGGAAAGCCAGGGATCAGCGCAAACTGCCGCATCTCGACAACAAAATCATCGCCTCCTGGAACGGACTGATGATCGACGCGTTCGCCCGCGCCGGGCAGTGCCTGGGGAAGCCGGAATATACCGATGCCGCCCGCCGTGCCGTTGATGCCGTTCTGGTTCATCTGCGGACACTGGATGGGGCGCTGTATCGCATTTGGCGTGAGGGCAGGGCCGAGATTGCGGCCTATTTTGAGGATTATGCCTTCCTGATTCAGGGGCTGGTGTCCATCTATCGCGCGACCCAAGAGGACCGCTATCTGCAAGCCGCTAAGGCACTGATAACGAAGGCAAGGGAGCTGTTCTGGGACGACAAGCATGGCGGCTATTACTTTACCGACGGCAGCGAGCCGCTGCTGGTGCGGATGAAAAACGGCATGGACTCGGCCATTCCGTCCGGGAACGCGGTGATGGCTCAGGCCTTGCTCGATCTCTATGAAATCACCGGCGATGCCGATTGGAAACAGCAGGCCGAAGCGCTGCTGATGGCCTTCGGGAAGGCTATCGCTGAAAATCCGAGAGCCTATACCCATATGGTGCACGCCTTGCTGAGGCTGAACCATTTGACGCCGGCAGCAACGGCCGCGCAGCAACCGAGTGAATCGGTTGCCGGACAGCAGGCGATGGAAACTAAAGCGTACGTGCAGGTCAGCGCGTCGGAACCGACGCGTGAGGGTAACAGCCTCACTGTTACGGCAGTGCTGGACATTGCCCAGGGCTGGCATATCAATGCCAATCCAGCGAGCCGGGATTTCCTGATTCCCACTTCGGTTGATGTGCGCGAAGACTCCGGCACGGCGGACGTGAAGCCAATCTATCCCGAGGCGAGCATGATGACGACGCCACTGGGCGAGATCAACGTCTATGAAGGGAAAATCAGCATTCCGGTGCGGGTGACGCTTCCGAACCGCACAGAAAATCTCCGCCTGCTGGTTCGCGCCCAGGCTTGCAAAGAGGCTGTCTGCCTTGCGCCCTCGGATTGGGTCATACCTGTAAAGTTAAAATAAAAAGAGCACGGCTTAGGACTTTGTCGCAAATATTCATAAAGCGTAAAGCCTTATCTGGGTTCTGTTGCGTTAACTGAAAAGCCTTCTGGTTCAGATAAACTATGTGTCCGATAAACAAATAGCTATGACCCTGCATGATCGACTGTAAAGGGCGCCGCAAGGTGATCAGCAAGAGGATGGGTCCAGTAAATTGACCCTAATATCCATGTTGTTCAAAATACAACCCAGGCCAAACTGATGAAATATTGAAACATCGGCCGCGTCGCGCCCAAATGCAACAATCACTCTGCCGCCATATAAATCGTTCTGGGTCGGATCGAAGGTATACCATCGTCCGCCGACATAGGCTTCAAACCAAGCGTGCAAATCCATGGGTTCAAGCCGGTATAAATAACCTGCCGCCAGTCGCGCCGGTATGCTGATGCTACGGCATAATGATATAGCCAATTGCGCAAGATCCTTGCAGACTCCATAGCCGCGGTTATGGATCTCAACCGCCGATAGCGGAGAATCGCTGGAGCCAGGAATATATTTTATAGAATGACGAACCCACTCAACAATTTTGCTGACCTGGTCGTAGCCCGGCAGTGCATCGGTCACTATCTCTCTGGCAAGGTTTCCAAATCGGTCTGATTCGCAATAGCGGCTCGGTAACAGGTAAGGCAGAACGTAGTCAGGAAGATTCTGGATTTCTACAAAAAAAGCGCCAGTTGTTTTAGCGATATGTTCGGCCGTTATGACTTCGGCGGAGGCATGAATAGTCAATTCTCCGGGGAGAGCAAGCAGGCGTTGACACGAATTGCCATAGCTGTCTTTGCTCTCGACTATTGGTACATCAGGCTCAACAATATAGCTTGATTTTATAACCCACTGCTGCGCGCCGTTCAGTGGGCGTAGCATTAAAATTAAGACTGTCGGCTCATTGACTTGAAAACTAAGTTCACAACTCACTGCTAGTTTCATATTTTTGTGCTGTTTTTAAGTAAAAGGGATTGCCGTTGTAAGCAAGTATTGATTAGCATCAAAATCCCAGCAATTGAATCTGGTTGTAGGCATGTCCCAGCCATATTTTGACACGTTGTCGTTCCAATAAACTCAAGGCGTTCAGGTTTTCAGTATCTTTGTTTTTTGCCGCCCAAAAACTGGAGCTGTTGCCGTCAATTTTGGTCATTACCGGTGAATGCAGCCGTTTCAATGTCATCATCTTGGCATTCAGCGCTAACGCGCGTTCTTGGATACCTGATGATTCCAAAAGAGTAAAGTTATCATCACGAAGCTGGTTCTGTACCAGAATGTAGTTCAACCGTGAGTCGTATTGATCGAGCAATTTGCCGAGCAAATCCACGCAGTCTTTGCCGGAGTCCATCACGTTCCAGTAATACAGCGCAATTCCCAGTTCTTCTGCGAGTTCCAACACACCGGATTCCTCTATCCATTTTGTAAGCGGATGATGGGTTTGGGCGGCGAGATCAACTAAAATATGTTGTTCGGGGTTTGCTAAGGCCGTTTCCATAATCGCATCCAGACTTTGATAATTATCAACGAGCGTAGGCGATGCATAGTCTTTATAAAAACGTAGCAAAGAGCCATGAGAGCGATCTGTATCAAAACCGATAAACGGTATTCCATTGTCTATCATGTATTGCGCCAACACACGAGCTACGACAGATTTGCCTACGCCGCCTTTTTCGCCGCCGATAAAATGAATAGCGCTCATTTTTTTTCCATTAAGTTAAAGTTTCAGGTTTGTTTTTTGATTGAAGTTACGAATCTTTGTAAAAGCCGTAACCGAGCTCACTTCGTTAACAGCAAGCAATTATCAAACCATTAGCGGGTTTTATTCATAATCAGCCTAATGCCCGTGCCGCTTAGTGGATGACTGTTTAAAAAACGGGATTATTGCCGGATAGAGTTGGACAACTGCTGGGCTTTTTTAGTGCAAAAAACAGCTTTCCACCTCGAATTGGTGCAAATCATTGCGGAGATATCCGATCCGGACACTAGTATTTTAAATAGTGATACTAAGCAAGTGGCGGCAACATAAAGCGTAACGGTAAATATAATGCTAAGCCATTCTCTATTGAGCGATATAGACTATGGCGCATTAGTTGCTTGTTACTTATGGATTTCGCAGGGTTATAGTCGGGGTCTTAGATACGGCTGACCCGCTATCCCAAGAGTCTCTTTCTAATAATAACCTTAAATTGAATATGAACCCGGCTCAATACGACAAACTAGACAGTTATTTCCAGCAGGTACAGGATATTATTTTGAGCCGACAGGATTGGGTGACCGGCCTGTTGCCGGCCAGCACCGCTGTCACTGTGCACGGCAATTATACCGATGCCTGGGTCAGGGATAATGTCTACAGTATTCTTTCGGCCTGGGGGCTGGCGCTGGCTTACCGGCGCGCAGAAAACAACCCGGATGAAAAAAACAGCGGACGCGCTTACTTGCTGGAGCAAAGCGTCGTCAAGCTGATGCGCGGACTGCTGACGGCGATGATGCGCCAAGCGGCCAAAGTCGAGAAATTCAAGCATACCCAAAATCCGCTCGACGCTTTGCATGCCAAGTACGATACCAAAACCGGCACCGTGGTGGTCGGCGATCATGAGTGGGGACATTTGCAACTGGACGCCACGTCTTTATTTTTGTTGATGCTGGCGCAAATGACCGCGTCCGGTTTGCGCATCGTGTTCACCATCGATGAAGTCAATTTTGTGCAGAACCTGGTGCACTATATCAGCCGGACTTACCGGACGCCTGACTACGGCATCTGGGAGCGCGGCCACAAAACCAATCATGGTATTGCCGAGCTGAACGCCAGTTCGATCGGCATGGCCAAAGCGGCGCTGGAAGCGTTGTCCGGCTTTAACCTGTTCGGCAAGGAGGGCGGGCAAGCATCTGTCGTGCATGTGATCAGCGACGACATCGCACGGACCCGGATTACGCTGGAGTCGCTGTTGCCTAGGGAATCGATTTCCAAAGAGACCGATTCCGCCGTGCTCAGCATCACCGGATTCCCGGCATTCGCTGTCGACAATCAAGTTCTGCGGGCGAAAACGGAAGCGATTATTTGCGAGAAATTGGAAGGCCGATACGGTTGCAAACGCTTTTTATTGGATGGCCACCAAACCGTCATAGAAGACAGCCAGCGTCTTCACTACGATCCGTACGAATTAAAGCAATTCATGGATATTGAATGCGAATGGCCGTTGTTTTTTACGTATTTATTGCTGAACAACTTGTTCAACGGCGATAACGATGCGGCTTCGCTTTATCGCGTTAAATTGGAAAACCTGCTGGTTGAACAGGATGGCCGGCAATTACTGCCGGAACTTTATATCGTCCCGAAAGACTTAATTGCAGCCGAAAAAGCCAGCGCACACAGCCAGCAACGGCTGCCGAATGAAAATATTCCGTTGGTTTGGGCGCAAAGTCTTTTTATATTGGGCAGCCTGATTCAGGATGGCTTGCTTGGAATTGACGATGTCGATCCGTTAGGGCGGCACAAAACCGTTAAAAAAGCCCGGGATTGCAGTCTGCAAATTCAGCTGCTTGCGCAAGATGAATCGGTGCAGAGCAGTTTGATGGCCTACGGTATCGATACTCAAACACTGGCTGCCATAGCCCCTATCCAGATCAGGGAAGCCCATGAACTTGCCGACGCCTACACGCATGTGGGCAGAAACGATCGTATCGGCTTGACCGGCAGGCCGTTGCGGCAGTTAAGGACTTTGGCAACGTCCAAAATATATATTCTGGCCGGCGAACGATTGCTGTTCCTGCCGCAATGCCTCAGCCAAAAAGGTTTCTATCTGGCGATGGATAACCGCATGCTGATTCAGCGCCTGCGACTGGAACTGGCTTATATCTTTACGCATTGGGACAGGGCCGGGCATCCGTTGGTGGTTATATCGATAAAACAGAATATGCTGGGTAGCCATAACCGTGAAGTCCTGATTGAATTTATCAAAGAACTGCAACAAGGTTCCATGTTGGGCATTCCGGTGCAGCTTGGCGCGCTTGCCGATTTCGCGGAAACATCGAGTCATGAAAAGATTAACTATCTGCATGATTTTGAATTTTCCAAGGCCTCCTGGGACGAAGCTGAACGGCCTTTTTTCATGGTGTTGCCGATAGATACAAATTCTTCATTGCCGTTGGACACTTACACGGTGACCGAATGGGAGATCAGCAGCGATGAAATCCTGGTCGAGCAATTAAAAACCCATACGAATCTTTACGCGCAACTTGAACTGTTAAGTTTACTGAGTCTTCGCCACGGCCTGGATTACGATACCGGCCTACCGGCGGCCGATGATATGACCTGCTGTGTGCGCGATTTGCTGGAAGAAGTTTACCAGCGGGCAGGAGACCTTCACGCCTGGTACATCGTCAGGCGTTGCGCCGGCTTATTGGGCAAGTACGACATCAATCTGGAACAGTCGGCCACCGATATATTGGTTCGTCAACATGCATTGACGTTAGGCCGTGCGTACAGCGGCAGGGCAACGTTGACGCGTCCGGCCGATTCTTCAGTCATTTTGCATATCATCCGTGCTTTCAATAATAGCGATGCCAGCGAGCATATCATCATCCAGGAGTTGGTCATTTATTTGGGTATGTTGATCAAGTCGAGTCCTGAATGGTTTGCCGACATGCACACCGTGCGCGTCGGGCATATCTTGCAGTTGTTGGTTGCCCGGCAAAAGCGCGAGTCCGGTTGCGGAACATTGGATCAGGCGTTTAACGAAATTCTTTCATTGCCGCCTTATCAATTGTTTGGAAAAGTAAAAGAAACGTTGCAGGATTACGGCGATACTGAAAATCAACTGGGACTGGCCGAAACGCTGCACTATGAAGGCGAGTGTCGCGAGTTTACCGGCGTGCGCTTTCCGAGAAACATGGACCCGGTAAAACTTGGCGAAACTGTCGATTGGTATGAATGGCGCGAGCAGCAAGGCAGCGTCGGCCGGGAAAACGAGGCTTTTTTTGCCGGTGTCTGGGAAACCCTGCATCATTGCAAAGGTTTAACGATAGGCGACAAACTGAACAGTAAAAATCGCCTGGATAGCGAGAACACGTTGTCGGAATCAACGGCCGGAGAGCAAAGTTTCAAGAACCATGTCAGCCATTTGCTGAATAAAATACAAGCTCCGGTTTATCGGCAATTGACCGTTGAGGCGTTAAAGGCCATCGCATCCATTTTTCGTGAAAACATAGCGTTACGTATTGACGATACCTTGTTAACGGATATTATTATCGGTCACGCCGTAAGAATCAGCTGGCTACAAGACCATCCCGAAAATAAAGACAATTACGACGAGTGCGTATCGTCGGCGTGGCAGGATTTCTATCGCTTACCGCCGCACAAAGTCGCCAACGGCATCCTCGATGCTTTGATCCATCTGCTTACCAATAACGAGAGAGAGACATTATGATACTGGCTGGAGACATCGGCGGAACGAAAACGGTCTTGTCCATTTTAACCCGGGACGCCAACGGCTCGTTGATATGCTTGCAGGAGCAAACTTACTCAAGCCAGCTGTTCCCGGAATTCGACGACCTCTTAACGGACTTTTTACCCGCTGAGGCTACGATCACCTCGGCGTGTTTTGGCGTTGCCGGTCCAGTCGTCAATCAACGCTGCCAAACCACCAATTTACCGTGGCTGTTGGATGGGGCAGCGCTGAAAGTCAAACTGGGCACCGCTAAAGTAAAGCTTCTGAATGATCTGGAAGCGATGGCGCTGGGCATGTTGTATCTGCCCGAACAGGATCTGTTGGAACTGAATCCCAATGCCGGCACGCAGTCAGGCAATATTGCTGTCATAGCGGCAGGAACCGGCTTGGGCGAAGCCATTCTTTATTGGGACGGCAACAAACACTACCCCATGGCGACCGAAGGCGGCCACAGCGATCTTGCCGCTCAAAATGCCCGGCAAGATCAGTTATTGGCCTATCTTAGAAAAATCTATCCTGAGCACGTCAGCTGCGAGCGCATCCTGTCAGGCATCGGTTTCAGCCACTTGTATGATTTTCTTTACGAGCAGGGTTTTGCGCCGCTTTGCCCGGAGGTTCCCGATATCAGCAGCGACGTTATTGACCGGAATGCCGTGATTTCCGAACTCGGGGTCTCCGGTAAAGACCCGTTATGCGTCGAAGTCGTCCGGCTTTTTGTTGAACTGTATGGGGCTGAAACAGGCAACTTGGCGTTAAAGTCGCTGGCTACCGGTGGCGTCTTTATCGGTGGAGGCATCGCTCCCAAAATATTACCCGCATTGCAGGACGGTAACTTTATCCGGGCGTTTAAAGCTAAAGGCCGTTTCTTGCCTTTGCTCGATCAAGTCTCGGTGAAGCTGTCGTTAAATCCACGCACACCTTTAATTGGCGCTATTAACTATTTTGATCTCTGAAGAGGCTTCATGCAGGGCGTGCCGTGCGCGCCTTTTAGCTATCCAAGGCGCGCACGGCACGCCCTACATCTTACATGTTTCTCTGCACTTATTATTTCGTGCTTTTCGCGGACTACGCTTTTTATTACGTGCTGCGTAACATTGAAATTTCCCTGATCTCAATCTACAAATCAACTCGCATAGTTCTAACCGAGTTTTTATTAAGACCGGGCAGGGTGGCTATCGCTTCCCGAAGCTTGCTTTCCCAGCTACGCCTGAGTTGCAGCAAATAATCATCATCGTCATCAAAACAGAAATATTCATCAAAACTAAAACTGTCTTTTCGATAAATCAGCATTTCTACAGGCGGTCCCACACTGGCATTACTACGGATAGTCGAGTCCATCGACACAAGGCAACAGCACGCCGCTTCGTCGATTGAGGTGTTCAATTTAAGAAAGCGGTCCAGTATCGGTTTGCCGTATTTACTCTCGCCAATTTGTAAAAAGGGGGTGTTGGCTGAACTGGTGATGCTATTGCCTTCCGCGTAGACCATATACGCGCCATGCGGCTCATCACCGATTTGGCCGGCTAAAATAAAACTAGCTGAGGGATTAAATGCCGATTGCCCTTCAGAATTGATATGTTGTTTTTGTTTTTCGACGCTGACGTGGCCCAAGTAAGCGGCGGCTTCGGATAAGCATTCGACATTATTGATGTTGACGCCGGCATTCTTGATTTTATCGCGATGTAGCTGCTCTAAAACGGCTTGAGTCGTAGCAAGATTGCCGGCGCACAATAAAACAATCTTGCGATCATCGTTGGTTTTAAAGGCATGCATTTTGCCGTAAGTACTGACGTTATCAATACCGGCATTGGTTCTTGAGTCGGAAACCAGAATGAGTCCTTCATCTATAGATGCGGCAATACAATAAGTCATAAAAAAACGTTCGGTTGTTGTGTTTAAGTATACTGTCAGGCCATTATCCAACAAAGCAACGCTAACGTCCATGCTGCTCAAAACACGCTGGGCGCTTAGATATAGTCGGCAGAGCTATAGTGTTATTCCAATCTCAGCACATCCACCGACACTGACAAGGTACTCTGGCCTCCACCGAAAGCAATACCTTTTAGCGGAGTGACATCCGTATAGTCTCGCCCCCAGGCTAAAGTGATATGCTGATCAAACGGTACGGTATTATTGGTAGGATCGAATTCCAGCCACCCCGTATTCGGAATAAATACTGAAAACCAGGCATGTGAAGCATCCGCTCCAACCATACGCTGCTTGCCCGGCATGGGCTGTGTTTCTACATAGCCACTGACGTAACGGGCGGCAATACCAAACGAACGTAAACAACCAATTGCCAGATGGGCAAAATCTTGGCACACGCCGCGGCGAAATTGCAGCACGTCGGATAACGGTGTGGCGATCGTGGTACTGCTCGGATCGTAAGTAAAATCGCTATGGATTCGCTGCATCAAATCGGTCACGACTTGCACCAGTGGCCGATTGGGCAAAAATGAGCTTTGCGCGTAATTAGCCAGTTCGGCGTTGGTTGTGATCATCGGCGAGTCCAGTAGAAACAACTTGGCGTCGAGTAGTTCATCACTGAAACTTTGTTGTTGTTGTTGTTGTTGTTGCCGCTGCGTTTGCATTTGTCCAGGACTTCCTTGTAACTGATCGCGCACTTGTTCCCACGTTATCGAATTAGCCAAATCGTTACGGCTTCGTCTTGGAAATAGTATGACTTCACTAATCACAGTGACTTTCAAGCGTTGATGCGCTTGCTGTATCGCAAAATAAGCGACGCGATTGCCGAAGAAATCTGGGCGCTCGCTAAAGTCGCTAGGTTCTGGAGTAATCTCAAAACGACTGGATTGACATTGTTGGCGCCAGAAATCGCGGGGCTGCAATCTGGCTTCGTTCTGGCACAAACCGACTAATTGGCTGTATTGATAGAGCGTGCTGTGGGTAATGCGATATTTCACAAGTCATCCTCCGGCTGTGTCGGCGTGATCAATTGCGGCATTTCGGAATGGCTGAAGTAGGCTTGCGCGAGTACTTCATAAAGACGCCATAACTGATCCGTCATCGCCGATAAAACGCTGTCCAGCTCACCGTAAACGCCGGCATTGTCATCGACTTTGAGCAACTCGGGTACTTTAACCAAACGTAGGTCGGTGTAGGTTTTGAGTATCAAACGTTCTTCTTCACTCAATTGCCTGTTGCCCTGTTCCCTTGGCAATGCACCGATATGATCAGACAATTGATGTAGCTGATAGGCCAGAGAGCGGGGGTGCGTTTCATCCATCAGCAGTAATTCCAATACCATAGGCAATTTGATCAATGAGCGGTAACGGCGCCGGTAAATGCTCAAACTGTCAGTGGACATCAACACCGCTTCCAGCAGCTGGTTTTGCAAAGCCGGTTCATGACGCTGAACGACCGTGGCGCGCAGCAACGAGAGCAATGCCAACGCATGTTCCAGACGGCGGCCGCTATCGAGCATCAACCAGCCTGCTTCGCGGGTCATGCTTTCAGTGGTCAGGCCGATAAATGCGACGAAGCCGGTAATTAAATCGTCCAGGTTTTTTTGCAATTGCTCCAGGTCGCAATGATTGTTCACGACCCGTTGTTGCCAGCGTCGCTGAATATTATCGACACAACGCCAGGTATCCTGCGACCAAACATCGCGAATACTGAAGGCAGTCTGGGCAAAGGCTTGAATGTTGGCTGCCAGCGTACCGGAGCGCTGGCTATTTTTAGACAGTGCCAGTAATTCATGTTGAGGTTCTTTTAACACAGATTCATTATTTGCAACGAACCCCGGATAGGTGCCGGTTACCTGAGTCAGGGCGCTCAATAAGAACTTCAGGCATTGGCTGTCGAGCGGATCATCAAGTTCCTTGGCTTCCGTTAATTTAAGTAAGGTCATGCGCATCAGGCGGGTAGCCGCTTTGATACGCTCCAGGTATCTTCCAACCCAAAACAGGTTATTGGCGGCGCGGCTGGTTAACGGTTCGGTGTCCGCAGACAAGATCACATCCTGGCCGGGCTGGAACCACAAGCTGGCATGTTTATCCTGTTCATCAGTCAACACCCAGGTGTCTTTGCTAATGCCGCCTGCCTGGTTCGAAACAATAAAATCGTCTTGTTGACGGGCAATTCGGGTAAGACCGCCGGGCATGACTTGATAATCATCACTACTGGCAACTACAAAGCTTCGCAATACCGAAAAGCGTGGCTCAATATGATGATCGACAAACGAAGGAACCGTAGAAAAACTGACATGCTCCTGGCCGGCATAACAATGCGGCTTGGCAATAATCGCGGCACGTAGCCGGTCTTTTTCCTTGGCGCTTAATAGTGCGCCGAAAAGCACAGTGTTTCCAGCACTGCGATTGATCGGTTTGATGACCAGTTGGCCAAGATTTTGCAATACAAAATCCCGTTCACGGCGCTGGCCGCACCACCATGTCGCAATCGACGGCAGCATTAATTCCTGGTTTAAAAAGTACCGAGACAGTCTGGGCAAGAACGGTAATAGTCCGGGATTTTCCAGAATGCTGCTGCCCAAAGGATTGGCAATTGCGATATTGTTTCGGCGTACGGCTTCAAGCAATCCGGCAATGCCCAGCCTGGAAGAGCTACGCAATTCCAGAGGGTCGCAGAACGAATCATCGACGCGGCGCAAAATAACGTCGACCGGTTGCAGGCCATCCAGCGATTTAAGCCAGACGCGGCCATCGCGTACGGTCAGGTCGTCGCCTTGCACCAGCGAAAAACCAAGATAAGACGACAAATAAGCGTGTTCAAAATAAGTTTCGTTAAGCGAACCCGGCGTCAGTATCACAATTCGCGGATCTTCTTTATTATGCGGCGCAATGTCGGCCAGTCCTTTACGCAGGGCTCTAAAAAAGCCGGACAGCCGATTCACTTGCGTTTCCCGAAAAATGTCCGGCAGTACCCGTGTCATCACGGTACGGTTCTCCAGCGCATAACCGGCACCGGAAGGCGCTTGGGTGCGGTCGTCCAAGACCAGCATGCGGCCATTATGACCTCGGGCAAGGTTGGCTGAATAAACGATCAGTTCACGCTGTAAGCGGGGCAGGGTGCCTACGCACGGATGCAGAAAGCCGTCGTGTGCCAACACCAGTTCACTGGGCAACAGGCCTTTTTTCAGCAACTGCTGTTTGCCGTAAATGTCTTTCAAAATCAGGTTCAGCAGTTCAGCCCGTTGTTTAAGGCCTGCTTCAATAAGCAACCAGTCTTCACTGCTGATCAGTAACGGAATAGGGTCAAGCAGCCAGGGGCGGGTCAGCTTTTGTGCGTCGCCGTAAACATTATAAGTGACGCCGTTGTCTCGCAAGAGGCGCTGGGCTTCGCGGCGACGTAATTCCAGCTGGCCGCTGCCCAGCGTTGCAATCGAGTCCATAAAGCGCTCCCAGTAAGGCAGCACTTTGTGTTCTTTGGCAACCATTTCATCGTAAACACCAAGTTTGGTGGCGTAAAACTGCGTGCCAATATTGCCGGTTGATTCGTTCAAGTTGAGACCTTGTTATTCTGTAACGACTTGGTAGATTTTGAGTTTAAAAAAGGCGAAAGGCAAAGGGCAAAAGGCGAAAAAACTAAAGTCCAGCTTTTGCCTTTCGTCCTCCGCCCTTCGCCTATCATTTTACTCAGTCAAACCCGTGTCATCTGGGTAATTACGTTATTCTTTGCCATTCATCAACTACCCATGACATCAAAGCCGCTCATCAAGACTTTGATAATGACGTAACGGTTCACCGACATAGATCTGCCGGGGACGGGTAATAACGACTTGTTCGCTGTGCAGCATTTCCCGCCAGTGCGCCATCCAGCCGGGCATGCGGCCGATCGCAAACAGCACCGT
>Ga0208262_1000352_pt1 | contig 16694 bp, 25 predicted proteins | sample LakWasMet15_LOW5_2_FD_183863 | JGI IMG/M metagenome (GOLD analysis project Ga0208262, IMG submission 183863) | Freshwater sediment methanotrophic microbial communities from Lake Washington under simulated oxygen tension - Sediment Metagenome... | ecosystem: Environmental > Aquatic > Freshwater >... | reverse complement strand
ACTGCATTTTGTTTTGGAGAGTTCTTTTTTAGCTTTGAATTCTTGTTGTTGCGTATCTAGCACGTCACTCATGGTTTCTACGCCATATTTGAAACCGGCTTCTTTGGCTTGTCTGGCTTTGGCAGTGGATCCACCTAGCGCTTTTTGTGAGGCGCCAATACAATCTGCCGTTGGCATTGGTACCCAGGAAGGAGTCGCTAGTCTCTTTAATTAAGGCACGAACTTTGGCTTCGTTTTCAGTTTTGCTGAGTTCCAGTCGCTGGTTGGCTTCAAACAGGCAGTGAGTAGTTACGTAGCGTGGGCACCGCTTTTGTGCCCACGCGAATCAAATAATGCTTACAAAATAAAATAGTTTTGTACACAGTTTTGGATAAGGCACAAAAAAGGCCTAGATGAAAACATCTAAGCCTTTGATATACATGGAGCTGGTGAGAGGATTCGAACCACCGACCGGCTGATTACAAATCAGAGATTCGTATTTACCATCACTTACTTTTACATTCTATTATTTCCTATATATCAATCATTTACGGTTAATTCATTTGTTCTTGATTACCCCCGTTTACTATGATTTACTGTTTTACGTGGTGACTCAGTGGTGACTCAAATTAAAAGTGGTGACTCAAGTATGAAACTAAAAAAAACAATGATCGACTCGCTTAAGTACAGTGGCGATGCAAGCAAAAACGAAAAATGTATTGTTTGGGCAGATGAACCAACCGGACTAGGAGTTCGCGTTTACCCTGGTGGAAAGAAAGCATTTGTTTATAGCTACCGCCACGAAGGGCGCAAACAACTTAAGACAATCGGGAGTTATGGCGACATTACTTTGGCACAGGCTGAAGGTCTGGTTCGAAAAGACGTGGTTGGACTGCTTGAAAACAAGAACCCGTTAGCTGAGCGCAAAAAAGCACGTCTAGGCGATACAGTGCGCCAATTGTGCGCGTTATATATTGATTCTCATGCATCGAAGAAAAAAACAGGTGGCGAAGATGAGCGGCGCATTAACACTCATATCCTACCGGCGTGGTCAGCTCACAAGGCGAAGTCAATAACTCGACAGGATGTTAGCGAACTGCATAAAAGGATTGGTAAAAACATCTACCGTGGCAAGCCGACAATTTATGAAGCAAACCGAGTGTTATCGCTGGTTTCAAAGCTATTCAGTTTTGCAACGAAAGAGGGTTTACTTGATCCTGGACACCCAAACCCCGCTATCGGCATTGATAGATTTAAAGAAGAAAAGCGCGACCGCTTTGTTTCATCGGAAGAATTACCAAAACTAATCGAGGCAATCCAACAGGAGCCCAACAAGTCAGCACAATATGCATTATGGCTCTATCTTTTGACTGGACTGAGAAAGGAGGAACTGCTGTCTGCAAAATGGGTTGATGTTGTCAAAATAACTGGCGGCTACCAGTTGAGATCCTTAGACACAAAGAATGGTAAAACACATTATTTGCCATTGTCGAACGCAGCGATGGCTGTGCTCGATCAAATACCCAAAGTTGATGGTAATCCGTATGTCATTGTTGGTAAAAATGAGGGTAAACACCTTGTTAACGTAGATAAGCCTTGGCAGCGGGTACGCAAGACCGCTGGGGTTGAAGATGTGCATATTCACGATTTAAGGCGCACCGTTGGGTCGTGGCTGGCTCAGTCTGGAAATAGCCTGCACTTAATTGGCAGGGTTTTAAATCACTCAAATCAAAGCACGACAGCCGTTTATGCTCGCTTTGGTCAAGACCATGTCCGAGAGGCGCTTGATCGGCATGGTGATCAGATATTGGCGGCGGCAGGGCTAAAACAAACGGCTGATGTTGTGCCTATTGGCAGGGCTAAGGGGGCGAAGTGAAAAAAAAATATACACTTGAATTAACGTCGCAAGCAGATTCGCTACTTGTTTATGAGCTCAGCCCCGCGCACATGTCTGATGATGGGGTTGTCACTTCAACCGGGATAATGAAATATGGCGACCGATTGCTAGCCACAGTCGGAATTCAGACACCGGATATTTTTACAGAGCCCAAAAAGCCCAAGCCAGCGTTGAAAATGATTGCTTATGTACTCGCTTATTATTTGGCGTTAATTTTCACCGAAAAAAAAAGCAACGAGGCTAAAACAATGGTTATTGATTGGTTTGGCAAAAGCGATCCGTCAACCGTACAGAAAGCTCGTCGCAACTACAGTATTCCAAAAGGTTCAATGCCTATGATCGTGGCTGATCCGCCTGGAGTTATAGTGCTAATTGAGCCAAAAAAATTAACAATCAATGATGGTTTGTCGTCATATTCTGGCCGCGTTTGGGCATGGCGAGTTGGTGACGCGCAAGCGTTTGTTGGTAATCACTCGTTCAGTCGACTAGACGATTTGATTCTTATACCATCACAACTACCAAACTCAAAATAATAACTCAACAAATACAAATACTTAAGTAGGGGAAAATAACATTATTTTATTTTCTTCTCTTATTTGAAAAGCTTCAAAATTACATCCTTGCCACTCCATTTACCGATGATTACCATCAAATACCGGAGCGGCGCATGCCACAAACCAACCAACCTCTTACACGCGGAGTAGTAGAGTCCGCTTTCAACGAACGACAATTAGCCATCAAATGGGCAATTACTCCCAAGACATTACAGTCATGGAGATTAACCGGCGGTGGCCCTAAATTTGTAAAGCTTGGCAAAGCTGTTAGATATTTAGCTGATGATGTTGCCGCTTTTGAAGCGGCAAATACCCACAGCTCAACTACAAGCGTTGCCAGCTAATGGCCTGCAATAATCAATTCTGCAAACATTGCGGAAACTCAACGGCACCGCTAGAAGTCAAGCCAGCTTATAGAGAAGAAATTCAAGGCTTAAGGTCGAGACATTTAGCTATTAGACATCAAATTATCAACGGCAATTTCAGCGAAGCGTTAGCTTTGTTGGATCGCTTGCTTGATATTTCTTCAGGTGGCGAATAATGCACTACTACCAATTCAATATAGCGGATTACCGCAAAGATACAGCACACTTAACACGTCTTGAGCATTATATTTATAGAACGTTGATTGACTGGTATTTTCTGGATGAAGTACCAATACCCAAAGAAACCCAAACGGTTAGCCGTCGGTTATCTTTGGTAACCGATGAGTTAGACAGCCTTAAAAATGTACTTAATGACTTCTTTGTTCTTACCGATGACGGCTGGCTTCATAAGCGAATTAATCTTGAAATACGGCAATATCACGCAAAAGCTGAAGTTAATCGGGCAAATGGAAAAAAAGGAGGTAGGCCACCAAGCTCAGTAAAACCAGTACATAAAACCCAGACGGTTAACGAGATTAACCCGGGTCAAAGCGAAATTAACCCTAACCAAGAACCATTAACCAATAACCAAAAACCATTAACCATTAACCAGTTTAAAAGATAAAGACCTATCGCCTATCCCCTCGATTGATAGCAAAAAACACGCTGATGAAATGTTCGCCCAGTTTTATTCGTTTTATCCAAGAAAAGCTGGTAGAGCAGGTGCTAAAAAAGCTTGGTTGAAAATAAAGCCCGACCTGTATCAGAAAATAATTGATAACACTCAGCATCGTTTAAGCAGCCACGAATGGTTGGGAGAAAAGCGGTTCATCCCATACCCCGCTACTTGGCTTAATAAGGAGCAATGGGATGACGAGATCATATTGCCAAACATCCCAGCCAAGTCCACAGGCCCAAACAAAGCCGACGCGAGATTGTCTAGCACGAAAGATGCAATGACCTCATTTGTCGGAAATACTTCCAGCGCACCCTCTGAGCTAATTTTATTAGGAGATTCCACATGGTAGAAGACGACAGGGTAAGGTTTGCTACAGCAATAGGTAGCTGTGCATTGATTTATTCCAAGGACATTAATATCGAGCTCATAACAGTGCTCTGGAAAGTGCTTATTGATCAAGATATTGCCGATGTTGAACAGGCAATCCTTAGTCACTGCAAAACTAGCAAATTCTTTCCGGTTCCCGCTGACATTATCGGTCTAATACCGCAGACTAGGCGTCAAAACATCCCATTGCTGCACAATCAAGAGCCGGTGCCTATGTCGCATCGGAAGGTGCTGCGATGAGCCATGAACGCACACAGCTTGAAGAAATAATTGTTTCGATTTTACTCAAAGCACCCGAAAAACTCTTGACAACGCAACTTGAATCACGCTGGTTTATAAAATTCCGCCGCGTTATTGAGGCAATTCAATGTTTGTCAGGTGAAGGTATTGCGATCGACGCATTTTCTTTGCACGACAAATTGCCCAGCGTGGAAACTTTTCAAGCGATGGAATGGCAGCGTTCAGCAATTGGCAGTCCGGAAAATTATCAAAATTATGTTAACAAACTACGAGAAACGTTTGTTGCTGATGGCTTAAAAGAATCGCTCGCACATGCCTTGCAATCCATAGCCGATGGCGAGAAGCCGGTTGCGGCGCTGGCTGCTTTAATGTCCAGTGCTGGCGAACTCCAAAACGCGGATGGTCGCAATTTCAATTACGACGCTAAATCGGGTCAACGCAAGTTTATCGAAAATCTTGACGAAGTTTACGATTCTCGCGATACCGGCGGCACTGGTCTTAAGTTGGGTTTGCCCGCACTAGATGGTGTTCTAGGCGGTTTGCACCCAAGTGATATGGTCGTTGTTGGTGCGCGTCCCGGCGTTGGCAAGACAGCGTTTGCTTTATCTGCGATCCTTCGACTTTGTCGACAAGGCAAGCGCGTTGGTTTTTTTAGTACCGAGATGCCGGTTATTCAGGTCATGGGGCGACTGACTGCGATGGTCGCTAACATTTCCGCTAAAAAGTTACGCGACGCCGATTTGGATGAGCTTGAGTGGGCAAGATTGACGTCAGCCACCAAAGAGATTCAAGGCTTTAAGCTGATGGTATGCGATAAACCGAATATTACTGCTGGTGAAATAACAATGCAGTCGAGGGCGTGGGCTATGGCCGATGGACTTGATTTTATTGCGGTCGACTACCTGACACGTATTAAGCCTGACAAACCCACTGGCAATCAAAACCTGGATGTTGGCGAAGTTACTATGTCGATGAAAAACATTGCGAGGGTGCTTGATGTTCCGTTAATGCTGCTGGCCCAGCTAAACCGTGGCCCTGCTACACGCACCGATAAAAAGCCAAGGGCAAGCGATCTAAGGGACTCTGGCATTATCGAGCAGGAAGCGGACGCAATACTGTTGTTATATCGTGCGTGTATGGATGACGCTACCGCGCCTGCCAACGCCGCAGAGATAATCGTTGATAAAAATCGTCATGGCGAGCTGGCAACGGTTGAATGCCAATACATCCCACACTTAACCCGCTGGGATGCCTACCAGGAGTCGCGGTCATGACATTGATTCAAAAACTTGGATTTTACAGCTATGAGAATTATTGGCTTTGCGTTAACAGAAAGCCGGAAAACCCCATAAAAACCCCGCAAAAACAATGAAAAAATAGCCTCAAGAAATTTTTAATCTTGAGGCTATACACGTGACCAATCCAGAAAAAAAGACAGGTTGTCCAATCGGCACCTTGCACAAATCGACTATCAGAAAGCGAGCCATTGATATTTTAAGGTCGGCAATTGTTGATGAAAACTGCCCGCTAGAGGCAAAGGTTGCCGCGTCAATATGCATCCTCGAAAACGATAAACAGAAAGCATTTGATCCCGATTCGGCACGAGTTGCTTTTTTACAGAAGAAACTCGTGCCCTTAGCGCAGCGCCGTATCGAAGAAATTATCCACGCGATCAATACCGAAGAGTCATTAAAAAAGAGCGCCGTTATCGATCATGGTAGCCGGTTGGCTGAGCTGTATGCTCAAGGGCTTAGTGATACCGAAATTCAGTTGCTGAAAGACGAAAGGCTTGTGGTGTTTGACGCAAAAATAGCCCCGCTACTTGACGAGCAAGCACTGTTACAAAAGTTCATCCGCGAAGGATACGATCTATCGCATTTAAGAGGAACTGCTTTAGCCCCATTTATTGGCGCGGTTGTGCCAAAACACATAGGAATTTGAAAATGACAAAAATAGTTGACAAGCACGACCTTATCGCCGCTAAAAAAACTGAGAAATTGGTTGGTGCCGTACTATTGTCGTTAGGCACTCTTGACATTGATTGCGGATTTCTTGATGCAAAAGGTTTGTTCAGGGTTAGCAACTTTAAGGCATGGTTTGAGAGCCTTCACAATGAAGCTACCGCCACTATCGCACAAGCCAAGCACCAAGTAGCCAACCGCCCAATAGAACTGATCAACGCGGCGTTCCTCAGAAATAGCATTATTCGCGATAACATTACCCGCCTTACTTCCGAAAGCAATCTGGCCGGGCAGCAATATGAAATGCAGGTCACTGAGCTGAAAAAAAATGGCTTTGATCAAGTGCAGATAGACTACATTTCGCCACCAATCCAGCCGCAACTAGACGCTATCGCCAAAAATATTGACGACTTACAAAATGAAATGCTAAAGATTGATAAATTCTTAGGCGATGGCCCGCGTTACGATTTGGACTTGCTGGCCGGTACTGAACTGGCGGTGCTTAGTGATGACGAGGTGGTGTCATGAATATGCAACAAGTTTCAGGCAATAAGCTTTTGTTAGTTAAGGCTAGGACTGTTGATCTTCAGTCGATCATCAAAAACAATGAGCTGTCAATGCAGGATGCACGCGACACTTACGCCAACAAGCGCAAAGCATCTGTCAGCAACCGCATGACACCGGCTGAATTTCTGGCATTGTTCCCATCGCCCCCCACTGATGGAAGTTTTGTCACTGAAAATGCGGCAATTGCTGCAACAGAAATTGAGCGCACAGCATTATCTGGGCTTCCTGTGACCAATGAACGGTACACCAAAATAAGCGCCCTAACTCAAGGCATTGTTGACCTTAAAAATATCAAATTATACTCACTTGATAAATACGCATTAAACGTTACCAAGCCTGAACGCACGTTGACTGAAGCCGAATTTTTACAACTTTACCCGTTGCCGGAGCCGGGCTTTACGGCTCAATTGGCGGCAATTGCCACGGCACGAGTTGAAGTGAATAAGCTATCAGACTTTCTAAAGACCGGGCCATTCCCGTGGCCTGGAAGTTATGACGTTGATTTGTTGGCTGGCACAGCAATCAGTTATCCATAGGGGCGATGAATCATGGACAAACTTGAAATAGCCCAAACAAAAACCATCGGCCATAGACTCCGCGAGGCTCGCAGTGAATCTGGTCTGACAATGTACAAAGCCGCCAAACAAATCGGAGTCACAACTTCTCAATTGTGCAACTACGAGATTACCTTAGGCTCATATCCAATCCCGAAATGGGTGGTTGCATGGGCTGCTAGCGTCTATGGCGTCAGTGTTGACTTTCTATTCGGCTCGAATGAGGACTGGGAGCGATGCGCGGATGCTCGACGTGACCGAGATAGCTTGTCGTTCATTCAAAGGCGTCATCTTGAAATGGACTGCCAGCGAATTAGTGAGCAAATCAGGTTGCAAGACCGCCTTGAGTTGATTAGTGAAACCGTTACCAAGCTACCTGGTTCTATCCATGAAATACATGATGCCCTGGCGCGTTTCATTGAATTAAATCCAGAGTTTTTGGACATGCCGGGGGGCTCTAGTTTAGTCCGCTCAATAGAATCGGCGGCAAGTCATGCACATCAAAGCAACTGTAAGCTTGTCCGGCATAAATTCTTACCCGTTGAGGAGCTTTACAGCAAACCAGAACCACTATTTCAGGTTGAAAAACTAAAGAGGGTATTTTAATGATTAGTAAAAAGTCCAATAATGGACTCCCTAAAGCGGGCCGTCCGTCACTGTATAAGCCCGAATATGCTGAGCTGGCAAAGAATTATTGCTTGCTTGGTGCTGATGATAGTCAGTTGGCGGAATTTCTTGGGATTCGTCGATCAACTCTCAATAACTGGAAAAAAGCTCACCCAGAGTTTTTTGAAGCCATAAGCCTTGGCAAGGTTTATGCCGATAGTCAAGTAGCACACAGCCTTTATCAATCGGCACTTGGTGGGCATTTTGTGTTGGAAGAAAAAGCTATAAGCGATGGACAAGGTGGGTTTCAAATTGTCATGCTAAAACGGCAGCTACCACCCAATGTAACCAGCCAGATATTTTGGTTAAAGAATCGCCAACCTAAACATTGGAAGGATAGAGTCGAGGTTGTTGCTGAACTAAAAGGTGATCCATTTCCTCCGAAAGCGGTGCTGGATGCAATGTATGCAAAGTCATTGGCGCGTTCCGCTGAGGAAGCAAAAAAGCTTGTTGGTAGGCGTGAAAGGCTTGGCATTGTCGTAAACACCAAGCCAGATAACGATTAAGCTTTCTGAACATAGGTGCCAAAGGCTTGATTTTGTTCCAGAGTGGGATTTCCCGCTCTGGCTATTTCTGCTACCAAGTCCTTGTTTTGATTGAATAGCAGGAATTCCTGCTTTCTCGATTTCTGCTACCTGGACTGGTTGAGCAACTACAGCGTCATAAGCGCGAATAACCTGCAAATTAAACTTTGCGCTAATCCACATTGCGTATGAGTAGACCAATTCTTTAGCAGCATAGGTACCTTGATTGACTCCACCCTGCTTTACATCAATAGCGTTCCTCATATCTGAAGAACGGTCAATCTCATCAATTAACGCCTTGGTATTGTCTAAGCGTAAAAAATTAGCTGGTTGATGTTTGGATTCACCACCAGCTGCCTTGTGCAAATCATTCAAACAATATCGACCTTCTGAGTCTTGTCTAACCTGGATACCCGCTACCGTTAAATCTTTCATAAACAACTGTAATCCCTTGAATTTTAAGATCATCCAGATTTGGATCATCTTTTAATTCATATAAACCTATCAAAAGTTGAGCAAGACGAGCAAAAGCTGTAACCCACGCATAAATCCCCAACTATCCGTATAAATACAAAATAGGAAAACCCTATAATCCGGCCATTTTTTAGGGAATATCTTAATCACTCGATATTAAATTTATATATGGAGTGATTAGGGATATGAAAATATTAAAACTAAAGTTCGTCCTAGAAAAGACGGGCTTGTGCAGGTCTAATTTGTATAAATTGGTTAAGTCCGGCGATTTTCCTGCGCCAATAAAGCTGGGCAAAGGTACTACGGCTGTTGGTTGGGTAGAGTCCGAGATTGAGTGTTGGCTTAATGCCTGTGTTGCGGCGCGTGATGCTGAAGTTGGCGGTGCGCTATGAATCTATTAATACCATTTAATTTTAATGATCAGTCTGTCAGGGTAATTACAAGTGAGGATGGCGAACCTTTGTTTGTAGCTAAGGATGTTGCTGAAATACTGGAATACAGTGATACGTTTGAAATGACTAAAAAGCTCGATGATGATGAAATCCAAAACCTGCAAATCGCCGGTTTTGGAAATCGCGGTGTAAACGTCATTAACGAATCCGGATTATGGTCATCAGTACTAAGAAGTATCAAACCTCAAGCAAAAGCATTCAAAAAGTGGGTAACTTCAGAAGTCCTTCCATCTATCCGTAAAACTGGCAGCTACTCGCTAAAGCCAGCATATGAGATACCACAAACCTATGCAGAGGCTTTAAGACTTGCCGCCGATACCCAAGAGTTGCTTGATAAGTCAGAGGCCCAGCGAGAGCTTGATAAGCCGAAAGTTGATTTTGCAATGGCTGTGCGTAATCTTGATGGCCTTTGCTCAGTTGGTGAATTTGCCAAGATAATTGGTACGGGCCGCAATCGCTTATTTGTAATGTTTCGTGATGACGGGTTTTTGATGCGTAACAATGAACCATATCAGCCAGGTATTGATCGCGGTTTATTTAAACGCGTTGAGCTAAAGCCATTTAAAGATTCAAGTGGCACATCACACCCAACCTTTAAAACTATGATTACAGGTAAAGGTCAGGTTTATTTTGAAAAAAGATACCGCAAATATTTTAAAGAGGCTGCATAAATGGCAATTAAATTTGATCAACAAGGTTTTATCACGGGCGATACCGTCACATCAATCAAGCGCATAAACGACTTTTTATCGGGTATTCGCAATGATGTTGCTGCAATTAAGAGGGCTTTTCTTGGTAATGCTAATTCAAAGCAAGTACCCAATCAGCGGGTTAGTGAGCAACAACCCAGCGTTAATGTTATGCCAGTAGCTACCCGGTCAAGAGCATCGGTGGCAAGCCAGCAATCGGCGCTGACACGCAATACAGTCACGCCAACCCGCGACGCAGCCGGTCGATTTGTTTCTGCCGTTGACGGCAAGTCTGCAGGCGGTCGTGATGCCGCTGGCAGGTTTACCGGTGGAACTCCCGGCGAAAATCAAGCATCAAAAAACCTGCTTAACGGCATGGCCGATAAAATCGGGGTGGCAATAACATCGGCAACTGACAATCTTGATGATGTTGACCCTACGGTAAAGGCATTTAACGAAGTAGCCGAACCTTTAAAGCGCGGTTATTCGGCATTCTTTGGCGGTGGCGACAAAAAGGACAGGTGGTACAAGCGAATTTTTGGCGAATTAAAAATATTCAGAAAAGAAAGCTCAACGTTTGATAAGGCTCAAAACAAAACACTAAAGAACATTGAAGGCAATCCATCTGGCAATAATTCAGTGGGCGGCATTGCCGGGATGCTTGGTGGTATAACCCCGGTTGTTATGGCTGCAGTTGCTAGCCTGGGATCGGCGCTACTGGCTGGTATAACCGGCGTTCTTGGGGTTGTCTTTAGTCCGATTGGTTTAGCTATTGGTGCGGCGGCTACGCTTGCTTGGGGTATCTTTACCGATGACGGGCAGAGGTTTTTTTCGGATGTTGGCGCTAAAATTGTTGCCGGGTGGGATTCTGTTGTTAAAACATTTGAGCCAATTACAGATGCAATATCTAATGGGTGGAAAACTGTTGTTGATGGAATCCTTGGTATCTTGCCGGAATCGCTTAAGAAATCAGTCAGCAATGGCCTTGATTCAGCTAAAGGTGTTGTTAATAAAGCGGTTGGATCAGTAAAAGAAAAGGTTGGCGGGGTAGTTGATTCGGCCACTGGCGCTGTTAAAAGCAGTTCCCCAAAAACTACAGAGGCAATTAGTGGTTTGTGGGATAAAGCAAAAACGGGGGTGTCAAATATCGGCAAAATGTCTACCAATAAAGCCGCTATGATTAGTGAAATGGACGCTCAAGGGATTAGCGACCCGAAAGAGCGAGCAATGATGATGGCGCAAGTTGATCATGAGAGCGGTGGGTTTAAATACACTAAAGAGATGGGTAAGGATTCGTATTTCGACAAATACGATGCAGGCACCAAGATAGGTAAAAGCCTTGGCAATACTGAAAAGGGTGATGGTGCAAAATTCAAAGGTCGCGGGCTTATCCAGTTAACGGGGCGGGCAAACTATGCTGCAGCGGGCAAAGACCTTGGGATTGATCTTGAAAACCATCCAGAACTAGCTGAAACACCTGAAAATGCAGCCAAAACCGCCATGTGGTTTTGGAAGAAAAAGAAACTTGGGGCCCAGGCTAGGGCTGGTGACACCAGAGGCGTTCGTCGCGGTGTTAATGGCGGCACCAACGGTCTTGCTGAAACAGAACGGCTATTCCCTAAGTATCTTGCTGATCAAAGTGTCGCTACGGCATCTAAGTCACTGCCAAGCGTACCTGTAATGCCATCGTCACCGGCAATAGTTGACGCACCGCCAATTATTCAACCTTTGGCAAGTAATGCTAATTCAGGTTCCGGTATTACCGTAAATATCCCGAATCAGGATGTTGGACAGAATGTGAAAGATAGAAGTATTGCCCACATCGTTACTACTGGCATGAGTGGAAGATATTAGTTACAAAAAACTAAATTGGTAGGGGTTAATTACTGCATTCCTGCATTAAAAAGTCCTATTGAAATTTCATGTAGCATATTTTCATGAACAAAATAAGGGGCTTTATCTTTTAGATCACGTATGTTTATGCCGACTTTTTCCATATTTTTTTCGGCACGATAATTCATTGTTGCAGGTTGATAAAATGGGGCTATAACTCTACCTTGATTATTAGCATAAGCCACTTCGACTGTGGATCCAGATATAGCAGTAATATAACACTCACCAGCAATATTATAATCCGTTGTTTTTAAGCGACTCCAACACTCATTTTCACTATTAATCATGGCAGTTATTCCGCCATTGTAATATGCAACATACATATTTCCAGCTATGGTGTTAATGTCTGTCATTGGCGATGATTCGCTTGATACTATAGGTATCGATAGTTTTTCAAGCTCAATAGATCTTTTTTCAGTCGCTTCAAATAAGCATGAATAGTACATGTCCAGCAAATGATATGTTTCGTTATCTTCGCTTGGTTTTACGCAAGACTTATCGCGTGATTTTATCCATGCTCTTTGCTCATCCTTAAGACCATTGTTATATTCAATAGCGACTTTATAGGCGGTATTTAATCGTTTGTCTTGAGCTGTATATGAGGCAAGTGAACATTCCGAAAGGGGTATGTTATCTGTAACGCATTTATCATAACTTATTACTTCAGCGCGACTTTGCGGTGAAATAAAATAAACCATAAACAGCAAAATCATCGTTATTTTTCTCATGAAAAACCTCTTATTGTTGTAGTTTTCAGTTGTTAAGTATTACTTAATAACTGAACAAAAACCAGAACAGGAATAATTACCTAAACAGGTCCATGACCTTTCCTGTTGAAATAGTGTCTTTGTGCCTAAAGCTCCACTTAAGTTCACCTAATATCACTTTAGGAAAAGCCCGCCAAAAGGTTATTTTCAAAGGCATAGCTTAGTAACTCCTGAAAAAAATTACTGGAGTTACGAGCATGAATATTCTGAGAAAAACTAAAGCCGCCGCTAAGGTTGGGATCGGTGTCAGCAAAATAAATTACATGGTGTCACTCGGTAACTTTCCTAAGCCGATTAAGCTTGGTGACGGCAACAAGTCCATCGGCTGGGTTGAGCATGAGCTTGATGAATGGATTCAGGCTCAAATTGATAAGCGTGACAGTGCGGGTGCGCTATGAGTATGGTGCATGAAGTGCCTAAGCTTGAGTTCATCGAATCAGTTAACGTTTTTGGGGATCGAATGGCGCTGGCAAGGGAAATGGCTGGCCTTACTCAACGCGATGCGGCAAAAGTGCTTGGTTATGATGGCGGTTCATCTGGATTAGCAAAGGTGGAGGCTGGCACTAAGTATTCAGGCTCAATCCCTTGGTGGTTAATAATCAAAGCATCAAAAGTTTATGACGTGTCATGTGATTATTTGCTTGGTCTGAGTGATGACTGGCAAAGGGGACCGGTCATACCTCAACACTTGCTTACTGAACACTGGGAAACAGAAAAAACAGCGTTCACGGCATTTAACGACCGGCTTGCAAGGCTTGAGCTGGTAGCCACGACCGCACTTAAGCACGCCCAAAATAACAGCTTAATACTGGATAAGTTCAGGCGTCAAAATTCTGATTTTGATGATATGAAAATGGGGGCAAGGCTTGTCCATTCATCTGATGAGGCGGTCAACGATGCAAAAAAGTTAATGGACGAACTAAAGCGGTTCCATTGCGCGTTTAAAGAGGCATAAGTAATTGATCTAACGGGTATTTATTAAAACCGGAAAACACCACAATTCAGCTAAAAAATAGCAATTAACATTTATTCATCGCGGGGTGGTGCTTGCGGTGGATAAAAGATCGGAGTTCATGGAGAGCATGAACCATTTGTTGAGTTATCTTTTACCCAACTAAATGACCAGGCCGATTATTTATCCATAATGGATTCACCAACAGCCTGTGTCATTTAACGATGACGCGGGCTTTTTTATGCTCATCAACCCTTGAAAGTTGCTTCAACTAAGACTTGGACGCTTTCATGATCGGATTGATGAGTGTTTCAGGGCAAACCGCGTTCGGCATCAATTCGTGACACCACGAGGAAGAAAGATCCAGCCTCAACCGTGTGGATAACGACTAAGGATTTTGTTTTAATCACTTCGAAGAATGTACCCGCGACCTAATAGTTACGGACAATGCAGGCTAGGAGTTAGCAAAATATTCTGGTTGACTAGAGCGGAGATAGGGTCGTGCAAATGGCGGCTTAAGTCTGGTCAGTATGAGAGCATCATTGCAACGTTACTCATACCCTGTGAAAGCGAAGTGGCCTCGTCCTATCGGCTTTTCCTGAAGTTACCCGAACCGACACTTGAAGGTATCATTCCTTCACTGTTGGCTAGGGATAACATTACCTGCTTGCTTGTGACCTGAACCTTCGGCTTATCCAGATTGACAAGATTTTGAAAAGGGTTCACGATAACAGCACATCACAAAAGTGGTGTCGGGATTGGCGTCCTGGAATTACAACGGCACAGAGCCGCTTAACGCGGTTTTTTATTGTGCAAAATCTCAGTCCTATGTCGGGCTGGGCAGGCAGTCGCAAGACTGGCCGGTTCGTTGTATCCGGAACGCCAACCTGCTCAGCCCGGCACCCAAAGCGCCGGTTATTAATTTTGAATAACGAGGCTACGCAAATGAACGAAAAATCAAAAGAATCTACAACAGTTAACCTAACACACCGCTTAGGGCTTGGTGCAGAGCTTGATTCAGCTCATGCCCTTGGAGAAGCTATAGCTGCCATCACAGAACGTTCAAGCAGCGTTCTACACATGCTGGCAACTCAGTTTGCAGATAAGGAAAATCCCAGCCACCTAAGTGATGAAACAATTTTTGGTGTGATCGACTCGGTTATTTGTGATTTGAGCGACATTGCCGCTGCTGTAGGTCACTACAATAAAAACGTGCAACCGTGATTACATCCAAGTTCAGCCTTGCCATGGCTGGGGCAACCATTTGTACCGACTTAAACATTGATCAAGCGGCGTCATTAAGAACTGCTTTCAATGGTGCAGTGGTCATTAAGTTTCAATCATTCGATACTACAAAGCGTCTTGAGTTGAACAATAGCAGCACTTTAAACAAGTTCAGCTTGCCAGAACTGAAGCGGTAAAAAAAAAGATGATTCAAATCTGAATCATCAACCTTAAGAGACTATTGAGTAATTACAGCCGGTCAAGTACCGGCTTTTTTGTGCCTGAAGTTTGGGCAATAACCCCCCGGTCAGACCCTACGAATAGCCGGGTGGGTGGAAAATTTACTCAGCCGAAAAAACGGTTCAGCTGTGCAGTCCTTGCGCGCGTGAGTGACTGAGCTGAGCTGCCCTGATTTTTTAGGTGAGTAAATTGTCGTGCTGTCTTGCGCGCAAGGGTGGGTGATTCGCCCGCCCCATAGTCCATACGTTCGCCGGTGATTGCGCTTTTGTTAGGTTTATATGGATTAAAAGATGGTGGAGATTTCCACCATGAGCAAATTCAAGGGGTTCTATCAATTTCATTATGACTACCGACACAACGCAAAAGTGCAGTGGTGCTATTAATTTCAAACGATAGTTTATAATTGCCGGTTATGTGAATGGTGTAGATGTTTGGCTTGTTATAGCCTTTTAGTTTTTCAAATCGTAACCCAGGTGGGCGAGGGTTGTTCATGATTTCGTTTAGCTTCTCTGGAATTAGTTTTTTAATTTCAGGGGGTAGCTTCTTGTATTGCCTATCAAATCCTTTGGTGGTTACAAGCTGCGTAATCGTAACGCCACCGGAACCAACTACGGTCATGAGTCCAAATGATTAATCAAATCTTCTATGCTATTGAATGGCGTGGATACGTTGCCGTTAATTATGTTCGTATCGGCATCGTGTTCATTGATGTTTGTAATTATCAAGCTGTAATTATTGAAGGCTTTTTTAAGCATGTGGCAATTAAGATTTATCAGGGGGGTAGATATACGTAAGCGACTCAATTCGTGATTAGCTGATTTGATTTTTTGTTGTATTGCTTCAAGGCGATCTACTATCTCCCCTTCTTCATCAAATAAATCATTGCGAGATTCAACGTCTTTCAATAAATCACGTTTAAACGTATGTGACATCCACCACATTGAGAAAACGTGAACTGAAAGCACTACAGTTGACACAGCGCCAATAGCTACAAGCTTGGTTAAAGAATCTGCTTCGACTTGACTTTCTTCAATGTAGTCAATTGTTATAGCGCTCATTTTAAATACCTTATTCTCACATTTAACCCATACAGACCTGTATTTATTGTAGCAGGGTTGCTGGATTGTAGTAAGTTTCAACTTCTGGAAACCGCACGAAAGAAGTAGCCGGAAATTTTACGGTATCTATCCCGTGGTGATGTCCAGTGTTGAGCTGGTAAAAATTATTAATGACATGCGGGAGGATGGGGCGGCAATTCTTGAGCATTCTGATTTTATGAAAAAGATTGTCAGAGTGCTAGGTGTGGAAGATGCTTATAGTCGTGAAAAACCTTGCTACCACCTACCAAAGCGTGAAGTGCACCTGATGGTTATGTCTGAGAATAAAGGGAGATATTGGCGGCAGGTGTTGCGGAGGAACAAAAGATTTTTTTCGGTAAAAAAGAAACTGTAATACTACCAATTACTATTACTTTCTTTTTCTTGTGGTGACTCTGTGGTGACTCAAAAAAAAAGACCTAGATGAAAAATCATCTAAGTCTTTGATTTACATGGAGCTGGTGAGAGGATTCGAACCACCGACCGGCTGATTACAAATCAGCTGCTCTACCAACTGAGCTACACCAGCGAAT
>Ga0208262_1000351_pt1 | contig 16704 bp, 15 predicted proteins | sample LakWasMet15_LOW5_2_FD_183863 | JGI IMG/M metagenome (GOLD analysis project Ga0208262, IMG submission 183863) | Freshwater sediment methanotrophic microbial communities from Lake Washington under simulated oxygen tension - Sediment Metagenome... | ecosystem: Environmental > Aquatic > Freshwater >... | reverse complement strand
CGCGGTAGCGGGCCGTCATCTCACGCCAGTCCAGCACTTCATCGCCCTTAGCAATCACGCAGAAGTACTGTTCGGGCTGCCGTGGTCCACCCCACTGCAGCGCACGCAGTTCGTCCACGTACTCGGGCTGGAAATAGAAGCGCTCCTGTGGCTGGTGCCAGAGGGTGTGCTCGCCCAGATGCTGCGACAGGTCACGCGCCGGGTCGACAGCGGGGTTGAGCAGCACCGCCCGGCAACCGGTCTGTTCTGCCACCCAGGTGGCATAGAAGCCTCCCAGCGAGGAACCCACGACGGCCATCGATGCGTGTGGCCAGTCGGCAATACCGTGCGTGACCAGTTCGGCCGCAGCGCGCGGCGAGGGGGGGAGCTGCGGGCACCACCAGGTCAGATCGGGGCGATGCCGGGCCACCCAGGCCGCCATGGTGCGGGCCTTGGCTGACAGCGGAGAGGAGCGAAAGCCATGCAGGTAGAGCAGGTGCGTGGTGGTCATGCTGCCATCATAGTCAGCGGCTGCTGCCCGCGCCGTGCCACCGGTGCGGGCCTTGAATGGCGATAATCCCGTCTCATGGCTGTTGCATTTGAATCCCCCGCGCTGTGGCGGCGCATTCTTCCCTGGTTCCGCGGTTTTGATGGCCCGCTGATTGCGGCGGTGTTGATGCTGGCTGCCGCCGGCATGCTGACCATGTATTCCTCCGGCCATGACCACGGCACGCGCTTTCAGGACCATGGGCGCAACATGCTGATCGCCGCCGGCATCATGATGCTGGTGGCGCAGATTCCACCGCAGCGGCTGATGTCGCTGGCGGTACCGCTGTACACGATCGGGCTGGCATTGCTGATCGCGGTGGCGATCTTCGGCGTCACCAAGAAGGGTGCGCGCCGCTGGATCAACCTTGGCATCACGATTCAGCCCAGCGAGATCCTGAAGATCGCCATGCCGCTGATGCTCGCCTGGTGGTTTCAGAAGCGCGAGGGGCAACTGCGTCCACTCGACTTTGCGGCGGCGGGTTTGTTGCTGGCAATGCCGATCGCGCTGATCATCAAGCAGCCCGACCTGGGCACGGCGATTCTGGTGCTGTCGGCGGGTTTGTCGGTGATCTTCTTTGCCGGCCTGAGCTGGAAATGGGTGTTGCCGCCGGTGCTGTTGGGCGGCGTGCTGGTGGTGTTGGTGGTGATCTTCGAGCCGCGCCTGTGTGCCGAAGGGGTGCGCTGGCCGGTGCTGCATGACTACCAGCAGCAGCGCATCTGCACCTTGCTGGATCCCACGCGGGACCCGCTGGGCAAGGGATTTCACACCATTCAAGGCATGATTGCCATCGGCTCGGGCGGGGTCGGCGGCAAGGGCTTCATGCAGGGCACGCAGACGCACCTGGAGTTCATCCCCGAGCGCACCACCGACTTCATCTTCGCCGCGTTTTCGGAGGAGTTTGGCCTGCTCGGCAACCTGGGCCTGATTGCCGCCTTCATCTTCCTGATCCTGCGCGGGTTGATGATCGCCATGGATGCGCCGACGCTGTTCTCGCGACTGCTGGCGGGCAGCGTGACGCTGATCTTCTTCACCTATGCCTTTGTCAACATGGGCATGGTCAGCGGCATCCTGCCGGTGGTGGGCGTGCCCTTGCCGTTCATCAGCTACGGCGGTACGGCGATGGTCACCCTGGGCATGGGTCTGGGCATCTTGATGTCGATCGCCAAGTCCAAACGGCTGGTGCAGTCTTAGCCATGGCTGCAACGGCCGAGTCCTCGTCGGGCGCAAGCCAGGGTGGCGATGCCGTCTCGGGCGCAACGGCGCCGGTGGCCGTGATCGGGGTCGGCAACATGGGCGGCGCCATGGCGCAGAACCTGCTCGCCCAGGGTTGGCGTGTGCAGGTCTGTGACATCGTGCCCGAGCGTATGCGGGCGCTGCAGCCGCTGGGCGCGGTGGCGTGTGCGCAGCCCGCCATTGCTGCAAAGGGGGCTTGCGCGGTCGTGGTCTGCGTGGTCGATGCCGCACAAACGCAGGAGGTACTGTTTGGAGGGGGGGGCGTGGCCGAGGTGCTGCACAGCGGGCAGGCGGTGATGCTGTGCCCGACGATAGGCCCGCCGGATACCGAGAGTCTGGCCGGTCGTCTGGCGCAGCGGGGGGTAGACACCATCGATGCGCCGATGTCGGGTGGACCGGCGCGCGCCAAAGACGGCTCAATGAGCCTGATGGTGGCCTGCCCGGAGGCGGTGTTCGCGCGCCACGAGCGGCTGATCCGGGCAATCTCCTGCAATGTGTTTCGCATCAGTGCGCGCGTCGGCGACGGGGCACGCACCAAGCTGGTCAACAACCTGCTGGCCGGCATCAACCTCGCCGGTGCCGCGGAGACGCTGGCGCTGGCGCAGCGCATGGGTCTGGATCCGGGCCGCACGCTGGACGTGATCGAGCGCTCCAGCGGGCAAAGCTGGATCGGCAGCGATCGCCTGCGCCGCGCCATCGCCGGTGAGGCCACGCCGCGTGCGCACATGACGCTGCTTGAAAAGGACACCCGTCTGGCGGTGGAGGCCGCGCGGCAGCTCGGCTTTGCCGGGGCGCTGGGTCCGCTGGCACGCGACCTGTTTGCACAGGCCAGCGCTGCCGGCCTGGCGGCCAACGATGATTCGGCGCTGTTTGACTGGTGGCTGGGGCGCAATCCGCCGGTTGAGCCGCAAGGCAGCCCCTCGTGATGCCCGTGCGGCCACGCCGGTGCGCCGGGACGCCTAGAATCGCAGCATGATTTCTCGTGAACCGACCCTCGAACGCCTGGCCATCGCCAAGCGCCTGCTGCTGACACCGTTCGGCCTGGACGAAACCCACCTGTGGCGCGCGCTGGCCGAGATCAAGGCACACCGAGTCGACGAGGCCGATCTCTACTTCCAATACACGCGCAGCGAGGGCTGGAGCCTGGAGGAGGGCATCGTCAAGACCGGGTCGTTCAGCATCGACCAGGGTGTGGGTGTGCGCGCCGTGTCTGGCGAGAAGACCGCCTTTGCCTACTCCGACGACATTTCGGATGCCTCGCTGCTTGATGCCGCGCGCACGGTGCGCACGATTTCCAGCGCCAGCAAGAGCGGCCGGGTCAAGACCGCGGCCCAGAGAATTGCCTCGTCACGCGCGCTGTATGACGAACTGGATCCGATTTCCAGCCTGGGCAGTGCGGCCAAGGTGAGCCTGCTCGAGAAGGTGGAGCAGGCCGCTCGCGCCAAGGACCCGCGCGTCGCCCAGGTCATGGCCGGCCTGGCCAGCGAGTACGACGTGGTGCTGGTGGCGCGCGCCGATGGGACCCTGGCGGCCGACGTGCGGCCGCTGGTGCGCCTGAGCCTGACCGTGATCGCCGAACAAAAGGGCCGTCGTGAAATGGGTTCTGCCGGCGGCGGCGGCCGGTTTGGCCTGGCCTACTTCGACGATGCCTGCATCGCCCAGTATGTTGACGAGGCAGTCGGCGCCGCGCTGACCAATCTGGAGTCGCGTGCCGCGCCCGCCGGTGAGATGACGGTGGTGCTGGGGCCGGGTTGGCCCGGCATTCTGCTGCATGAGGCGATCGGGCATGGGCTGGAGGGCGACTTCAATCGCAAGGGGTCGAGCGCCTTCACCGGTCGGGTCGGGCAGCGTGTTGCGGCCAAGGGTGTCACAGTGCTGGATGACGGCACGCTGGCGCAGCGGCGCGGCTCGCTCAACGTCGACGATGAAGGCAACCCCAGCCAACGCAACGTGTTGATCGAGGACGGCATACTCAAGGGTTACATCCAGGACGCCATGAATGCGCGCCTGATGGGTGTCAAGCCGACCGGCAATGGCCGGCGCGAGAGCTATGCGCACACGCCCATGCCACGCATGACCAACACCTACATGCTGGCCGGCGACAAGAGCCCCGAGGAAATCGTCGCCAGCATCAAGAAAGGCTTGTACGCCACCAATTTCGGTGGTGGGCAGGTGGACATCACCTCGGGCAAGTTCGTGTTCTCCGCGAGCCAGGCGTTCTGGGTGGAGAATGGCAAGATTCTCTATCCGGTCAAGGGCGCCACCCTGGTGGGCAATGGCCCGGATGCCCTGACCCGCGTCAGCATGATCGGCAAGGACATGAAGCTCGACAGCGGCGTGGGAACCTGTGGCAAGGAGGGGCAGAGCGTGCCAGTGGGTGTCGGGCAGCCGACCCTGCGCATCGATGGCCTGACGGTGGGCGGCACAGCCTGAAGCTTTGCGGGACAGACCATCGTTACGCGCAGCGAGCCTTGCCCTGTACTCAACAGCTCAAGCGTCAGGATCGTGTGATTTGACTATGCTACATTTGCAGCCATGAAATCGGTCCAGTTCTTTTTTAGCTATTTTTGGTTCTCAAGCGCCTGTGGCGGTAGAGAGTTCTGAACGTACCCAAAAGAAACGTCCTGATTCCCTGAAAACCGCCGGAGCCCCGGCGGTTTTTTTTTGCTCTGTTTTCAACCCGATTCACCTAGGAGAGTCCCATGAACGCCAAAGCCACTTCGTCCACCGCTGATGCCTGGTATGCCCATGCGCAAGCCCACCCCACCGACCGCACCAGCCAGACTGACGACGAACGCATCAAGGACATCACCGTGTTGCCGCCCCCAGAGCATCTGATCCGCTTTTTCCCGATTCACCACACGCCCGTGGAGACGCTGATCACCAAGACCCGGCACAACATCCACAACATCATGCGCGGCAAGGACGATCGCCTGCTGGTGGTGATCGGCCCTTGCTCGATCCACGACCCGGCCGCCGCACTGGACTATGCCCGCCATCTCAAAGTGCAGCGTGAGAAGTACGCCGACACGCTGGAGATCGTGATGCGCGTGTATTTCGAGAAGCCGCGCACCACGGTGGGATGGAAGGGGCTGATCAACGATCCCTACCTGGACGAGACCTTCCGCATTGACGAGGGCCTGCGTATCGCCCGCCAGTTGCTGATCGAGATCAATCGCATGGGCCTGCCCGCCGGCAGCGAATTCCTCGATGTGATCTCGCCGCAATACCTGGGTGACCTGATCTCCTGGGGCGCCATCGGCGCGCGCACCACCGAGAGTCAGGTGCACCGCGAACTGGCGTCCGGCCTGTCCGCTCCCATCGGCTTCAAGAACGGCACCGATGGAAACATCAAGATCGCCACCGATGCCATCCAGGCCGCCGCCGGCGGGCACCATTTCCTGTCGGTTCACAAGAACGGCCAGGTCGCGATCGTGCAAACCAACGGTAACAAGGATTGCCACGTGATCCTGCGCGGTGGCAAGGCGCCTAACTTTGATGCCGCCAGCGTGGCCGCCGCCTGCAAGGATCTGGCCGCCGCCAAGCTGCCGACCACCTTGATGGTGGACTGCAGCCATGCCAACAGCAGCAAGCAGCACGAGAAGCAGCTTGAAGTGGCGCGCGAGATCGGCAGCCAGATTGCAGCGGGTTCCAAGAGTGTGTTTGGCGTGATGGTCGAAAGCCATTTGCAGGCTGGAGCGCAGAAATTCACCCCAGGTAAGGACGACGTGCAGGCCCTGGTCTACGGCAAGAGCATCACCGACGCCTGCCTGGGCTGGGACGACTCATTGAAGGCGCTGCAGGTGCTCTCCGACGCCGTGGTGGCGCGGCGGACGCTGTGACGAAGGCCGGTCGCGTGGGTTGTCCAAGCGGCTTACTCCTCGCGGGGACGATTCGCGAAACCTGTCGGAATCTTTGACAGCCAGGGTCTGGAAGACGCAAATTCCCCGGCTCGCTCCAGAGAGATCAAGCACTTACCGATCGGGTCCGGATATTGCTTGAGTTCGCCTTGATAACTACCTGGAGACCCCGATGAAGAAGAAGCTAGCAGTGTTTGCCGCCGGCTTGGCGCTGGTCGCAGCAGCCAGTGCGGCGCCAACGCTCAACCCGACCAATGGGCATTACTACGATTACATCGGCGTCCCCGGCGGATTCACGTTTGCCGAGGCGTTGGCAAATGCCGGGACCCTGACCCATGCAGGATGGACGGGTTACCTGGCCACCGTCACCGACATGTCTGAGCACACCTTCATCACCTCTCTCACTGGCGCCACCGCCTGGATTGCCGCCACCGACGCAGCCGCCGAAGGGACTTTCCGTTGGGTCGCTGGCCCAGAGGCCGGCAGCGTTCTGTCGTTCACTAACTGGTCTGCAGGCGAGCCCAACAACTGCTGCTCAGCGGGTGAGGACGAGGTCGTCATCAATTGGGGCGCCGGGGGCACCTGGAATGACATCGGCAACCCCTCTTTCCCCGACTACCGGGTTGGCTACATCGTCGAGTTCAGCGCGCCGACCGGGGTGCCGGAACCGGGCTCGCTGGCATTGGCCCTGCTGGCGTTGGCCGGCCTGGGCGCTGCCAAGCGGCGCAAGCAGTAGATCGCGCGGTCACCCGCGACGGGTGGCGAAGCTATCCCAGCGGCCATCTGACAGGCGATGGCGCCGGTGTGAAGCGTAGCGGGCCGGCCTGGCCGGCCGCGTCCTTCAGGATGGCTGGGCCAGCGCCTGCAGGAGTTTCTGGTGGATGCCGCCAAAGCTGCCATTGCTCATGCAGACGATGTGGTCGCCATCGTGGGCGCTGGCGACCACCTGCGACACCAGTTCGTCAACCGAATCGGCCACCCGGGCCTTTTCCCCCAAGCTAACCAGTGCCTCGACCGGGTCCCAGCCCAGGCCGGCGCGGTTGCAGAAGGCCAGGTCCGCGCTTTCCAGGCTCCAGGGCAATTGCGCCTTCATGGCGCCTAGCTTCATGGTGTTGCTGCGCGGCTCGAACACCGCCAGGATGCGGTGCCGGGGCCCGAGCTTGCGACGCAGGCCATCGAGCGTGGTACGGATGGCGGTTGGGTGGTGCGCGAAGTCATCATAGACCGCGATGTGCCCACCGGGTCGGCCGACGCTGCCGCACAGTTCCATGCGCCGCTTGACGTTCTGGAAGCTGCCCAGCGCGCGGGCGCTGACTTCGGGTGAGACGCCAAGGTGGTGCGCCGCTGCAATCGCCGCCAGCGCGTTCATCTGGTTGTGCGTCCCGGTCAGTGACCACGCCACGCTGCCCACGGCCTGGCCCTGGCAAAGGACGTCAAAGCGGGTGGGGTCGCCAAGCGCCTGGTAGTCGCTCACGGCTGCGCCAAAGCTGCGTACTTCGCTCCAGCAACCAGCGTGTAGCACGCGAGTCAGGCTCTCCTCCAGACCATTGACGATCACCCGGCCGGACCCGTGCGGCCCGGTGCCGGGCACGGTTCGCACGAGATGGTGGAACTGGCGCTCGATCGCCGCCAGGTTATCGAAGATGTCGGCGTGATCGAACTCCAGGTTGTTCAGCACGGCGGTGCGCGGGCGGTAATGCACGAACTTGCTGCGCTTGTCAAAGAAGGCGGTGTCGTACTCGTCTGCTTCAATCACGAACGGCGCCGCGCCGGCCGTGCCGTTTTCGGTGCGTCCCAGTCGGGCCGACACCTCGAAATTCAGTGGCACGCCACCGATCAGGAAACCCGGCTGCAGCCCCGCCGACTCCAGAATCCAGGTGGTCATGGCGGTGGTCGTGGTCTTGCCATGGGTGCCGGCGATGGCGACCACGTGGCGCCCCTGCAGCACGTGCTCGGCCAACCATTGGGGGCCGCTGGTGTAGGGCGCACCGGCATCGAGGATGGCCTCCATCAAGGGAAACTTGGGCGTTCCGTCGGCCAAATGCGCGCGACTGACGACGTTGCCGATGACGTACAGATCGGGATTGAGCGCCAACTGGTCTGCGCCGAACCCCTCGATGAGTTCGATACCGAGCAAGCGAAGCTGGTCGCTCATGGGTGGGTAGACACCTGCGTCACAACCGGTCACGCGGTGGCCGGCTTCGGCCGCCAGAGCGGCAACGCCGCCCATGAAGGTGCCACAGATTCCCAGGATATGAATATGCATGCGGCGATTCTAGAGTGCCAAAACATCGGAGAATCGCCCGCATGGACACGGTGCAACGGGAAATCGCGGCGGTGGCGGCTCGGCTGGTGGTCGACGAGGGGCTGGACTTTGGCCAGGCCAAGCGCCATGCCCTCAGGCAGATGGGACTGCCGGCGCGCACGGCACTGCCTGGCAACGAGGAATTGGAGGACGCGGTGCGCGAACACATTGCCGTCTTCTGTGCCGATTCCCAGCCCGGCGAACTGCTGGCCTTGCGGCGTCTGGCGCTGCAATGGATGTCGCGCATGGCCAGTTTTCGGCCCTATCTGAGCGGGGCGGTGTGGATGGGGACGGCCACCCGCCACTCGGACATTCGCATCGAGCTGTTCTGCGATGACCCGAAATCCGCTGAACTGATGCTGCTGGAGATGCGTGCGGACTTCGAGACACGGACCACCAAAGGTCTGGCCGGTGCGCCTGTCGACGTGCTGAGCGTGCACAGCTTCTGCCCCGAACTCCAAGAAAATGTAGGCGTTCACTTTCTTGTTTACGACCGCGATGACATTCGCGGCGCCCGTCGCGTCGATGGGAAAGACCGTGCGCTGAGGGCGGACTTGGATACCGTGCGCCGCTTGATGCATGATTCGACACCATGAAGCCAGCCATCGACAGTTCTGCCGGGGAGGATTTCGCCTTGCCTGCGCGCAGGCGCGCCCTGTTCGCAGCGGTTGCGGCCGCAGCGGTGCTGGGCGGCGCCGGTCTGGCATGGTGGCGCACGTCCTTGCGAGACAGTGCGGACGGCGCGGTGGAATCCTTCTGGCGGCTCGATTTTGCGACACCGGATGGTGGCAGACTCGCGATGAGCAGCCTGCGCGGCAAGCCATTGCTGCTGAACTTCTGGGCCACATGGTGCCCTCCGTGCGTCGATGAGCTGCCGATGCTGGACGCTTTCTACCGCGAGCGTGCGGCCCAGGGCTGGCAGGTGCTGGGCCTGGCGGTAGACCAGGTGGCGGCGGTCAACACCTTCCTGGGTCGCCAACCCCTGCAATTCCCGGTTGCGATGGCGGGCACGGCCGGGGTCGAACTCAGCCGGTCGCTGGGCAACCTGAGCGGTGGCCTGCCATTCTCGGTGGTACTCGGGGGAGATGGGGCGGTGCTACATCGTAAAATAGGCAGGATCAAGCCGGACGATTTGCGCGCGTGGGCAGCGCTGCGCTAGGTCATCGGAGGGGGGCGCCTCCAGCACCAATCTGCAGCGGGCGACGACCCTCGATGGCTTGTCCAAGCTTGATTCGCCCGATCAAATTTCGAAAAAATAGAAGAAGATAGCTGCAATTCGACTGAATTTAGTGTAAATTCGCGGCTCATTATCGAATTGCCGTTGGAGACTACATGGATCTGAGAAAACTCAAGACGCTGATCGACCTGGTGTCTGAATCGAACGTTTCCGAGCTGGAAATCACCGAAGCCGAGGGCAAGGTGCGCATTGTCAAGGGTGGTCCCGCGCTTGTCCAGCAATACGCTCCCGTCATGACCCATGCCCAGATGGCGCCGGCGCCCGCAGCCGCCGGCCCGGCACCGGTTCCCGTCGCACCGGTCAGCACGGACCATATCGTCAAGTCGCCGATGGTGGGCACGTTCTACCGTTCGGCCTCGCCCGGAGCCAAGGCCTTCGTGGAGGTCGGAGACAGTGTCAAGGAAGGCCAGACCCTGTGCATTGTCGAGGCGATGAAGATTCTCAACGAGATCGAGGCCGACAAGTCGGGCACGGTGACGCAGATTCTTTGCCAGAACGGGCAAGCGGTCGAATACGGCCAGCCGTTGTTCGCCATTGAATAAGGTCAACCAGCAGCTCCCATGTTCAAGAAAATTCTGGTTGCGAATCGGGGCGAGATTGCCCTGCGAATTCAGCGTGCCTGCCGTGAGCTTGGAATCAAGGCGGTGATGGTCTACTCCGAGGCCGACCGCGAAGCCAAGTACGTCAAGCTGGCCGAAGAGGCGGTTTGCATCGGCCCGGCACCCTCGGCGCTGAGTTACCTTAATATGCCGGCCATCATTTCGGCGGCGGAGGTGACCGATGCGGAAGCCATCCACCCTGGTTACGGCTTCCTGAGCGAGAACGCCGGCTTCGCCGAGCGCGTTGAGAAGAGTGGCTTCCAGTTCATTGGCCCCACGCCAGAGTCGATCCGCATCATGGGCGACAAGGTGTCGGCCAAGCAGGCCATGATCAAGGCTGGCGTGCCCTGCGTGCCAGGCTCGGAGGGTGAACTGCCGGATGATCCGGTGCAGATTCGGCGCATCGCCAAGGCGATTGGTTACCCCGTCATCATCAAGGCCGCCGGCGGCGGCGGCGGGCGTGGCATGCGGGTTGTGCACACCGAGGCGGCCTTGGTCAATGCTGTGGCGATGACCAAGGCGGAGGCCGGCGCAGCCTTCAACAATCCAGCGGTGTACATGGAGAAATTCCTCCAGAATCCACGCCATATCGAGATCCAGATTCTGGCCGACAAGCACAAGAACGCGGTCTACCTGGGCGAGCGCGACTGCTCCATGCAGCGCCGGCATCAGAAGGTGATCGAGGAAGCGCCGGCGCCCGGCATCGCGCGCAAGCTGATCGAGCGTATCGGCGAGCGTTGCGTGGCGGCCTGCAAGCGTATTGGCTACCGTGGAGCCGGAACGTTCGAGTTTCTCTACGAGGACGGCGAGTTCTACTTCATCGAGATGAACACCCGGGTTCAGGTGGAGCACCCCGTGACCGAGATGACCACCGGCGTGGACATCGTCAAGACCCAGATCATGGTGGCGGCCGGCGAGAAGCTGCCCTTCACGCAGCGCCAGATCGAGATTCGCGGCCATGCGATCGAGTGTCGCGTCAACGCCGAAGACCCGTACAAGTTTGTGCCGTCGCCGGGACGCATCACGATGTGGCATCCACCCGGTGGCCCCGGCGTGCGCGTGGACTCCCACATCTACACCAACTATTTCGTGCCGCCCAACTACGATTCGATGATCGGCAAGATCATTGTCCACGGCGACACCCGGGACCAAGCCCTGGCGCGCATGCGCACAGCACTGGGCGAGACGGTGGTGGAGGGGATCAACACCAACATCGCCTTGCACCGCGAGTTGATGGTGGACGCCAAATTCATGGCTGGCGGCACCAACATTCACTATCTGGAAGAGTGGCTCAGTCACCATGAACGTTGAGCTGGCCGCGCCATGGTCGAACTAAGCCTGCTGTGTCCGCAAGATCGGGTCGAGGTGCTGAGTGACGCGCTCGACGCGCTCGATGCGCTGAGCGTCAGCGTCGAGGACGCCGATGCCCAGACCGACGCGGAGCGCGCGCTGTTTGGCGAGCCCGGCATGCCGCCGCCGCAGGATGGATGGGAGCACTCGCGCGTGTTGGCCCTGTTTGCCGCGCAGCACTTGGCGGATGACGCCGCCAGGGTGCTGGCCGCGCAGGATTTCTTCTCGGACTGCCAACTGCTGGGTGTGCGCGACGTGCCGGAGCAGGATTGGGTGCGATTGACGCAGACTCAGTTCACGCCGGTCGAGGTGACGCCGGAGTTCTGGATTGTGCCAACCTGGCATGAACCGCCGGCGCAGGCGCGCGTGGTGATCCGTCTCGACCCCGGCTTGGCGTTTGGCACGGGTACCCATCCCACGACACGCATGTGCCTGCGCTGGATTGCCGCTCGCAAGTCCGGTTCGGGCGCGGCCGCCGGCAACCCGCTGGGTCGGGTGCTGGACTATGGCTGCGGCTCCGGCATTCTCGCCATCGGAGCGGCGAAGTTCGGTGCCCAGGACATCGACGCGGTGGATATTGACGACGACGCGGTGCGCGCCACCGTGGCCAACGCCCAAGCCAATGGCGTGAACTTGCGTGCCGGCCGTCCCGAGGCAATCAGCGGCGACTATCACACCGTGCTGGCCAACATACTTGCCACGCCACTCAAGGTGCTGGCGCCCCTGCTGTGGTCACGCGTTGCATCCGGTGGCTCGCTGGTGCTGGCCGGGATTCTGGCAAGGCAGGCGCAGGAACTCACCGAGGCCTACGCGCCCTACTGCCACCTCACGGTGGCCGATACGGAAGACGGCTGGGTCTTGATGACCGCGACACGCTGAGAGTGTGCCGGGGCGTGCCCCTACAATCCGCTTCTCATGAGCCTGATTACACGGTGCCCCGCTTGCGAGACGATGTTCAAGGTCGTTCCCGACCAGTTGCGCATTTCCGATGGATGGGTCCGCTGCGGTCAATGCGACGAGATCTTCGATGCCTCGGCCAACATGGTGCCGGATGCCGCCGTGGCGGCCGGACCGGCGCCCGAGCCCTCCGCCCATTGGGCTCTCGCGGCGGCCAGTGAGCCGGCGAATGCTCCCGGCGCTGCTGCGTCGGCGATGCTGCGCGGGCCGGCACCGTCGTCCGTCCCGCAGGGGGAGCCGAGCGCCGCGGCCGAAGCCGCAGCGGCCGAGCCAGTTCCTGTTCCCCGTGTCCCTTCCGACGATCCGGCGCCGCTGGCCAAGGCGTCGGCGGACACACCGGAAGGCGCCGGCCGACGCGCCACAGATCGTGGCCTGACGGTGGCGGCGGCGCCAAGTGCTGAAGCGCGGCGACGGACTGACCAGGCGCCGGTTCGCGCCAGTTTCATGCACGGCAGCGCCACGAAGTCCATCTGGCAGCGAACCTGGGTTCGCGCTGCGCTGGGAGTGAGTTGCACGGTCTTGTTGCTGGCGCTGGTCGCCCAGGTGGTGTATGTCGAGCGCGACCGCATTGCTGCCCTGGAGCCAGCCTTCAAGCCATGGCTGGCAAGTGTTTGCGCGTGGCAGGGCTGCGCCATCTCACCAATTCAGCGTATCGACTCCATCGTCATCGAGAGCTCCTCCTTCAACAAGCTGCGCGGTGATGTCTACCGGCTGACTTTCAGCGTTCGAAGCACCGCGCCGATCGATCTGGCCGTTCCGGCACTGGAGCTGACCCTGACCGACTCCCAGGACCAGGTGCTGACGCGCCGGGTCTTTCTCGGGCCCGAATTGGGCGCCAGGACGCCGGTGCTGGCGCCCGGTGCCGAGTGGCAGGGATCGTTGGGCGTGAGTGTCAAGGGTGCCGGCATCAGCGATCAGATTTCCGGCTACCGCATTCTCGCTTTCTACCCCTGACCAACTGAACGGATATTTCATGGCTTCCATTATTTGCGGCTCGCTGGCGTTTGACGTCATCATGAACTTCGAGGGTCGCTTCGCCGAGCAGATCCTGCCCGAGCAACTGCACATTCTCAACGTCTCCTTCCTGGTGCCGGCGCTGCGTCGCGACTACGGCGGCTGCGCGGGCAACATCGCCTACAGCCTCAAGCAACTTGGGGGTGACCCATTGCCGATGGCAACCCTGGGCAGCGACGGCGCCGGCTACGTGGCCCGATTGACCGAACTGGGCATTGCGACCGACTTTGTTCTGACGCTGGACGACGCCTACACGGCGCAAGCCATGATCATCACGGATCGCGACAACAACCAGATCAACGGTTTCCATCCCGGCGCCATGGAGCGCGCACACCTGAACCGCATCGAAGCCCGCCACGATGTCAAGCTCGGCATCATCGCGCCCGACGGACGCGATGCCATGCTGCAGCATGCCGAGCAGTTCTGCAAGGCCGGCATTCCGTTCGTGTTCGACCCCGGTCAGCAACTGCCGCGCTTTGATGGCGCGGAGCTGCGGGCCCTGGTGGAACAGGCCTCGTGGGTCACGGTGAACGACTATGAGGGCAAGTTGCTGAGTGACCGCACCGGCTGGAGCATTGCGGAGTTGTCACGCCGGGTGCGCGGACTGATCGTCACGCTGGGCGCACAAGGCAGCGAGGTCTGGGTCGACGGCGTGGCCACGCGGGTTGCGGCCTGCCCGCCCAGCGCGGTGGTGGACCCCACGGGCTGCGGTGACGCCTACCGCGGCGCCTTGTTGTTTGGTCTGGAGCGCGGTTGGTCGCTGGTGCGTTGCGCGCAGCTTGGCAGCCACCTTGGGGCGCTCAAGATCGCGCAAGAGGGCCCCCAGAATTACACGGTGGACCTGGCCGCACTGCCTTCGGCCTGAAGTCGGGCACAAAAAAAGCCCGGCGTCCTGAGACACCGGGCTTGAGTGGGAACACTCGCCGATTAAGGCTTGGTTGCCGTCGGAAATGGCCAAGCGGCCTGCGGATTCAGAGTGGTCTGAGCTGCAGGGGCTGCCGGGGCAGGCGCTGCCTTGGCAGCGGGTGCTTTCGCGGCTTTCTTCGCGGCCGGCTTCTTGGCTGCTTTCTTGGCGGCGGGCTTCTTGGCGGCGGGCTTCTTGGCAGCAGCCTTCTTGGCAGCTGGCTTCTTCGCCGCTACGGCCTTCTTGGCTGGCGCCTTTTTGGCTGCCGCTTTCTTGGCGGGCGCAGCCTTCTTGGCCGGAGCTGCCTTCTTCGCCGCTGCCTTCTTGGCTGGTGCGGCCTTCTTCGCCGGAGCTGCCTTCTTTGCAGCTGGCTTCTTCGCAGCCGGCTTCTTGGCTGCTACCTTCTTCGCAGGCGCCGCCTTCTTGGCTGGAGCCTTCTTTGCTGCTACCTTCTTAGCGGGTGCAGCTTTCTTCGCGGGAGCGGCCTTCTTTGCGGCCGGTTTTTTTGCAGTTGCCATCATCTTCTCCTTGATCAATTAACAAAGAGCACTTCATGCGAGTTGGAATGCATGAAGTGATCCATGGTGTTGGGCATACAACCCAGCACCATGAACTCGGGTGCACACGCCCTCCCGGCTGCGCGGCAGCTCGGGATTGCTTGTGAAATTCTGGTTGCCATCATCTTGATCGGTCAATCCCAAGAGAGGGCGCCGCCGGACTGGTACTCGATCACGCGGGTCTCGAAGAAATTGCGCTCCTTCTTCAAGTCGATCATCTCGCTCATCCAGGGAAAGGGGTTCTCTTCGTTCGGGAACAGGGGCTCCAGGCCAATCTGCGTGGCGCGCCGGTTCGCGATGTAGCGCAGGTAGCCCTTGAACATCGAGGCATTCATGCCCAGCACGCCGCGCGGCATGGTGTCCTCGGCGTAGCGGTATTCCAGTTCGACGGCAGTCTCGAACAGCCCCTTGATCTCCTGCTTGAACTCGGGCGTCCACAGCAGCGGGTTCTCAAGTTTGAGCTGATTGATCAGGTCGATGCCGAAGTTGCAGTGCATCGACTCGTCGCGCAGGATGTACTGGTACTGCTCGGCTGCGCCGGTCATCTTGTTCTGGCGGCCCAGCGCCAGGATCTGCGTGAAGCCGACGTAGAAGAACAGGCCTTCCATCAGACAGGCGAACACGATCAGGGACTTCAGCAGGGTCTGGTCCGTCTGCGGCGTGCCGGTCTTGAAGTCGGGGTCCATGATGGCGCCGATGAACGGGATCAGGAACTCGTCCTTGTCGCGGATCGATTTGACTTCGTTGTAGGCGTTGAAGATCTCGCTTTCGTCCAGGCCGAGCGACTCCACGATGTACTGGTAGGCGTGTGTGTGGATCGCCTCTTCAAACGCCTGACGCAGCAGGAACTGGCGGCACTCCGGCGCCGTGATGTGGCGGTAGGTGCCGAGCACGATGTTGTTGGCGGCAAGCGAATCCGCGGTGACGAAGAAGCCAAGGTTGCGCTTGATGATGCGGCGCTCGTCTTCGGTCAGGCCGTTGGGGTTCTTCCACAGTGCGATGTCGCGAGTCATGTTGACCTCTTGCGGCATCCAGTGGTTGGCGCAGCTCGACAGGTACTTTTCCCAGGCCCACTTGTACTTGAAGGGCACCAGTTGGTTGACGTCGGTCTTGCCGTTGATGATGCGCTTGTCCGCCGCGTTGACACGGCCGGAGCTGGCGGGACGGGTGCTGGGGGCGGGGGCCGCGGCGGCTGGTTGAAACGCCGGGGAGGCGGTGGCTGCGGCGGCGGAGAAAAGAGGCGGCTCCATCATGCGGCTGCTGAGTGAGCTGCTTGCAAGAGACAGTTGCGATGTGGGCTTGACTTCTTCGTCCCAGGTCAACATATGGTTTTCCAATCAGCGAATTATGAGAGCAACGAATTGAAATGCAAAGCGTTCATTCGCATCGTTCTCACTTTGAGTGGTGAAGTGTTGTGCATGTGCATCGCATCGCCGCACGCGCGATGTCGCGTGCAGTGATGCAATGCATCGCACTCATTGGCAGGATTCGCACGACGGGTCATCGATGCTGCAGAACTTGATGTCGGTGGCAGCCTCGGACGACATCTGCGAACGAGCCGCGGCCGCCGCGGCATCGAGTGCGCCCAGGCCGCCCGCTGCGTTGGCAGCACCGTCCATCGAGACTGCATTCATGCGGCCCGCCGCGACCGTGGACTTCTCCGCGTGGGTGGCCGACATGGTGCGCAGGTAGTAGGTGGTCTTGAGTCCGCGCAGCCACGCCAGCTTGTAGGTCTCGTCGAGCTTCTTGCCCGAGGCGCCGGCCATGTAGATGTTCAGCGACTGTGCCTGGTCAATCCACTTCTGGCGTCGCGCCGCGGCCTCCACCAGCCAGCGTGGTTCGATCTCGAAGGCGGTCGCGTACAACGTCTTGATGTCGGCCGGAACGCGGTCGATCGGACCCAATGAACCGTCGAAGTGCTTGAGGTCCATCACCATGACATCGTCCCAGAGCCCGAGTCGTTTCAGATCGCGTACCAGGTAATGGTTGATGACGGTGAACTCCCCGGACAGATTGGATTTCACCGACAGGTTGCCAAAGCTGGGCTCGATCGACGCGTCGACGCCGACGATGTTGGAGATCGTCGCCGTCGGCGCGATGGCGGTGCAGTTTGAATTGCGCATGCCATCGGTGGCGATCTTCTGGCGCAGGGCTGGCCA
>Ga0208262_1000349_pt1 | contig 16761 bp, 16 predicted proteins | sample LakWasMet15_LOW5_2_FD_183863 | JGI IMG/M metagenome (GOLD analysis project Ga0208262, IMG submission 183863) | Freshwater sediment methanotrophic microbial communities from Lake Washington under simulated oxygen tension - Sediment Metagenome... | ecosystem: Environmental > Aquatic > Freshwater >... | reverse complement strand
CGGACACGCCGACATTGAAGGACACCATGGGCGCCGGTCGGAACACCTCTTTCAACTGAGTGCCGGGCGTGTGGAACTTGCGCAAGTCGATGGCATTGGTGACGTTGACACCGCCATAGATGAAGATGTCCTCGCCCCAACTGATGACCTGGTTGCCGATCTTCACCTTGGCCGGGCGGTCGCCGATCTGGAACTCCTTGGCGACCCATGCGTCCAGCCAGGTCCAATTCTTCACCGCCAGTTCCTTGGCCTCCTCGGACAGCGGCGTGCGCCGGGTGTCGTCGGCCTTGAAATCGCGCGACCAGGTGCCACGCACCAGCCCCGAGAAGCCGCCCGGCGCCTTCAGGTACAGCTCGTGTGTGCCCTTGAGCGCCAGCGACGCGATGTCGCCCTTCTTGTAGTTCAGATTTCCATCGTCGGACTGCAGGTAGTTGAAATCCGGGTTGGCGTTGTTGGGGTCGCCGCCGGTGGTCAGGCCGCCCAGGGTGCCGGTGACCGGGACACAACCGCCGTTGTCGTTGCCGATGATGCGGCAGTCCGGCGCGCTCAGGCGCTTCTGAAATCCCACTGAAAGCGTGGAGTCGAAGCTGCCGCTGATAGCGTCCCCCTCGAATTTGACCGCCATGGCCGAGGGCGCCGCCAGCAAACCGATGCCGCCCAGTGCGAGGGCACTGGCCAGGCGACGCTGACGATGGAACTGAGTGCTGCGTGAAGTCATGTGCTTGCTCCTGGGGTCCGTGCGACGTGGCCTAGCGCTCGCCCACGCGGCGCAACTCGTCAGGGTTGAACTTGTTCTTGTCGATGCGGCCTTCCCGGCCGGCCAGCCAGTCGGTCTCCGGCCGTTCCTGGGTGGCGTTCTCGGCGATGTAGCGGCCCACGTTGAGGTCATAGCCCATGAACTCCTGGCTCACGCAGGCCGGAATCTCGGGCGCCACGATGATGCTGGACTCCTGCACCCGCCAGACCTTGCCTTGCGCGTCGTAGTTGTCGGCAACCATGATGCCCCAGCTGTCTTCATCAAGGTAGAAGACGCGCTTCGGAAAGATGTGTCGCATGCCTTCCTGCAAGGTCGCCTCGACCTTCCAGACCCGGTGAACCTCATACCGCACCAGGTCGCGCTTGACGTAGTCGGGGCCATAGACTTCGTTGTACTTGCGGCTCTTGTCGACCCACTTCCAGCTGTTGTAGGGGATCACCAGCTCCTGCTTGCCCACCAGCTTCCAGGTATAGCGGTCCATGGCGCCGGCATACATGGGGTACTGGTCCACCGTCTCCAGGTTCTCATAGCCCGGCACCGGGTTGTCGTAGGCGAAGGTGGGCGCGCGGCGCACCCGGCGCTGCCCGGGAAAGTAGAGCCAGGCGTTGCTGGCCGCGTTCATCGACCAGTGCGCCAGGATCAGCTCACCGGTGCGCGCGGCAGGGGCCACCACCCCATTGAGCAGCTTCATCTCGACACTGTCGACTTCGTCCACGCCCTTGTTGTTGCGGTTGTGAAAGGGGATCGTCACCCACTGGTCCTGCATCAGCGGCGTGAACTCCCCACTCTTGCTGGAGAACAGCGTCGAATAGTGTTCGATGCGGCCCTCGCCGGTGTAGCGCAGCTTGTGGTTCCACATCGCCTCGGCGCCGCTCTTGGGGATCGGGAACACCACCGCGGCGCCGATCGCCTTCTCCAGGCCCCAACCGTTGGCGGCGAGCTTGGATTCCTTGGCATTGGTCTTGGAGCGCTCGTAGACGAAGTCCGGGAACCCGCATGATCGGCGGGTTGGGTAGACATCCATCCGGTAGCCCTTGAGCGTCTTGACCAGGGCCAATTGCCCCTCGGAAAGCCGGTCCTTGTACTTGTCAACGTTGGACGCGTCGATCGAGTACAGGGGCTTGTCGTCCTTGAAGGGATCGATGCGTTTCTGGCCCGGCTTCCAGCCAGCCGGCGCGGTGGTCACGCCGCCGGTCCATTCGGGGATGACGCCATCCTTGCTGGCCGCTCGCTCGGCGCCGACCGGTGTCAGGTCCTTGCCCAAACGGGCCACCTCCTGATCCGTGGCGGCCGACCACGCCAGCGCGCTGACGCCAAGAAGGCAGGAAGCCAAGGCAGTTCGTGTATGCGGGTTCATCCGGTTTTCCTTTTCATTTGAGAACAGCAGAGAGATGCGCCACTACGGGCGCTCGCGCAGGCGACGCACTTCCGACGGAGACATGACCCGTCGTCGGGCAAGCGATACATCGTCCAGCGTGACACGCGACTCGCCTGGAACCGCGTTGAGATCACCCAGTACATAGCCAAGAACCGCCACCACGTCTTCATCGCGCAGGGCGGCAAAGCTTGGCATGGCGTCGTTGAACTTCTCGCCGCCGGACGTGATCGGTCCCATCATTCCGCTCACAACCAACTGGGCGAGGTAGCGTCGCCCGGCCTCGGTCTTAGCCCGCTCGGCGAGTGTTCCCGCCAGTCGCGGTGCAAAGCCCGGCGCGCCCTCGCCCTTGGGCTGGTGACATACGACACAGTTCGCGTTGAAGACCGCCGCACCCGCGTCCTGAGCGGCTACCGGGGCCATTGAGAGCAAGGCCAAGGCCGCCGTCCAGAGCGACCTCATGACGCCTTCTCCGCCTCGCCAACCAGCACGGCGGTGGTGCAATGGAACATGCTGCTGGTGTTGGCCATGCACCAGTTGATGTCGTTGTGCAAGCCCATCCGGTACGCCGGGCGATCGCCGAGGTTGAAGTTGCACAGGCAGCGACCGCATGAGGTCTTGCCGCAGCAATCGTTGTAGCTCACCAAGTAGTCCTTGCCGTCCTTGGGATTGCGGCAGGTCCCAATCCACGCCACCTTGGACATCTCGGTACCCGGCGGGCAGCTTGAGACCGAGCCGCCGCAGCAGGAACACAGAAAACCATCCAGCGCACAGTAGCGCCAGTACTCGCACTGGTTGTCGTCCACTTCTTTCTTCTTGCCATGGGCGGGCTCTGCCGCGCGTGCGACACGATCAAAGGGCAACACGGGCAGCACCAATGCGCTGCCGACCAGCACGCGCCCCAGGCGCACCAGCGAGCTGCGCCGGGATACCTGCTGGGCAGCCCTGCGGCTGGATTGCTCGAAGAAGGCGTCAAACCACTTCATGACTGGATTCCTTGCTCCGCGTTTCCACCGATGAACGCCTGCACCGACGCCACGTTCATCTCCTTGGCTGTGAACAGACTTTCCAGTTGCTCACGTGAGTTGACCAAGCCTTTTGCCCGCACACGGCCGTGTTCGTCCAGTAGCACCGCGTAAGGCAGCTTGCCAATGCGAAACGACATGCCCAGCTCTGTGGACAGCAGGTAGGGGAATGACTCGATGCCGACACGACGCGCGAACTCGGCGTGCTCACTCGCTTCGCCGTCGCTGGCGAACACCAGGCGCAGCCAGCTTGCCTCGGCGGTGGCGATGGACTGCAGGATGGGCAGCAGCTTCTTGCAGACCGGGCAAGTCGGCGACAGGAAGAACAGCAACTGGCTGCGCTCGCCCGACGCACCAATGGCCACCGTTCCGCCATGCAGCGATGGCACATCCAGGCGCGGCGCGGCATCGCCCACCTTCGGGCCAGAATCGATCATCAGTGCGCCCATAGGGGCCACCCGTTCATAGAGGATGCCGATCTGGCGCGCCAGCGCAAACACGGCGATCAGCAGCGCCAGCACCACCACCCACAGCAGCAGGTTGGAGACAACAAGAGCATCGGTCATGGGTATCAGCCTTTCAGTTTCAGCAGCCGGGGATGGTTGGTCATCAGTTGATTCGCCGCCACATAGACGCCGTACAGGGCCAGCGCGCCAACCAGCACGGTGAGCCGATCGAGCCAGACCAGTTCACGCGCTGTCGGCGCGCAGGCGACGACCAGCGCGGCGAGACCCAGGAATCCGTTGCGTAGCACCAATGCCCACGAGAGATGCTGGCCGCCCTCCGGTCCACCGCAACCACAGTCGATGGCCCGGCGTCCACGCAGCAAGTTGATGGCGACCGCCGCCGTCACGACCAGCAGCACCACCTCCGCCATGACGACGCCAAGCTGACGCGTGGCCAGCGGCAGCAACAGCACGCCGGCCAGGACCTCTCCGGCAACCAGAGCCCATGCGGCGACGGCGGCCAACGGCGCGGGCAGCAGCCGGTACTGCTCGATCGCCATCACCAGTGCGGCCACGTCCCTCAGCTTCTGCCAAGCGCCGGCGAGGAACACCATCGCCAGCAGGGCCGCGCACAGGTGCGGCAGCGTCGGGTCCAGGGTGAGCGGCGGCGCCATGTCAGTTCAGCTCCATCATGGTTGCGGATTCGCCGATTTGCTCCATGCGATGCAGGAAGCGCGGCTTGGCGGAGGCGTCAAAGACGGCCAGCCCCATCTTCACGCCATCAATGGCGAAGAGCTTGGGCGTGTCGGTCTGGCTCACCGTCAGGGCGATGGCGTTGTGTCCGGGCAGGCGCGCCACGCGTTTGGCCTGCGCCAGATCGAAGACCCAGATCTCCTTGGCCGGATCCTTGTGACTGCCTTCCTTGCCGCCCATGTGCATCGCCACAAACATGCGATGGGTCTTGCGGTGGATCGCCAGCAACTGGTACCCACTGGGCCGCCAGGACTTGCGTGCATCGACTGCCGTCACCAGTGACCAGGGCGCTTGCAGCCGCGGTTGTTCGGCGGACAGGTCGGCCTCGTGGACCTGGCCCTTGAAGGAGACGAAGAAGTGCCGGTCGCCGATGTGGTCGCTCTGAACAAACACCGGGTCTTCGTCGGGCTCGAAGAAGCGCTCGCTGCGACTGCGCGACTTGAAGCTGCCGTTATCGTTGAGGGTGATGGTCTGCAGGGTGCCATCGCCACACAGCGTGGAGAAGCGGCCGCCGACGGTCTGCGACGGAATGATGATCCAGCAACCAGGCGTTGCAACCTCGAACGCAAACTTGCGCGCCTTGAGGTCAACCACCGTCACGGATGAGGCGGGCGTGGCGTTCTGCACGAACAGCCAGCGACCATCGGAGGAGGGTCGCACCAGTCCCTTGTAGGGCAGGGCCTGCGCGTGTCGCGATGGGATGGCAATCTCGCCGCGGTGTTCAAGAGTCTGCGGGTCATGAATGTCCACCACGTCGCTGCGCTCGCCGTGCGACAGTCTGGAGTAGTAGGTGGTGGCCACGTACAGCTCCTGCCGGTCCACCGACAGCGTGGCATTGCCTGCAAAGCCGGTGGATACCACGCCCAGGTACTTGAGCGCATCGCCATCGATGACGTGCAGGCGGCCGTCCACGATGTGGTTGATCGCAATGTCCGAGACGTAGATGCGATGCGGTGTGGGCGCGGGCATCTTCGCCACCGAGAGCGTCTCGAATACCGTCTCAGCCCCCGCAACCGAGCCTGCGCATGCGCCGGACAACAGCCCTACCACGACAATGAAACGCGACCAGTTCACCCGTTTCTCCTAGTTGTTCCGCGCTGTTTCGTCGTTCGCTTCTGCCGCGGCGTGCAGTGTGGGCGGATTCTAGGAATGGGTGTGCGCGGGCCGTTATCCCAAATCGGCAAGACTAGGGAAAACGTTGATACGCGGCCCGTGCTTCTTGCGTGCACCTTTGCCAATCGGTGTTGCATTCCGAAAGCTGTTCTGCTTTACTGCGGGGTCCGACAGTCAACGCATCGTCCGAGATTGGCATGAACCCGACATCCCTTGCATCGCTCCAACCGGTGGCCGAGAGCCCGCTCTATTCGATGGTGCGCCGGGAGACCCATGACGCCGACGAACAGGCGGAGTGCCTGCGCGACTGGGAGCAGATCTATGAGCAGCTCTCGCCCGGGCAGTTCGAGGGCCGCTTCATGGAGATCTGCTTTCGCGGCATTCAGCTGTTTCGCGAGGTGACGAATCAGGCAGTGCACGAGGAAGGCCTGATGCGCGCGGGCGATCGGGTGCTGGGCGTGCCGGTTGCGATGCAGGGGCAGGGCTACTTCTGTGGTCGTCCCATCACTTCGGATGCGATCATGACCATGGGCGGCGGCGATGCGCTGGCATTCACGGCACCGGAACACTTCGATGTCGTGGCGGTGTCCATTCCCAGCCAGGAGCTGGCCCGGTACGCGAGGGACATCGAGCACCGGGACATAGAGCGTGAGCTGCACAACCGCCCGGTCATTCACGCTTCGAGGGAAAGCGTCAACGAGTTTCGCGGCTTCTTGCTGACCGCCCTGGACTCGGTCTCACGCACACCCGCCATGCTGAAGTACGCGGCCATGCAAAAGGGGCTGGAGCAGGCCCTGCTGTCGAGCGTGGTGAAGGCGGTCGATGGCGTCGCCAGCGCGGCGGACCGCTGTGCCACCTCGCCAACGCATCGGCACCGGCTGGTTGCCCGCGCGCAGGACCACATGCGCGAGCACGTGGAGGAGCCGCTCACCGTGGAAGACCTGTGCCGCGCCCTGAAGGTGAGTCGACGCACCCTGCAGTACAGTTTCCAGGAGGTCCTGCAGCTCAATCCGGTGAGCTATTTGCGCGCCATGCGCCTCAATGGCGTGCGCCGGATGCTGAAGTCGGGCGGCCCCGAGCGGCAATCGGTGCAGGACATCGCGGCCCGTTGGGGCTTCTGGCACCTGAGCCACTTCGCCAACGACTATCGCCGCATGTTTGGAGAACTGCCGTCGGAGACACTGCGCAATGCCGGGCAGCCCACCCGCTTGATCTGAATGGCACTTGCTCAAGGTGCTTACCCAAGAAATTCCAGTTTGCTTATGTGTCGATGCAGGGGGTTGGATGGACTGCGGAAGAGCGCATGCACCAACTTGCGGGCGCGGGGATCAGGCCGCCTGGGCGCTCTGCTCCGTGTCCTCCGCCCTGCGGGCTCCCCCTTCACCTGCGCAGAACACCCAGGCAGCCTGATCCCCAAACTGCGTGGTTTGTTGACGTGAGACAGGAGAGAGGAAGAGAGAGCCCCCACCCTGCTGCGAGTCCAGCACAATGGCTCAGCACAAAAGCGTCGACAGGCTCAGAGCGAATGGCGTTTTCTCAAGTCAGTGTCATTCTGCTGAGTCCGAGTAGCCCGCCATCCTCGGGCTCGGCTGCAAGGACGCCGGCAGAGGAACTCCAAGACACTGCAGCGCCTGCCGATACGATTGCCCTGGATGCAACACATCGAAGTGCAGCGCCTGCATGCCCGCGCGCAGAGCCCCCTCGACGTTGCGTAGCTGGTCGTCGACAAAGACGCAGGCGCTGGCCGGCAGGTCGAGTTGCTCCAGGCACAGCGCGTAGGCCCGTGCGTCGGGCTTGAGCACGCCGGTGTAGGTGGCATCGACGATGCAGTCGAATTCACCCAGGATTGGCACGCGGGCGCGCAGCGCGGCACCGTAGAAGAGATCCAGCTCGTTGGACAGGATGGCCAATGCGCAGCCGGCCGCCTTGGCGGCCTTGACCGCCGCGATGGCCTGCGGTCGAATCACGGACGCCGGATCGGCACCGCGCGCGCGTGTGACCAGCGTCTCCATGCTGTCCCAAGATTCGCCCAGCAACCGCCCCACTTCGCGCGTGCGCGTCATCCAGTAGTCCCGTTCGCTGATGCGGTCCGCCAGCATGTCGCGCCACAGCCGGTCGCCGGTTGGATCGAACGGCCCACGCCAGGTCAGCGTGCCTGCTGGCAAGCCGAGTGCCGCCTCGGTCGCGGCATGGGTTTCGAACAGGGTACGCGTGACCACCCCGCCAAAATCAAGCACCAACGCCCGGTTCATGGTGACGATGAGGGCGTCGCGCCGGCCACCACGATGCCCGCCGCCACCCAGCGGTCAAACACGGCCAGCGCGGCATCGGAGAACGCCGAATCGTTGATGTGGGCATCGAGCTCGATTACCTCCGTCGGCGCACTGGCCTGCGCCCGTGCCACGGCCATGAATGCCGACAGCCCGACCGGATCGTGCAGCGGTTGACCGGCGCGGTCCCACTCCTCGATGCCGGCTCGCGGCAGCAGCAGACAGGTCGCGGCGCGCGCAGCCTGCAGCCGCACCGCGATTTCCCGCGCAATCTCTTCGCGCAAGGCGACGTCGCCCATGGTCGAGGCGATCAGTCGGTTGTGCGCATGGCTGGGACGTGCGGCGAAGCGCGCCGATGGTTGCGACCAGGCGGGATAGTCCACCATGTCGGTGGCGCCGGGCGCGACGATCTGCGGCACGCCGGCGCGAGCGGCCCCGGTCAGGCGCGATGCGCCGGCGGTGACACAGGAGCCCCCAAGGTGATTGGCGAGCTCCTGCAGGCTGAAGTCAAACACCGCGGCGAAGCGACCTTGCTCGGCCAAGTCTTCAAAGGAGCGCCCACCCATGCCGGTGGTGTGAAACACCGCCACCTCGTAGCCGCGCGCCTCCAGCGCCGGCTTGAGCCGCTTCATGTAGGACAGCACGCTCGATCCCAGCGAGGTGATGCCGACCAACGGCTGGTCAAACCGGGGCGGCCGCGCATGCCGGCAGGCGCCCAGGACGGCGCCCGCCGCCTGGGCCAGCGACGAGCGGCACAAGCTGTTGAGGCCATACAGTCCCCCGGACCACAGCACCATGATCAGATCGGCGGGAATCCGCTCGGCAGGTACCAGGTGCGAATAAGCGATCGTGGATACCACCACTTTGGGAACCCCTAGCGGCAAGGCCGCCGCCGCATCCAGCGCAAGATCGGTTCCCATCGTGCCCCCCAGGGCCAGCAGACCATCCACGCGGCCTTGCTCATAGAGCTGCGCAACCAGACGCGCCGCGCCGCGCGCCATGTGCAGCATGGCTTGGTTTTCGTCGCCGAGCTGCGCCAACTCCGACAAGCCCACACCGGCCGCAGCGGCAACGTCGGCATTGCTGACTTCCGGCTGGAATGGCGCCTGTCCCAAGATGCCCACATCCATCACCAGCACGGTGCCGCCGCCCTCTTCGATACAGCGACGCATGAATTGCAGTTCGTCGGCTTTGGTATCGGCGGTGCCGATCAGCAGCACCCGTGCGCAGTCTTGGTGTGTCATGGTGCTACAGGCCCGCTTCAACTTCGGTGAAGGCCGCGTCCAGCGCATCGACCAGCACATCGACCTCTTCGCGGGTGATGATCAGCGGTGGAGAGAGAATGATGTTCGGCCCCGATACGCGCACCATCGCGCCGCGCCGGTAGGTGGCGCGGGCGACGCGCTGCGGTAGATCGTTGCCGCGGGCCAGGGCCTTCCTGCCCTGCCTGGACTCGACCATCTCGATGCAGGCCATCAGGCCGACGCCGCGCACATCGCCAATATGGGCATGGCGGCTCACGAACTCGCCCAGCCGGGCCTGCAGATGGGCACCCACGCGCGCGGCGTTGCCGGGCAGGTCAAGCTCCTGGACCAGCTTCAGGCTCTCCAGCGCCGCCGCCGCCGCGACCGGATGCGCGCTGTAGGTGTAGCCATGGGTGATGGCGCCAATGCCCGCTGGCGCACCCAGGAAAGCATCAACGATGCGCTGGCCGATGGCCGTGGCGCCGATCGGAATGTAGCCGCTGGACAGGCCCTTGGCCAGGCACCAGATGTCGGCGTTGACGCCCCACATGCGGGTGCCGAACATGTGCCCGGTGCGGCCGAAGCCGGTCACCACTTCGTCCGCGATCAGCAGCACGCTGTGTCGATCGCAGATCTGTCTTACCGCCGGCCAGTAGTTCGGCGGCGGCACGATCACGCCGCCCGCACCTTGCACCGGCTCGGCAATGAAGGCGGCCACGGTGTCCGGGCCTTGAAAGATGATTTCCCGTTCCAGCAGCTCGGCGCAGATGCGGCCCAGTTCAATCGGATCGTCGGTGTAGGGGTTGCGATAGAGCCATGGCGTATCGACATGGAAGCAGCCGGGTAGCAAAGGCTCATAGGCGCGACGGAAATTGGTATTGCCGTTGACGGACATGCCGCCAAAGTGCACGCCGTGATAGCCCTGGCGCAGGCTGATGAACTTGGTCCGGTCGGACTGGCCCAGCACCTTCCAGTATTGGCGCGCCAGCTTGAGGGCGGCCTCCACTGCGTCCGAGCCGCCGCTGCCGAACATCACGGCACCCACCTGCTCGGGCGCCATCATGCGCGCCAGCTCCTCCGACAGCTCAATGGCGCGCGGATGGGTGGTGCCGCGAAACGTGTTGTAGAACGGCAGTTCGTCGAGCTGCGCCACGATGGCATCGCGCAGGCGCCGGTTGCTGTGCCCCAGATTGGCGCTCCACAGGCCACCCACGCCGTCGAGCATGCGGTGACCGTCGATGTCCCAGACCCAGACCCCCTCGCCGCGGGCAATGATGTCGGGCGGCGTGTCCAGCATGGCCTTGGGATGCGCCATGGGATGCCACAAATGCCGGGCATTGGCGCCTTTGAGTTGTTCGATGCCGTAAGCCATGGATGAGTCCTTGAGGTGGGACTGCTGACGCTTGCGAGCATCTGCAAGCAGTCCGAGGACCCCAGAATACGTTAGTTGCAAGTGCAACCAATATCCCAAATCGGCAAAAACGCCCGAATATTTGCGGCTAGGGAATACCCTCTGCGATGCAACCCTGTTCAAGCCTTGACAGTCTCAATGTCGTCACTATCATCGGCGCGGTGGCAAGCTGATGCCAGGTCTTGAATACCGTTGCATTTGCAACGTTATTCCGATTCCAGGCAAGAGCGAGATGGCAGCCCGAACCACCAACGGGCAGTGACGGGACCGAACGACGCCGGACGAATGCCGAGGCGGCCCGCATCCAATGATTGGGAAACCTGTGAGCGACTACCCCGAACCAGCTCTGTACATCGACGGCGATTGGCGTGCCAGGGGAAGCGGTGGCACCCGCAAGGTCGTCAATCCCGCCGACGAGTCGGTGCTGGGCACCGTGCCTTTGGCCGGCGAGCTGGAGCTCGACCAGGCCGTGGCCGCCGCGCAGCGCGGCTTCGAGACCTGGAAAGTGACCTCGGCCTGTGCCCGCTACGAGGTGATTGCGCGCGCCACTGGGCTGCTGCGGGAACGCGCCGAAGGCATTGCGCGGATCATGACGCTGGAGCAGGGCAAGCCGCTGGCGCAGAGCCGGCGCGAGGTGCTGCTCAGCGCCGACATCATTGACTTCCTGGCCGAGGAGGGCAAGCGCAACTATGGTCGCGTCGTGCCGCCGCGCACCGGCACAGTGTTGTCGCAAGTGGTGTCCCGCGTGCCCGTTGGGCCCGCCGCCTTGCTGACGCCGTGGAATTTTCCGATGAATCTTCCCGCGCGCAAAGTGGGTGCCGCGCTGGCGGCTGGTTGCAGTGCCGTCTTCAAGCCCGCCGAGGAGACGCCGGGCACGGCGGTGGAACTGGTGCGCGCGTTTCACGACGCCGGTTTGCCGGCCGGCGTCCTCAACCTGGTGTTCGGCGAGCCGTCCCGGGTGTCGTCCAGGCTGATCGCCAGCGAAGGCATCCGCAAGGTGTCGTTCACCGGCTCGATCCCGGTCGGCAAGCAACTGGGAGAGTTGTGCGCGCGCGGCATGAAGCGCTACACGGCCGAACTGGGTGGTCACGCGCCGGTGCTGGTGCTGCCAGACGCCGATGCCGCGCACACGGCACGGCTCGCGGTCGACGCCAAGTACCGCAACGCCGGGCAGGTCTGCGCCTCGCCCACGCGTTTTCTGGTGCATGCCTCCTTGTTCGAGACCTTTCTGAACGTCTTCTGCGAGGGCGCGCGCAAGCTCCGAGTTGGCAATCCGCTGGAGCCCGGGATGGACATGGGGCCCTTGGCCCACGTGCGCCGCGTCAATGAGATGCAGGCGCTGGTGGAAGATGCGCTGGCTTGCGGCGCCACGCTGATGTGCGGCGGCACGCGCATGAACGGCAGTGGCTACTTCTTCGCGCCAACGGTGTTGGCGGCAGTGCCGCCGTCGGCCCGGGTCATGCGGCAGGAACCATTTGGCCCGATCGCCGTGGTCAATGCCTGGACCGAACTCGATGATGCCGTGGCACAGGCCAATGCGCTTCCCTACGGTCTGGCCGCCTACCTTTTCACGCGCGACCTCACGCTGGCGCACACGGTGTCGGCCCGTATCGAAGCGGGCCTGGTTGGTGTCAACCACTTTGGCGTGTCCCAGCCCGAGACACCTTTTGGCGGTGTCAAGGAAAGTGGCTACGGCTCGGAGAGCGCTCAAGAGGGTTTGGCCGCTTACCTCGATACCAAGCTCACCAGCTTTGGCAGCGCCTAGCCCGCGCTGCGCGAAGACCCAGCGGACGAAGCCATCCTCGCACCCCTCACAACAAGGAGCACAGCATGCCAACCAATCAACAAACCGGCGCGAACCCGCCGGGTCCAGGGCGCGCCGGCGCGCTTGGCCTGCCAGCCATGGTGGCCACTGCGGTGGGGGTGGTGGTGGTCCAGAGCACCATGATCAGCATGCTCAACGGTGCGAGCATTGGTGGCATCAACTTTCTTCTTGCCATCGGCATCTCGGCCCTGCTCGCGCTGTCCTATGTGCTGTCGTTCGCTGAGTTGTCACTGATGCTGCCTCGCTCGGGCTCGGTCAGCGCCTATACGGAGGCGGCGCTCGGGCCGGGTCTGGCGATCGTTGCCACCTTGTCGGGTTACGTTGCCGTGGCGCTGCTGGGGATTCCCGCTGAGCTGGTACTGGTCGACACGCTGCTTGAACAGGTGGCGCCTGGTTTCACCGCCGCGGTGCACTTTCCCAGCCTGATCCTTCTGGCGGTGTTCTGCGCGCTCAATCTGCGCGGGGTCGATTTGTTTGCTAGGCTGCAAAGCGCGCTGGTGGCCATCATGTTCGGTGGGCTCTTCATCATTGGCCTGTTCGCACTTGCCGGCGCCGGTGGTGCTGCCGTTGGCGGCGGCATCAAGTTGGCGGGCCTGGACTTCAACGTGGCGGTCTCGCTGGTGGCGCTGGCCATTTGGGGCTTGGTCGGCCTCGAGTTTGTTTGCCCCATGATCGGGGACGCGCGCTTCGCGGTACGCGACGTGCCCCGCTCGATGCTGATCGGCCTGGTGATGATCGTCGCGGTATACGGTCTGTTCTGCCTCGCCGGGCTTGTCATGCTACCCACCGACAAGCTCGGCGGCGCCACCGCCCACATGGATCTGGCATTGGCGGTGTTCGGCCCGCAGGCGCGACTGGCGTTCGCCGTCCTGGCCATACTGGGCAGCGCCACGCTTCTCAACACCGTGCTGGCCAGCGTGTCACGCATGATCCAGGGGATGGCCCAAAGCGGCCAACTGCCCTCCATCCTGGCACGCGAGAATCGCAAGGGCGCGCCAATCTGGGCTCTGCTTGCTTTCACGCTCGCCATCGGTGCCGTGCGTGCCCCGCTGGGCATGGATGCTTCTTCCATCCTGACGCTGACGGTTGCCGCCACCGGCTGCTGGCTGGTCGCCTATATCATCGTGCACATGGATCTCATCGTGTTGCGTCTGCGCTTGCCCAAGCAGTTGCGTCCTTTTCGCTCGCCGGCATTCCCACTGCCGCAAGTGCTGGGGATTCTCGGGATGGGCTATGTGTTTCTGAACATCTCGCCCACGCCAGAAATGGCGGCGCCGATCTACCGCAACGTCGCGGCCATGCTTGGCATCACTTTGATCTACAGCCTGTTCTGGACCATGCTGGTCATGCGGCGCAACCCCTTGCGGCCCGACATGGCTGGCGCGCTCAGCGAAGTCACCAACCCACTCGACTGAATCAACGCGACATGCCCGCCCGACGCGCCAAGACCGACGCCACGCAGCCCTCGGCCAGCGACAAGCTGGATTTGCAGGAATTCATACCTTACAAACTCGCGGTGGCGGCCAACCGCGTGAGCCAGTCCATAGGCTCGCTGTTCGAGCAGAAGTTTGGTCTGCAGATTCCTGAGTGGCGCATTCTGATGACGCTGCACAGTTACGGACCCTTGGCACCCAACGAAGTGGTCGAACACACCAGCATGGACAAGGGGCGCGTCAGCCGCGCCCAGCGCCGGCTGGTGGAGCTCGGCCTGATTGCTGCCAGCAACGACCCCCGCGATGGTCGCAGGCTGGTGCTGTTTCTCACCCGCACGGGCGTCAAGATGTGCGGCGCAATCATTCCGCGCGCACGCCAGACCGAGGCCTGGTTTCTGTCGGTCCTGACGCAAACCGAACGGCGCGCCCTGGACAGGATTCTCAGCCGCCTGCTGGCCCGCAGCAAGGAGCCGCAGCTCCCCGACCGCAGTTCCTGATGCTTGAGGGGGCTTGATTCCGGCCACGCCTCAGTCGACGCCATCCGCGGCATCCGGTGACGTGCATCTGACAGCTCATCGATTGCCGTCATCAAGAGACAGCGCAACGCCGTAGCGCCCGGTCTTGCCGATCGAGCAGTTGCAGGGAACGCAGCAATCGTCCCTGCCGACGTCACCAGCTTGCCCCAGACCGGGCGAGATGCGTTGCCAGGAAGTCGACGAGTGCCAGCACCTTGGGCGACACATGTTTGCGGGTTGGGTAGATGGCATAAATGCCCAGCTCAAGCGAACGAAATTCGGGCATCAGCTCCAGCAATGCGCCAGAGGCCAGATCGGCGCCCACCAGGAAGCTGGGCTGCAGGATGATGCCCTGGCCGGCCAGTGCGGCCGCGCGGCAGGTGTCGCCGCTGTTGGTGTGGATGCAGGGATCGGTCTTCACACTCACGGCACCCGTCGGGCCCTTGAAGTGCCATTCGTCCTTGGTTGACCAGTAGCTGTAGGAGATCACGGCGTGGTCGGCCAGTTCACTGGGGTGCCGGGGTGTACCGCGCTGCTTCAGATACTGCGGTGATGCGCACAGCACCATGCGGGTGGTGGCGAGGCGCTTGCTGACCAAGGTGGAACTTTCCAGCGTGGCGATGCGGATGGCCACGTCGTAGCCTTCCTCCACCAGATCGACCAGGCGGTCCGCCAGCGTCACGTCCAGCTTGACCTTGGGGTGTTGGGCTCTGAAGGCGCCCCACAGCGGAGCCAGGAACAGAACGCCAAAGGTGAACGGTGCATTGATTCGCAACAATCCGCTCACGGCATCGCTACGGGAGGTGATCTCGTCCTCGGCCGCCGCCAGTTCGTCCAGCAGCTCCTTGCTGCGGGCATAGAAGATGTGGCCTTCCTCCGTCAGCGCCAGCCGCCGGGTCGTGCGGTGCAGCAGGCGCACGCCCAGGCGGTTCTCCATGTCGACCACGTAGCGTGACACCGCCGCGTTGGACATCTTCAGCGCCTCGGCGGCCTTCACGAAGCTGCCGGCGTCCACCACGGCGTTGAAGGTCTGCATCTCAAGGAATCGATCCATTGTTCCTCCAATTGAAATAATTAATCACATTTTGCAGTATTTATCTTTGATGTTGATGGTAATAAAGTTCATCCCATGCACTGCAAGCCACACTCCGTCGCGCAGATGCACTGTCCGCAAGGAACCAGTTCAACCAAGCCAAAGGAAGCATCATGAAAGTCACAGTCATCGGCGCCGGTAACATGGGCGCAGCCTTCGTCAAACAACTCACCCGCGCCGGCCACCAGGTCAGCGTAACCGCGCGCAGTCCCGCCAAAGCCCAGGCGCTGGCACAGGCCCATGCCGGTGCAACGGCGATTGCCACCACCGACGCGGCCGCGCAGGCGGATGTGTTGATTCTGGCCACGGCCTATGCCGATGCCGTCCCAGCGCTGCAAAGCGTTGGCGACCTGAGCGGCAAGGTTGTCATCGACATCAGTAACCCGCTGACACCCGATTACATGGGCTTGACCCTGGGCCACAGCACCTCGGCCGCCGAGGAGATTGCCAAGGCAATTCCGGGCGCGCAAGTGGTCAAGGCCTTCAACACGGTATTTGCCCAGGTGCTGGCCGACGGCGCCGACTTTGGCGGTGGTCAGACTGTTCCGGTGTTTGTGGCCAGCGACAGCGAGCGCGCCAAGCAGACCGCCCGGGCGCTGGCCGAGAGCATGGGGTTCTCCACGGTGGATGCCGGTGGCTTGAAGAATGCCCGCTACCTGGAGCCCCTTGCCGGTCTCAACATCTACCTGGGTTACGGCGCGGGCCTGGGCACGTCGATTGCCCCGACCTGGATCAAGCGCGCCTGAACAAGGCCTCACCACTGTGCAGGCACCTGCGGTCTGCGCGGCCACCGAACCGAATCAAGACAACTCTCATTTTCAGGAAACCATCATGTCCAAGACCTTTCAAAACGCACTTCCCCTGGCTTCTCGCCTGTTGTTTGTCGTGCTCTTTCTCCCCGCAGGTATCGGCAAGCTGACCGGCTTCAGCGGTACCGTGGGGTACATCGCCTCGGTCGGCCTGCCGCTTGCCACCCTCGGGGCCGCGCTGGCGCTGGCGGTTGAAATCCTGGGCAGCCTGGCTCTGCTGGCGGGGTTCCAGACCCGCATCGCGGCCTTGGTGCTGGCGGCGTTCACCCTGGTTGCCAGCTTCTTCTTCCACGCCTACTGGGCCGCGCCCGCTGCGCAGGCCTTCGTCACCCAACTGCTGTTCTTCAAGAACATTGCGGTGGTTGGCGGCTTGCTGGCACTGGCGGCCAACGGCGCGGGTGCCTGGAGCCTGGATGCGCGCAACCAGCGCTGATTCCAACCCACAGCGCATCACTGGACTTGTCATGACACCCACGGCCACCGCACCCGTCCTGTTCATCTCGCATGGGGCACCGACCTTTGCCGTCGAGCCGGGTCTGCTCGGCCCCATGCTGCGCAGCCTGGGAACGCGACTGCCTGAACTCAAGGCGGTGCTGGTGGTGTCACCGCACTGGCAGACGAGGGACGTGACGGTCATGACCACCGCGCTGCCCGCCACGGTGCACGATTTCGGCGGCTTCCCGTCGGAGCTG
>Ga0208262_1000345_pt1 | contig 16910 bp, 16 predicted proteins | sample LakWasMet15_LOW5_2_FD_183863 | JGI IMG/M metagenome (GOLD analysis project Ga0208262, IMG submission 183863) | Freshwater sediment methanotrophic microbial communities from Lake Washington under simulated oxygen tension - Sediment Metagenome... | ecosystem: Environmental > Aquatic > Freshwater >... | reverse complement strand
ATCTTAATAAAAAAAAAACCGCAATTCAATTTATGAATTACGGTTAATAAACCATTTATAGTATAACGTATTACCTACTTTCTAAATAAGCCAAAACATTCTTTTCAATTCGTTCGTAGATATTGGAAACATCTGCTTTTACAAATTTTTCACCAAGAATATTTTCATACAATTCAATGTATCTTTCAGAGATTGTTTCAATATATTCATCGGTCATTTCAGGGATTTGTTGCCCTTCAAGACCCTGAAAACCATTTTTTATCAACCAGCGACGCACAAACTCTTTCGACAATTGTTTTTGCTCTTCTCCTCTATTTTGTCTTTCTTGATAGCCATCAAGATAGAAATAACGAGAAGAATCGGGAGTGTGAATCTCATCTATAAGAACAATTTTCCCTTCTTTGGTTTTACCAAATTCATATTTGGTATCCACCAAAATTAAACCACGACTGGCCGCAATTTCTGTCCCTCTTTGGAATAATGCATACGTATATTTTTCTAAAACCAAATAATCTTCTTCGGTGACAATCCCTTTCGAAAGAATATCTTCACGCGAAATATCTTCGTCGTGTGAACCATTATCCGCTTTTGTTGTTGGTGTAATTATTGGTGTTGGAAATTTATCATTTTCCTTCAATCCCTCTGGCATTTTAACTCCACAAATTTCTCTTCTTCCCGCAGCATATTCGCGAGCGGCGTGACCTGAAACATATCCCCGTATTACCATTTCTACCTTAAAAGGTGTACATAAATGTCCTACGGCAACATTGGGATCTGGCGTTGCGATTAACCAATTTGGAACGATATCTTGAGTCAGTTCCATAAATTTGGTGGCGATTTGATTCAGAATTTGACCTTTGTACGGAATTCCTTTTGGCAAAACCACATCGAAGGCCGAAAGCCTGTCGGTGGCAATCATAACCAAAAGTTCGTCATTGATATTGTAAACTTCCCTTACTTTGCCTCTGTAAACCGATTTTTGGCCAGGAAAATTGAAGTTGGTTGTAGTTATTGTGTTCATTGTTGTTGTGTTGTTTTATGAATGCAAATTTAGGAATATTTTTAAGGTAAAAAGCACGAATTCTATTTTGGTTTAATATTTCAAAATAAATTATGACAAAAGTACTTTTGACAAATATTTCGCTACGCCATCATCATCATTGGTAGAAATCACTTCTAAATGTGAAAGTTTGTTTTTCAACCCTTCGACTGCATTTTCCATAATCAATGATTTCCCAGCAGCAATCAGCATTTTTTCGTCATTGAAACCATCACCAAAAGATATAGATTCCGTAAAAGTAAAATTCTCTTTTTCTAAAATTTTTAAAATTGCCACACTTTTATCAACTGATTTGTCCATAAATTCCAGACAAAACGGAAGACTAAAAGCATAATCAAAATCATTTGAATGATTAACCAGAATTCTATCTTTTAATTCAATTAATTTTTGATGATCATTGTGGGTAAAAAATAATTTTATGGCGCTTAAATCTTCAAGAGTATTAAAATCAACTAGTTCAGGCGGATAATTCATTTCTTTTGAAAACTGTTGAGCTTTTTATTTTCCTTATTGGTTTGCCAAACTTCTTCTTTGAATAATACGGTTGTAAATTCAGAGTCGATTTCCAATGCCAAAACTGATTTTATGGCATCACTTTTTATGTCAAAAGAATACAGCAACTCTTTTTTGGGTGAATGTATCCGCGCTCCATTCGAAGTTACTAGATAAACAGGACATCCCAAACTTTCGACAATGGGCAATGCATCGAGATGGTGGCGACCAGTGGCAACAATTATGAGATAATTTTCTTGGTGAAGTTGCTGAAAAACAGTTTTTGTATATTCAGAAATTTGATGTTCAGCATTGAGTAATGTCCCATCTAAATCGCTTATTATAACTTTGATTCTTTCTTTATTAATCATTTAAAATTCTATTTAACAGCGGCAAATTTATCTTATTTTCAGTTTAGAAACAAAGAGAAATATACAGGCAAATCCATAATTAATATTCATCGAAAAGTTACTATTTATTTTAAAACATACCTTCTAATCACAATATTAAATAGCCTGTATCCCAAAAATTTTCTCAAATATTTCATTAGGTTTGCATCGAAACCAATGGAATAACGCCTAAATTTCCTTGAAGGATTTTCTGCAATTTTATAAAGTTTACCAACAATTGTATCGGTTAATTGATGATTGTCGTTCGTTTTTTCATCCAAAATAGCATTAATGCTGTCCATCATTACATTATAAGAATCAATAGTTATCGTTTCGCATCTTGCAACGTTCTTTTGAAAATTAGTTGGGGCATTTCCGAATTGAACGGTGCAAACACTGATGTTAAAATCCAATAATTCATAAGCCATACATTCTGAAAAACTCTCAACAGCTTTTTTTGTAGCGTGATAAAAACTTCCCAAAGGCAAATTTACCAAGCCGGCAATGGATGAAATATTGATAAATTGTCCTTTCTTTTGTTCTCGAAAATGCGGTATAAATGCTCTACAAACTTTTACCACTCCAAGCCAGTTGACATTAACAATGGCGTCAATTTTAGAATCTTCGGATAATTCCACAAAACTTCTATAACCAATTCCTGCATTATTAATTACTAAATCAATTGATTTGAAGTCACTGAGGATGTCAGTTTTAGCCTTTTCGATACTTTCTTGTGACGTTACATTTAGTTCGTAACATTTGACATTGGGAATATTCCGAAAGACATCGGCCTCTTTGATACAAATCATCGTTGCGATAACATTCCAACCTTTTTTAGAAAAATGAATCGCAATTTCTTTACCTAATCCTCCTGAAGCTCCCGTAATAATTATATTCTTCAATCTATTTAATTTAATCTTGTTTTGTATTTCAATAGTATACATTTAAAAAAATAATTTTCTAAATTTATTTTTCCAAATAATACTACCTTCTTTAATGCATACGACCCCATCCGGGGTCGAATATCATTTCTTGTTAATTCAATTTCTATAAATATTTAACTGCGCTGCCGTTATTCATAATTATGAAATTCTAATCGTGATTTTCAATCTGCTTATAGGCATCAATTACTTTCTTAACCAAGCGATGACGCACAATATCTTTATCATCTAAATAAATAATTCCAACACCTTCGACATCTTTTAAAATTAAAATTGCTTCTTTCAACCCAGAAATGGTTCTTCGTGGTAAATCAACTTGACCTGGATCACCGGTAATCATAAATTTGGCGTTTTTCCCCATACGGGTCAGAAACATTTTCATTTGGGAATGTGTGGTATTTTGGGCTTCGTCAAGAATCACGAAGGCATTATCCAAAGTTCGACCGCGCATAAATGCCAATGGCGCAATTTGAATAATTCCCTTCAAAATATAATCCTCTAGCTTTTCGTTAGGCAACATATCGCGCAAAGCATCATACAAAGGTTGCATATAAGGATCGAGCTTTTCCTTCATATCTCCTGGAAGAAAACCTAGATTTTCTCCTGCTTCAACCGCCGGTCGAGTCAAAATAATTCGCTTAACTTGCTTTTCTTTCAACGCTTTTACTGCCATAGCAACACCCGTATACGTTTTCCCTGTTCCAGCTGGGCCAACGGCAAAAACCATATCGTTTTTGTTCATCGTTTCGACCAATAATTGCTGATTGGGTGTCATTGCCTTGATGATTTTCCCACCAACACCGTGAACCAAAATTTTGTCGTGACCAAACGTTTTAACGTCATCTTGGGCTGTGCTTTGAATTACGCGTTCGATTACATTGTCGTCGATAGTGTTGTATCGGGTGAAATGTAGCATCAATCGGTTAAAGCGGTTTTCGAATTCATCCAGCACTTCTTTTTCTCCAAAAGCCTTCAGGGTTGTACCACGAGCGACAATTTTCAATTTGGGATAGTATTTTTTAATGGTTTCAAGATGAGTGTCTTGAGCACCCCAAAAATCTTTTGGAGCGATGTCTATGAGCTCGATGATTCTTTCGTTCAAAAGGTATAGTTTTTTAGGTTGTTTTAATTTAAAGTCAATCGCATTCCAATTCCGTTTGAATTGGTGATTAAATCCAGTTTTGGTTTATTGTACCCGGTAGCCAATTGGTTGTTATAATCTGTAACCACATTCTTTATTTTTTTAGAAAAACCTATTTTAACCGGTATTGCAATTATAAGTGCTACAACGCCTACATAACTTAAAGCAGTTGGATATGTTTTTTCAACTTGCATTGCATAATATCCCCCTCCAGTTGGATATGTTGTTACCCCAGATGTAGTAGCTCCGTGAACTAAATCAGCAGTTAATAAGGCAAAACCTCCAATAATCAAAACGTTTCCAGCCGTTTTCTTTGTTCTACCTGCATTGTATTCGTCCAATAATTTTTGATTATCTTTTAATAATTCCCTGACTTGGTCTGGCGAGATTTTTTGATTTTCTGAATTTAAAATGTTTCCGTTCGACTTATAAACTAATTTTTGGGAAAACGATTGTACACTACAAACGAAAAATAACAGGATAAATAATTGTTTAATCATAATGGGTTTTGTTTTTTAAATTCAAATTAAAATCTAATTAATTAAAGCCGAAAATACTTTAGCTTTGCATTTCTCAAATTTAATGAGTTTTAGCTTGCATTCGCTTTTTATTTATAAACAATTTTATGTCAATAATTACCCTTACCACCGATTACGGCTTGAAAGACCACTTTGTAGGTGCGTTGAAAGGGAAAATTTTATCGGAATATCCCGAAGCCTCGATTATTGATATTTCGCATCATATTGATGCATTCAACACAGTTGAAGCCAGTTACATTATTGGAGCTGCCTATTCCAGTTTTCCAAAAGGTACGGTTCATCTCATTGGCGTGGATATGGAATTCAACAAGGAAAACCAACATATCGTGATGCAATGGAACGACCATTATTTTATTGCCGCCGATAACGGTATTTTGAGTATGCTTACGCAAAAAATTGTTCCCCAAAAAATTGTCTCTATCAATATTCACGACCGTTTGCAAAATGATGCCACTGATTTGGACGTTTTCGTAAAAGTCGCTTGTCACATTGCCAAAGGCGGTTTACTGAACGTTATTGGCAAAGAACTAAAAGCCATCAAACAAGTCACCGATTTGCAGGCTGTTGCCGCCAATGACGGAAATTCCATAAAAGGATATGTGATTTACATTGACCATTTTGGGAATGTGGTGACCAATATTTCGAAAAAACAATTCCTGGAAGTAGCCAAAGGAAGACCGTATGAAATAGTCTTGAGAACCAAAAACATCAAAACCATTTTGCCCAATTATTCTGCGATTGCGAGTTCCGATAAATATCCAATTAAATATTATGAAGGCGAAAAACTAGCCATTTTCAACGAAGCTGGTTTTCTGGAAATTGCCATTTTTAGGAGCAATCCATCGAAAGTAGGGTCGGCAAATAGTTTGTTGGGATTGAATTATAGGGATGTTATCAATATAGTTTTTAGTTAAAGATTTTAGATTAACAATTGATGATTTTAGAAGTAAAGGACTTATGATTAAAAGAATTATGATATTTGGTATTTTAGCTAGCTTGTTACAAGTGGTTCTATACTATTTACTAATTTTTATTTTGTGGAATGTTGGGAAAAATTTTCACACGCCTATTAAAACTGATTTTACTTGGGGTTTAATGATATTGTATTCAACTTATGTGTTTGGGATAATTACAGTAATTCAAAATTCATTAATTGAAATTTTACACAAGAAAAAATTTATAATTTATTTATTCTTTGGATCTGTAATTACTTTTACTTTAGCTATCCAAAATTTTGATAATTGGCCATTTAAAACTTTGATACTTTTTATTTCTGGACTTGTAACTTTATTAGTAAAATTATATTTAGATTTTAAAATTTCTAAATCAAAAATCGTTAATCTTCAATCCTAAATCAAATGTTCATACGAATAGTAAAAATGTCCTTCGCCGAAGAAAATATTCCTGCATTTCTGGAAAACTTTGAAATAATAAAAGACAAAATACGAAACGCACCAGGAAACCGTTTATTGGAACTGTATCAGGACAAAACCAACAAATGTATTTTCTTTACGTACAGTTATTGGGAAACCGAAGAAGACTTGGAGAATTACAGACAATCGGAGCTTTTTAACGAGGTTTGGGCATTTACAAAGAAATTATTTAACGACAAACCCGAAGCTTGGAGCGTTGACAAATTAGTTAGTTTGGCTTAGAGTTAAAAATAGAAAACAATAATAACTGGAATGAGATTGCTTCGTTCCTCGCAATGACAGTATGAAATCAATAGTATTACGAGAAATAAAATCCTTTTTTGGTTCGCCAATCGGTTATTTGGTGATTGCTGTTTTCCTGATTGGGAATGGCTTGTTCCTTTGGGTTTTCGAAGGAGAATACAATATTTTGAACAGCGGTTTTGCCGATTTGAGTCCGTTTTTTACTTTGGCGCCGTGGATTCTGATTTTCCTGATTCCGGCCGTGACGATGCGCAGTTTTTCGGATGAAAAAAAGCAGGGAACCTTGGAATTGTTGTTGACAAAACCCTTGAGTATTTGGCAAATCGTGAACGGAAAATTCCTGGGTTCGATGTTGTTGATCGTTATGTCCATTATCCCGACATTCATTTATGTTTGGGTCATTTCAGGTTTAGGTTCGCCAGAAGGCAACATCGATATGGGCAGCACAATGGGTTCTTATTTTGGATTATTGTTTCTGATTGCGGGGTATTCCGCCGTCGGAATCTTCACTTCCACCCTATCCGAAAATCAAATTGTGGCTTTTATTGTGGCGGTGTTTTTATGCTTCTTTTTTTATTTTGGATTCGAAAGTGTGGCAACACTTTTACCCAGTTTTCAAGGATTAATTTCAAGTATTGGAATGCAAGATCATTTCAAGAGTATGAGTCGTGGCGTGATTGATACTCGCGATGTTATTTATTTTGTAAGTATTACATTTTTGTTCCTTTCGTTTACGGTGTATAACCTAAAATCTGTTAAATCGTAATGAAAACTTCCAATAAAAAAAATATAAAATCCCTGTTAATTATCGCTGCCATTCTTTTGATTTTGAATGTAATAGGCGGTTATTTTTTTCACCGTTTTGATTTAACCAAAGACAAAAGATACACGCTTTCCACCACTTCCTTAAACATCATCGAGCAAGTACAAAATCCGTTGTATGTAAAAATCTATTTGCAAGGTGATCTTCCCGCTGAATTCAAGCGTTTGCAAAGCGAAACCAGAGATTTATTCGAAGAATTTCAGGCTTATAACAAAAATATTGTTTTCGAATTTGTTGACCCTATGGAAAATGAAGACGAAAGTATGGATAACATCAAAGAACTGTATCGAAAAGGCCTCACGCCAATAAATATAACCGTTGACGACAAAGGAAAACAATCGCAAGCTATGGTTTTTCCTTGGGCAATCGCGGTTTACAACAACAAGGAAGTCAATGTTCCGTTGTTGAAAAATATTATGGGTGCATCGACTACTCAAAAAGTGATTGGTTCTGTACAACATTTAGAATATTCGATTGCAGATGCCATCAACAAAATAACCAAGGAAAAACAGAAGAAAATTGCCGTAATCAAAGGAAACGGCGAACTTCAAGATGTTCAAATTGCTAAATTCCTGATGCAAGTTCGAGAAAGTTACCACATTGGACCTTTTACTTTGGATTCGGTGGCACGAAACCCAAGAGGGAGTTTGGAGGCTTTACAAAAATACGATTTGGCGATTATTGCCAAACCAACAGAAACCTTCACAGATGCCGAAAAGCAAGTCCTGGATCAATTCATCATCAATGGGGGAAAAACCTTATGGCTTGTTGACCAAGTTTCGGCAGAAATGGACAGTTTGTACAATGAATCTGGTTCGACATTGGCATTCCCAAGAGATTTGAATTTGAACGATATGTTCTTTAAATATGGTTTTAGAATCAATCCTGATTTGATTAAGGACGAACGAGGAAGTTCAATAAAACTGGCCACTGGTGATCCCGGAAGCGCTGCACAATTTCAGGAGTTTAACTGGAAATTTGCACCTCAGGTTTATCCTGAAAGTAAGCATCCTATCGTGAAAAATTTGGGCGGAATCAAGTTCGATTTTGCCAATCCAATTGATACATTAAAGAACGGAATCAAGAAAACAGTGTTGCTGCAATCTTCCCAATATTCGAAGAAAACAGGTTCGCCGGTCGAAATTAATTTGAATATTGTGGCTGAAGAAACCTCACCAAGCGATTATTTGAACAAAGGAAATATTCCGCTTTCGGTTTTGTTGGAAGGTTCTTTTCATTCGGTGTTTGAAAACAGGGTTTTGCCTTTTGATCAAAAAACATTTGAAACCAAAGGTGCAGCCAATAAAATGATTGTGATTTCGGACGGTGATTTGATACGAAACCAATTGGATAAAAACTTTCAACCGGTAGAATTGGGCTATGATCAACGTTCCGGAAATTTGTATGACAATAAAGATTTCCTGATGAATTGCGTCAATTATTTATTGGATGACAATGGACTTATTAACATTCGAAGCAAAGATCTCGATTTGCCTTTATTGGATAAAGAAAAAGTGTATCAGAATTACAGCTTTATACAATTCATAACTATCGGGCTTCCAATCTTAATTTTGTTGATTTTTGGAACTGTATTTACCTTCCTTCGAAAAAGAAAATATAGCAAGTAATCTATGGTTCTAGTGGAAATGTTGAAAACATTCAATAATTTTTTCTAAACCATTAAGATATTAAGTTACATTAAGATATGATTTAAAACTTAATTTCCTTAATATCTTAATGGTTAAAAAAGCAATAAAAAAAATTGTTTGAAAAATTTTGAGCTTATGCACAATAGCAAGTAATGTTAATAAAAAAAGTTTTATTCTTAAGATAGTTTACGATATATTTGTAGAATGTATAGTATTTTGAAAAAAGATTAAAATAGTATCACAAAAAATAAAACAAAATATATGAAATTTATAGTATCGAGTTCGTATTTATTAAAACAATTACAAGTTTTAGGCAGCGTTATCAACAGTAGCAATACTTTGCCTATTTTAGATAATTTCCTTTTTGAATTAGACCATAAAGCCTTGACGGTTTCGGCTTCTGATTTAGAAACAACGATGTCAGCCACTTTAGATATTGATTCTACCAGCAAAGGAAGCGTAGCTGTTCCTGCAAAATTGCTTTTGGAAATCTTGAAAACCTTTCCGGAACAACCGTTGACTTTTACCGTTGAAGAAAATAGCACGATAGAAATTAGTTCTAACTCTGGGAAATATGCTTTGGCTTATGCTCCGGGAGAAGAGTTTCCAAAATCTGTGAACTTGGACGAGCCTTCAGTAACTTTGGTTCCTGCCGATGTTTTGGCAACAGCCATCAGCAAAACGATTTTTGCTGCTGGAAACGATGATTTACGTCCGGTAATGTCAGGCGTTTTCTTCCAATTTTCACCACAAGGATTGACATTTGTAGCTACCGATGCCCACAAATTAGTAAAATATGCGCGAACTGATGTAACCGCATCACAAGTTGCTGATTTTATTATGCCAAAGAAACCTTTGACTATTTTGAAAAATATTCTTGGTCTTTCAGATGCTGAAGTAAAAATTGAATACAACGATTCAAATGCGACTTTTTCTTTCGACAATTATGTTTTGATGTGTCGTTTGATTGATGGAAAATATCCAAATTACGAAGCGGTCATTCCAAAAGAAAATCCAAACAAATTGATGATTGACCGTTCCCAATTCTTGAGTTCTGTTCGTCGTGTTGCGATTTTCTCTAACAAAACTACACACCAAATTCGCTTGAAAATTGCGGGTGCTGAGTTGAATATTTCTGCCGAAGATATTGATTACTCCAACAAAGCCGAAGAAAGATTGACTTGTGATTATCAAGGTGATGATATGCAAATAGGCTACAATTCACGTTTCCTTATTGAAATGTTGACCAACTTACAATCCGATATGATTATGCTTGAAATGTCATTGCCAAACAGAGCCGGAATCTTAACTCCTGTTGACGGTTTAGAAGATGGCGAAACTGTGACAATGTTGGTAATGCCAGTAATGCTAAATAATTAAACTAACTAACTAACTAACTAAACCATTTTTATTTTAAAAAGCCCCAATTTTGATGAAATTGGGGCTTTTTTTACTCGTGCATTGCCAGAACTGGAATGTCCAGCCTGTTTGAAAATTTTTGAACAAGACTTGGATGAAACAATTCTGAAAAAAAGTTTCTTTTGTAGGTATTCATTGCCAATACATCAATTTCCTTAAATAATATAAAATCTATAATTGTATCTTTCACATCATCGCTTGAAATTATTGAAAATACAACTGGCTCTCCTTTAAACTCTTCTTCCCAATGTTTTATGGTTGTATTTGAAACATCAGAATTAGCCGTTTTAACATACAAACATCTTATTTTGGCATCCGTTTTTTTGGCGATTTTCAAGACATCTTTAAGAGCTTTTTTGTCTTTGGCCCTGTAACGGGTTGTAAAACCAATGGTTTCGATTTTCTTATATTTTGCTTCCAATGGAACACTCAAAACGGGAACATCAACAGCTGTTAACACAGCCCCGGTATTCGTTCCCATAAAAAAGGCTTCCCAACCAGTTGCTCCAGAAGTTCCCATAACAATAAAATCTATTTTATCTTCCTTGATTGATTTTTTAATGTTGTAAAGTAAATTACCATCCATTAATCTATGGCTCATTTTTATTTTATCCAGTTTTCGTTCTTCGGCAATAGCACGCAATTTGGGAATTTCGTCCTTAAACATATCAAATTGGGACAGCTGAATAGAATCAAAAATGACGTTATAATTCTCGGGAAAAAACTGGTTGTCGTATGCCGGCAATTCGAAAGTGTGTAGTAAAATAAGTTCAGCTTGAACTATTTTGGCAAATTCCAAAGCGTGAATGAAAGCATTAGTGGCAACTTCGGAAAAATCAGTGGGAAACAAAATCTTTTTCATTTTAGTACGATTTAAAGTTGTTTGTCTATCAAAGGTAGTCATAAAAAAAATATTTAAAGCAATAATTGTCAGGTATTTACGGTGTTTTTAATTAAAAATATTGAGTTCAAATAATTTTAAAATTGATACTTATTTAGATTTATTACCTTTGCAACCAAGAACTTAAAAAATGTTATACACAGATTCTATTGTTGCTCTCGCCACGCCTTCCGGTGCTGGAGCAATCGCCATAATTCGAATTTCTGGAGAAGATGCAATTGCCATTGGGGATTCTGTTTTCCAATCCATTAAGGGGAAGGATTTAACTAAACAAAAATCTCACACTTTGCATCTGGGTCATATTATTGACGGCATTAAAGTACTGGACGAAGTTTTAGTTTCCATTTTCAAAGGACCACATTCTTATACTGGTGAGAATACCGTTGAAATTTCCTGTCACGGTTCTACATATATTCAGCAACAAATCATTCAATTACTGCTTCGAAAAGGATGTAGAATGGCAAACCCGGGAGAATTTACCCTGAGAGCTTTTTTAAACGGTAAACTCGATTTATCGCAAGCAGAAGCTGTTGCCGATTTAATCTCTTCTGACAACGAAGCTTCACATCAAATTGCAATGCAGCAAATGCGTGGTGGTTTCTCTAATGAAATAACCATACTTCGCGAAGAATTACTCAATTTTGCCTCCTTGATTGAACTCGAATTGGACTTTGCCGAGGAAGATGTTGTGTTTGCCGACAGAACCCAATTTCACGAATTATTAAACCGAATTGAGTTTGTTTTGAAACGTCTGATTGATTCCTTTGCAGTGGGCAATGTTATCAAAAACGGTATTCCCGTTGCGATTGTGGGTGAACCCAATGTGGGAAAATCGACTTTATTGAATGCTTTATTGAATGAAGAACGTGCCATCGTTTCTCATATTGCGGGAACAACGCGCGATACCATCGAGGACGAATTAGTAATTGGTGGTATTGGATTTCGATTCATCGATACTGCAGGGATAAGAGAAACGGAAGATATTGTAGAAAGCATTGGAATACGAAAAACTTTCGAAAAAATAGAACAGGCACAAGTTGTTTTGTATTTGTTTGAAAGTTTTAAATTTAAGGTTTCAAGCTCAGAATATATTACCGAAATAGAAAAAGTTAAGAATAAATATCCTTTAAAACCTATACTCGTTGTTGTAAACAAAGTAGATTTAATTTCAGAAAATGAAGTTTTAAGCATAAGAAAACAACTTGAAACTTTAAACGTAAATCTAGAAACCATTTCAGCCAAACAGAATATTGGTGTTGAGGAACTTAAAAACCAGTTACTTTCATTTGTTAATACCGGTGCTTTGAGGAACAACGAAACTATTGTCACTAACACCCGTCACTACGATTCATTGTTGAAAGCTCTAGACGCGATTCAAAAAGTTAAATACGGTTTGCAAACGAATTTGTCAAGCGATTTAATGGCTATTGATATTAAAGAAGCCCTGTATCATTTTGGGATGATTACAGGCGAAGTCACGAATGATGAGCTCTTGGGGAATATATTTGCCAACTTTTGTATCGGGAAATAAAAAAGTAAAACCATCTAATCAAAATCCAATATTAACTCTTTCCTAAAATTCAAGTGTTAAATTCATTCACACCCAAAGACATTCTATTATCCTAAAAATTTATGAAAACTTTTTTTCAATTACTACTACTATTCCTTTTAACCGCTTGCGGTGTTAAAAACATTTCGACAAATAAGCCCTCGTGGATAGTTTCGGCACCCAGCGGAAATCAAGTAACCAAAATTGATATAAACGGAAAAACCGTGATTCCTAATGGTCGATTCATCACTCCCGGAGGAAAAAGTATAATAACTGCGCCACATCCTTACGGATTGACTTTAAGTCCAAACGGGAATATTGCTGTTACCGCAAATTCAGGTATCAACCCTCTGTCGATTACGATTATAAAAAATATTTTATCGAAAAACCCCGAAGTGCGACAAGTTCCTCCAGGTCCTGCCACTGATAAAGGCGTTCTTGCTTCGGTATTTATGGGTTTAGCGATAGCTCCCGACAACCAAACTGTTTATGTTTCGGGAGGACAAACTAATAAAATCTATTTGTTTGACGTGAATTCGGGTGCCAAAAAGGATTCTATAAATTGCTCCTCTAGCTCCGAAGAAACCGATTATTCCCACGGATACATTGGCGATATGAAGATGTCAAAAGATGGAAAAACACTTTATGCAGTAGACCAAATTAATTTTAGGATGGTAGTTTTGGACACAGAAACACGAAAACTTAAATATTCAGTTCCTGTTGGTCGTTATCCTTTTGGGATTTGTTTGTCTCCAGATGAAAAAAAGGCTTATGTCGCCAATGTGGGAATGTTTGAATACTCCTATATAAAAGATGGAAAAGGAAAAGACGCCAAGATAAAACCTATAAGTTATCCTGCATTTGCTTATGGTTCAAAGGAAATGGAAAATGGTATCGAAAATGATTCTGTCTCCATTAAAGGTTTGGGTGAACTTAATGCCATCGATGCTTTTTCAGTATTTGCCATAAAACTTGAAAATTCGCAACAACCCAAAGTTGTTGCAAAAATCAAAACTGGACATCTTGTTGGCGCATTGGTCGAAGGCATACCGGCTGTGGGCGGTTCAAGTCCCAATTCGATTGTGGCAACTAATGAATATGTTTTTGTGAGTAACGGAAACAATGACAATATTTCGGTGATTTCAATCGAAAAAGATTCGGTGGTAAATACCATTTCGCTCAAACCCGATTCTCGAATGAAGCAATTTCGAGGGGTTATTCCATTTGGATTGGCTTTGAGTCCCGACCAAAAAAGATTGTATGTTGCCGAATCTGGGATAAATGCCATTGCAGTAATCAATGTTTCTGACCAAAAAGTGTTGGGACATATTCCCGCCGGTTGGTTTCCTTCGAAAATTGAGGTGAGCAAGGACGGAAAAAAGCTGGTTATCGCCAATGCCAAGGGTTTTGGTAGTGGTCCTAACGGAGGAGCATCCTATAAACTCACTACTGACGGAAGTTACATTGGCTCATTAATGAAAGGAACAGTTCAAATAGTTGACATTCCCAAAGACGAGGAATTGGAAAAATTGACCCAAAAAGTGGTCTTAAATAATTTTAAATTTACCGATGCCTCAAACCCTATTTTCAAAAAAAGAGAAAATAATCCAATACCTCTTTTTCCGGGCGAAAAGGAAAGTCCTATAAAACACATCGTATTTATTTCCAAGGAAAATAGAACTTATGATGAGATTTTTGGACAAATCAAAAAAGGAAACGGCGATTCAACAATAGCAAGATATGGAGTAAATGCAAGTTTTTCGAACAAGAAGAAAACAGATTCCCTTTCGAATGTCACGGTTATGCCTAACCATTTGGCTTTGGCAAAACAATTTTGTATTTCAGACAATTTCTACGTAGATTCAGATGTTTCTGCCGATGGTCATCGCTGGCTGACCAACACCTATCCCAACGAATGGTGTGAAACTGCCACAGCTGCAAGTTATGGCAAAAACAGAATCTTCGAAGAAGACTCAAAAGCTCCCGGAGTTTTTGCAATGAATGGAGCCGCAGGAGCCATTTATCCCGAGGATTATAACGAGGCTGGTTCTTTATGGGATCATTTGGAAAGGCATAATGTTAATTTCTACAATTTTGGTTTTAGCATTATGTTTGAACCCGCACTTTACAAACCAGAATATAAATTCACGGGAATCAAGCAATTTGTCAATTTTCCGATGCCGAAACCCCTTTTTGACCGAACTTCAAAAATGTATCCAACCTTCAATATGGAAATACCGGATCAATTCAGGATAAGCCAGTTTATTAAAGAATTTAATTCGAAATGGATTAACGGAAATGAAGTTATGCCTGCATTTACAACCGTTATTATTCCCAATGACCACGGAGACGATGATCGCCCAGACACTGGTTATCCGTTCAGGGAAAGCTATATGGCCGACAACGATTTGGCTCTTGGACGCATTGTAGAATTCCTTTCGAAAACACCCTATTGGAAAAATATGTTAATTATAATTACCGAAGATGATGCACAAAACGGAGTAGATCATATTGATGCCCACCGAAGTATGCTTATGTTGATTTCTCCTTGGATAAAAAGAGATTATATAGGCCACAGCCATTATAGTTTTGGCAGTTTGTTTAAATCGTTTTGGAATATTTTAGATATGCCTTATTTGAACCAATACGATGCTGGTGCAACAGACTTAAGCGACCTTTTTGATACTACTCCAGACTACACTCCCTATAATGCCGTAGAGATAGATTCCAGAATTTTTAGTCCACAAAAAGCGCTAGCTCCCTTCGACGAAAAATTTGATTGGAAATCAATTAAAAGTTCTACAAAAATTGATGATGAGGAAGATATGTTTCGAGAAAGCAAAGAACAGGATGTAAATCGTTTAGAAAACAGGGAAAAGAAAAAATAAATTTCCAACTTTGTATAGAGACGCATTTATCTTCCAAATATTCTCGAGAAAGCTCACACTAAAAAAAAATTAATTATTTTGCAAACTAATTGAAAATCAGTACCTTTATGAAATAAAATGTGATTTACTTTAGCAATTTATATTATGTTTAACGAAATCCTCAAAGATAGAATTGAAGCCGGAATGTTGCTTTCTGATAAATTAATGAAATATCAGAATACCAATACAGTAGTTCTTGCTGTTCCCCGAGGCGGCGTTCCCGTAGGATACGTGATTGCCAAAAGGCTGAATCTTCCTTTAGATATTGTTCTTTCCAAAAAAATACCACATCCGTTAAACAAGGAATTTGCCATTGGCGCCGTGTCAATGGATTCAATGACATTAGACGAACACCTCAATATTCCAGAAAATTACATCGAAGAAGAAATCATTCGCCTCAGGAAATCTTTACAAGAAAAATACAAACTTTATATGGGTAATCGAGAACCTATAGATATAAAAGGAAAAAATGTAATTGTGGTTGACGATGGAATTGCAACAGGAAATACCCTGCTGGCAAGTATTGAAATGCTGCGAAAAAGAAATCCCAGTAAAATAATTGTCGCCGTACCAGTTATTCCCAATGATACAGTAGCTAAATTCCAAAAAAAAGCAGACGAGCTTATTTATCTTATGGCTCCAATGTATTTTAGAGGTGTAGGAGGTTTTTATGAAGAATTTGAACAAGTAGAAGACGAAGAAGTTATTAGACAATTGAGCGATGCAAATTTTGTTAAATAAATCTTCAGCCAATAAATTTTCAAAAAATAGCAATTATGAAAACAGAAGAAATTGAAATCCCCATACTATCGGAGCCCTTGAAAGGTGATTTAGTCATACCAAAAAATGCCATTGGAATCGTCATTTTTTCTCACGGAAGTGGTAGCAGCAGATTCAGTCCCAGAAATAAATTAGTGGCTGAACTTATGCAGCAACAGGGTATTGGCACACTATTATTTGATTTACTTACAGAGAAAGAAGATAGAATTTATGAAAATAGATTTAACATCGATTTACTCACTAGTCGATTGATAGAAACCACTGAATGGTTAATGAAGTACAAAGATGCGAGAGATCTACCAATAGCCTATTTTGGAGCGAGTACAGGAGCTGCATCGGCAATGAGAGCTGCGGCATATTTTGGCAAAAACATCAAGGCCGTGGTATCGCGTGGAGGTCGTCCAGATTTAGCTTTAAATGTTTTGCATCTCGTAAATGCGCCAACATTACTAATTGTGGGACAGATGGATGTTCCAGTTATACAAATGAACAAACAGGCTTTTGACCAATTACAATCCGTAAAAGAAATGAAAATCATTCCGGGAGCGACACACTTATTTGAAGAACCGGGAAAATTGATGGAAGTAGCCGAATTGGCTATTCTATGGTACAAAAAATATTTAA